>JAEEGJ010008621.1_pt1 | contig 27965 bp, 22 predicted proteins | sample 8958761 | NCBI WGS metagenome assembly JAEEGJ01 (sample SAMN16246546, study PRJNA631951) | gut metagenome | biome: gut microbiome; feature: rumen; material: RS-attached | host: Bos | place: Iran: Karaj | collected 2018-10 | reverse complement strand
CAGTCGGGACCGGTGAAAACATTGCAAGCGACGCGGTTATAAAGAATGGTGAGACCGTAGTTACCGACAACTATGATATAACATATGTTAACGGTACTCTTACAATAATAAACGGTGATTCAAAGGTTGTGACTATTCCTGCGGCAAAGACCGGGCTTGTTAGTGACGGCACGGAACAGGAGCTTGTATCGGCAGGAACGGCTGCAAACGGAACAATGGTTTATTCACTTTCTGAGAACGGAAAATACACTGGTGTTATCCCTAAAGGAAAGGCTGCCGGGGATTATCGTGTATGGTATAAGGTTTTAGGCGACGAGGGTTATAACGATACCGATGCAGCATATGTGGATGTTACAATAGGAGCGAAGCAGGAGCCGGTTACAAACCTCGAGGGTACCAATAATGGGGGAACCGGGACTGATAACGGAACTAAGGCAGCTGAGGAAAATACGTCCGAAAGCGGGACTAAGACTGATGGTGAAACTATGTCCGGAAATGGGAATGAGACTGATGGCGGAAGTACGTTCGAAAATGATGGTGAAATTACGTCAGATTCGGGGGCTATAAAAGATTCAGGTTCAACGGTGAAGGAAACGGCTGACGGAAGTGTAACCGAAACTGTTAAAGAAAAAAAGGATGATGGTTCCATAGTAACTACCAAGTCTACCACAAACGCCGATGGTACATATACTACAAGCACCAAAACCGAGAACGTGGATGGAAGCACAGTCACAGAGAAAGAGACAAAAGACGCAGACGGAAACACACTGCAGACCATAACCAAGACTATAGAGAAAACCGAAGACGGCTCCACAGTGACTACTAAGTCTACAACAAATGCTGACGGTACATATACTACAAGTACCAAAACGGAGAATGTGGATGGAAGCACGGTCACAGAGAAAGAGACGAAAGACGTAGATGGTACTGTTTCCATAAAGATAACTACCAAAACGAATGAAGCTACTACTGTAAAGGAAGAAATCCAAAATTCCGACAAGTCCATAATAGAACGTGATACCGTAATTGGTACAGATGGCATTTCAACCATCAATGAGACAAAGACCGATGCGAATGGTACTGTTACAAAAAAGGAAGAAACAGTTAAGAAGAACGGACACCTCATGGTTACATCCAAGGTAACTGAGCAGGACGCATCGGGCAAGAAGACTAAGTCAACCACCACGGCAAACATAAAAGCTAAGAAATCGGGAGCTGTGGTTCTTTCTGAAATTAATGCAACCGGTAAAGTGGCGATAATACCTGCCTCGGTAATAGTAAACGGTAAGACTGTCACTGTAACCGCCATCGGTGCAGATTCCATGAGGGGCAACAAAAAGCTCACCGATGTAAAGCTGGGTGACAATATCACCGTGATCGGTAAAAATGCGTTCCGAGGAGATAAGAACCTCAAGAATATCGAACTCACTGATTCAATTGAGAGGATTTTGAAGAATGCATTTAAAGGTATAGCAAAAGACGCCGTATTTACTATCAAGGCCGCATCCGAGAAAGAATTCAACAGAGTCGTAGACCTGATAAAGCAGGCAGGCGTAAAAGATACGGTAACATTTGAGTACGTAAAAGAGTTTTGAGAGGAGTAAAGAGTGCCATGATGAATATGTTGGAAGAAGCCATTATTTATGCGACTGTCATGCATCAGGGAAAGGTTCGCAAAATCGGGAACCGTACGTTTATCCTGCATCCCATGGAGGTGGCGCAGATACTTTCCACAATGACGGATGACATGGAGGTTATCACCGCGGGGATCCTTCATGATATCGTGGAGGATACGGACGGAACACTGAAGGAGATAGAGGACCGTTTCGGAAAGAGAGTGGCGTACCTGGTATCCTCGGAATCCGAGCAGAAGTATCCCGACGAAGATAAAAAATCAACATGGAAACGCCGTAAAGAGGCTTCTCTTCTGGTGTTAAAGAACAGCAGCGATATCGGTATCAAGATGCTCTGGCTGGCGGATAAGCTGTCGAATATCCGTTCCCTTGCCGGAGAGTTTTCGGCACACGGGGAAAAAATCTGGCAGATGCTTAATCAGAGCGATCCGGAACTGCAGAAGTGGTATTATCAGAGCATTGCCGAAATGCTTGAGCTTTCGCTTAACAAGACCGGAGCTTTTAAAGAGTTTATAAAGCATATTAATTTCATCTGGCCGGGAACCTTTGACTCGGAAAAGGGAAGGTACAAAAAGTACAAGGAGGTTTCCACGGAAGGGTGTAAGCTTATCGGCCGTGGAGCCAAGGGAGATGTGTACCGTTATAATGACGAGCTTGTTATAAAGGTTTTCAACCAGAACAATACCTACAGGGACGTGGAGCGGGAGATAGCTCTCAGCCGGAAGGCGTTCATTCTCGGGGTGCCTACGGCGATTTCCTTCGGGATCGTATCTGTGGGAGACAGGTACGGAGCGATGTATGAACTGGTGGATTCCGAAACGGTTTCGTCGCTTGTGGCAAAAAATCCGGGGCAGGCGGACAGCTATGCAAAGATCATGTCAGAGCTGGCGCATACGATCCACGGTATTAAGGTGTCAGATCAGGATGAGTTCCCGGATGCATTGGAACGTCTTAAGAGCTATGTCCGGGGAGGATTGGCCAAGGAGGACGAGAAAACGGCTGAAAAGTGCATTGAGCTTATTAACGGGCTTGCTGCCGACACCCTGATCCACGGGGATTTTCATACAGGGAATGTTTTCATGCAGAACGGAGAGCCTCTGCTGATTGATATGGACAGGCTGTCAAGAGGGAATCCACTCATAGAGATAAGCGATCTGTATTACTTTTATGTGGTACTGGGTGAAAACGATCCGGCGGTGGTTGAAGATTTCATGGGATTTTCATATCAGACCGCGGGGAAGTTCTTTGAAAGCTTCCTTAAGTGTTATATGGGAACGGAGGATCAAGGCGTCCTTTCGGAGACGATAGAAAAGGCTTCTCTTATCGGCTATGTCAGAATGGTGAACAAGCTTTGGAAGAAAGGGGCTCCGTCCGGTGCCGACAGGGATGTGGCGGACCGGTATATGGAGAAGATCCGGGGGCTACTGGGGAAGTATGATATGCTCGCAAAATAATTTATTTTCACAGTTGCTAATGTTATTAGGTTAGTGTCATTCTGTAAATGTCATTCTGAGCGAAGCGAAGAATCTTTAAACCTGATGAATTAAGATCCTTCGCTGTCGCTCAGGATGACAAAAAGAATTTAGATTACACCTCATCAGTCAGCTACGCTGACAGCTTCACTTCGCCAGTGAGGCATCTCAACCACTTCGTGGTAGAGATAATCCCCTACAAGGGGAAGGCTTAATAATACAAAAAAACCTCAATTTGACTGTAGAGTCAAATTGAGGTTTTTAACGTTAAATGACTTTATATTTACTCATCAAATCCGGCAAGTTCCTTCATCTGGAATAATCCGTAAAGTGCATATTTGGGACGGAGTGCATCGTTGTAAGGAAGAGGCTTGTATTCCTTTCTCCATGACATGTTGTCTGTGATGCCCCAAATTGTCAGAGCGTCCATCTTTATTGTTCCGTTGTCAACTCTTTCGAAGATTCCGTTGATAAGATCGTAGTAGAAACGTCCCTGAGGTCTGAAGTTCTCATCTACACCGGGTATCGGATGCTGATATTTTCCAAGGCATACATCAAGCTCGGTAAGCTGAAGCTTAAGTCCGGTTTCGCCTAAGGCATCAAGCATTTTGAAGTAGCTGTCGAGATCGTCGCTGGTGTAGAGATGTGCCTGAAGGCCGATACCGTCGATCAGGGATCTTCCGTTTTCGTCAACGAGAGTTTTTACAAAGTTGATCAATGTCTGGGTCTTGAACTGCTCGTTGAAATCGTTGTAGTAAAGGTCGATGCTTTCGGGAGCGTATTTATCTGCATAGTAGAATGCGTACCACAGATAGTCGTCTCCGATGATCTGTGTCCATTGGCTCTGACGTATCTGACCGTTATCAAGCCATGCTTCGTTTACGACATCGTAAGCATAGAAGAGGTCGATGTAGCCGAGTTCCTCAAGAGTTTCGAAAACGTCCTTTATGTAACCTTCCATACGGCTGAGCATTGTCTCACGGTCAACATAAGGCTTGGCGGTATCAAAATCCTCACGGAATATCCAATCGGGAGTCTGGCTGTACCATACAAGAGTATGTCCGCGCATTGAATAATTGTTCTGCTTTGCCCATTCGAGCATCTTTAAGGCGTTGTTTCTGAATTCAACAACGATCTTGCCGGCCTCCTGGCTCTTGGACTGACTGAAGATTGATTCGGGCTTCATGTCGTTTTCCATGGTCACGCTGTTGAAATTGTCCAAAAGGATTTTGTTGACAGCAATACGGTTGATCATCTGAACGTTAAGGCATGTACCGATCTTCATTCCGTGCTCGGCGAAGAGGTCTTTGAGGTATTTCCCATCAAGAGGATCGGGAGCGGCGGTAGGAGTGGGCTCGGGAGTAGTGGCTTCCGTAGGCGCAGGCGTGTCGGTGGGAGCTTCGGTAGGAGCCTCGGTGGGAGCTTCCGTAGGAGCTTCGGTAGGAACTGTGGCTTCGGTAGGCTCGGGCTCGGCAGTTGCCTCGGCCTGTGAGGTCGGAGCTTCGGTTGCCGTAGGTGTGGTTTTCTCTTCGGTCTTTGATGAATTACATCCCACAAAAGATAAGACCATCACAACAATAAGTAACAGTGCTAACTTTCTTTTCATTTTTGTTTTCCTTCCTTAAAAAACCGTTTTCGGCCCGAAAATTACCGGCATTTCTGCCTTTTCCGGGTGCATAAACAGGAGTATATCATAAATTATCTTTCCTTTCAATAGATTAAATTATAAAAGAAATGTTAAAAATTTTCTCCGGAGGGGTTTAAAACAGTATAAAAATATCCGAAATATTACTATGTGTACTTGAAAATTTGATGATTTTTTAGTATTATAATATGATAAGTAAAGTATGCTGAGAGGTATTGGCTATGTCTTTTGGTGAATTTTTAAGCAAATATTATACATATATATTCATACTGGTCATACTGGGATATACGATAGTATTGAACAGGATGATGTACAGCAAGGTCAAAAGCAAGTTCGTAATACTTATGGTCTTTGTTGTCATTACATCAATCCTTTCGGCTGTAGAGGGAAGGATTTCCGAACAGCCGGAGAGGACCATATGGCGCAGCATCCTGTCTACGGCATGTTACATTCTGAGACCTACGATAATGTACATCCTGCTGCTGATCATAGCAAGGAAAGATAAAAAAGGGCTGAAGATACTTTACGGTGTCCCGCTGTTTTTGGTATCGATATTGCTGCTTGTGGATATCCCGGACTCTTTTAATATCGTATTCGCTTATACCGAGTCCAACTCTTTCATGACCGGACCGTTTTTCTTCGTAACATACGGTGTTTTGATGCTGTATCTTGCTATGGTGCTTATTCTTACCATCGTAAAATGCGATTTCAAGATCGGTGTAAGCGAACTGGTTTCGATTTCAATAGGCGTAAGCTTCATAGTCCTTAATATTGCCGGAGAGAGATTCATTCCCGGATATACCGGGAATTCGGAAAATGCGACCGTTCTGGCCATTCTCATATACGCTCTTCATTTCCACAGCCTTGAGGATCAGAAAGCCAGAAGGCTGCTTGAAACGACGGAGCAGAAGACAGGTCTTTTTAATGAGAGCGCCTGCATCGCAAGGCTTAACGAAATAGTCCAGCAGTCAAACAAGACGGAATATGCCGCTGCGTATTTTGACCTTGAAAGATTCGGTCTTATCAATGACAGATACGGAATGGATATAGGAAATAAGGTTATCGCCGAATACGCGGCAGTCATCGGGAAAATGATAAGACCTGATGAGATGCTGGCAAGGCAGAGCGGAGACAGGTTCATAGCCATAATACTCAAAAGGAACCTTGACTTATTCCTGGCACAGCTTGCATCGACAAAGGTGAAGTTCTCGGAGGACGGAACCGATTACTATATGGAAATAAGCGCTCATGTCGGCATCCACAGGATAGAAGATGGGGATGTGAAGGCCGAGGAGATAATATCGAGCGCATATGACGCTCTGAACTACGGTAAAGCCTCCGGCAACAAGATAACTTACATGACGCAGTCCCTAAGAGGCATGATAAAGGATGAGAAGCAGTTTTCATCCGCCATCCCCATCGGTATGGCAAACGAGGAGTTCGTGGCATATTATCAGCCGAAGGTTAACAGCAGGACGAATAATCTTTGCGGCGCCGAGGCACTGGTCAGATGGATCAGGAACGGCGAGCTGATACCTCCCGGAAAATTCATCCCGATCATGGAGACCAAAGATCTCATGTGCGATATGGATTTCTACATGCTGCGCCATGTTTGTGCCGATATCGGTCAGTGGATAGAGAAGGGACTTGTACCTCCCACCGTTTCAGTCAATTTCTCAAGAAGGAACCTTTCCAATCCCAACCTTGCGGCGGAAATTGATGCGGTAGTTCAGCAATACCATGTTCCTAAGAAGATGATTGAGATAGAAATCACGGAAACAATCGACGAGTTCCCCATCAGTGTCCTTAAAGGCTTTGTTGACGACCTGCATAAGCTCGGATATAAGGTGGCGGTTGACGATTTCGGAAGCGGAAGTTCTTCACTGAGCCTGCTGAGAGAGGTTACTTTCGATACGCTTAAGATTGACAAGGGCTTTGTTGACAAGGCTTACGCAAAGGATCTTGCGATCCTCAGCTACATGATAAAGCTTGCGAAAGCCATTGGAGCGGAGACACTTGCGGAAGGTGTTGAGCAGAGGGAACAGGTGGATACGCTGCTTTCGCTCGGATGTGAGATCATACAGGGTTATTATTTTGACAAACCTCTTCCGAGGGACGTATTCGAGAAGAGAATAATAAACAGGAGATATAAAGTTGAACAACAGAGTTGATAATGTAAAAAAAGCTATTAAATATGTTACACTTTCGGTGTGTGCGGTTTTTACGATTGTTATAGTCTTGTTTATCATTCATGTGGTAAATGTCCAGAAATACAATGAAGAGTGGAAAACGGTAAGCCCTAATTCGTCCGCAACTTCGGTCCTTGTGGATATCCATTCGCGAGGAGGGGCTACGGATTCATGGGAAAAGGCCGATACCGGACTTGGGACAAAGCTTAATGCCAAGATCTACGATATCGTCATTACGAATAATGCGCACTCATACATTGAGGACTGGCGTATCCGTGTGAATATCAGGGAAAACTGTTATATTAACAACGGGTGGTGCGGAACCTTTGAGATACATCAGTTTGACACGGACGGCAACGAGCTTACCCAGACTGTCGATCTGAGGAATTTTAACTATGACGATCTTAAGATAAATTATCATAAGGCAGGACAGGATCTTCTCATACCTTTAAAGGACGGGGATTTCCTGGTATATCATCCGAATCCTGACGAATCCACGGGTGAATTACCGATCAAGGGTACGGATGAGTATTCCGGAACCTGTACCAGCGGTGTTATCATGTACAGCCTGACCGGAAATATCGATTTCTCGGATTATGAGATGTTATACAAGCTTAATATTACAATCTGGGACGGAACCAAAGGAAGATTGTTCATTATCGCATTTGCAATGTTAGTCATCTCGTTCCTTATTATCGGGACCATATTCCTGGTATCCGTTCACTTTGAAGGCAGGCTTCAGAGCAGGGAAAAGATGCTTACGGATGTGTTTAATATCTGCTGCGGGCTTGCCGATTCCAGGGATTATTATTCTAAAGGGCATTCCGAAAGGGTTGCCGGTTATTCGAAGATGATAGCCGGAAAAATGGGCATGGATAAGGGAGACTGCGATCTTGTCTACAATGCGGCGCTTATTCATAATGTAGGTAATGTCTTTGTAAACGAACAGATTTTAAGAAAGAACGGAAAGCTTACGAGTACCGAATTTGAGGAGGTTAAGAGCCATACCGTCCGCGGTGCGGAGATCCTTAAATCCATAGAAAACATACCTCTTGCCGCAGAGGCAGCCATGTTCCATCATGAAAGATACGACGGAACCGGATATCCCAAGGGGAAGAAAGAGGACGAGATACCTCTGATAGCAAGGATCGTTGCGGTTGCCGACGCGTATGACGCTATGAGCAACGACAGACCTTACAGGAATAAGCTCATGCGTGACAGGATAAGGGAAGAATTCATAAATAACAGGGGATCGCAGTTTGATCCCGAGATAGTAACTGCTTTTCTTGATATTATGGGTGAGAGGAATCTTTAAGGATAAGATTGGGCAGCTTAAAACAAAGGGTGAATGATCGTGAATAAGTTAAAAAAAGGTATTCTGATTGTATTAATTGCTATAATCCTTAATGTAGCGGGACGCTATGCGGCGTTTTATTTTGAATGGCCGATGTATTTAAATCTGACCGGAACAATACTTGCCGCATATGTCTGCGGTCCGGTTGCCGGAGTTGCTTCGGCAATACTGAGCGCTGTCCTTTCCCTGATCTTCAGTGCAAATGACTGGTATTTCCTTGTGGCAGACGTATTTGTTGCTATAGTTGCAGGGCTTATCGTAAAGAAAACCAGGTATTTTGAGAGATTTTCAATGATCTATGGTGCAACTGCTCTTTTTACGATCGTGAGGGCGATCATACTTTTAATGATCAACCTGTCCGTAAATTCGGGAAGGAGCGGTCTTTATATAGTTGATGCAATAACCGATTATCTTGAAAGCATTTCGGCATCATTGTGGTTGGGATATCTGCTGATAGCTTTGTTTATAAGCTTTACGGATGTCCTTTTTGCCATGCTTTTCTGTTATTTTGTGATTCGTATATCAAAGGGCTTCGGCAAACGGAGAAAAGCAGCCTCGTTAAAGAAGGAGCTGATGAAAAAGGTTGCCTTCGGTCTTGCAGTAATGCTTGTTTTGGCGTCGCTTTTAGGGAATTCATATGCCTATGCCGATAATTCAATAAGCTTTATCGAAAAGCTTTACAACAGTGACAACGGTCTTGTGGGAGGCTGTCTGAACGACGTTGCCATGACACGTGACGGTTCCATGTGGATCGCTACTTACGGTGGTCTGTTCCGTTTTAACGGATCGAAATTTATCCTGATCGACAATCTGAGCACAGTCAGATCGGTCCAGACACTGTTCGTTGATGAAGAAGACAGATTATGGGCGGGAACGCAGGATGCGGGCCTGACCCTTCTGAATATTGATATGTCATCTGTTACGCTTGACATGAATTCAGGCCTTCCTTCCAATTCCGTAAAATGTATCTCCAGGGACAGTAACGGACTGTACTATTTCGGAACAACAGAGGGACTGGTACTTGCACAGTATGATAACGGCAATGTAAATATATTAAAGCTGAATGAGGATGCGGGAAATATCAGAGATCTTGCACCTACCCCCTCAGGTTATATGATAGTTATGGATAATCGGGGAAAGGTCGTCTGCTACAGAGACGCAGATCCGGTTGCCACGCTTAATATGGGTGAAATGGCTGCAAACGGGATCATTGTTGCACCGAACGGGGATATCTATATAGGGACAGGTTCGGATGTCATACTTGTTTATGAATATTCGTCAGTAGGCTTTAGGTTAATAAAGGAGCTCAAAGCAACAGGCCTTAAAAGCATCAGGGATTTTTACTTTGACAACAGCGGTGTCATATATGTTGCCGCAGACAACGGTATCGGTTATTTTGACTCTTCAAGACATTTTTCGATGATAGAGACCGGTATATTTAATAATTCGATAGAACATATAATGAAGGATTATCAGGGAAATCTCTGGTTTACATCCTCAAGATGCGGTCTTTTGTGCCTCGGGAAATCCAGTTTTATCGATGTGTTCAAGCTTTGTAATGAAAAGACTACAGTCTGCAACGCCGTGAAGGAGTGGAACGGATATTTGTATGTCGCAACCAACACCGGGCTTAAGATACTTGATGTTTCCGAAGGAAAAAGCATAAAGAATGAAGTAACGAAAAGTCTTGACGCGGTAAGGATCAGAAGCCTTGATACCGACAGATCGGGAAATCTGCTTATCGCAACATATGAAAAAGGTCTTTTGGAGCTTGATGTCAACGGAGGATTAAAGGAGTATATAGACCCTGAGGAAACCGAAAAAAAGATCAGGGTGGTACATACTTTGTCGGACGGGACGATCATAACGTCCAGTGACGCAGGTATCGTTTTTCTTAAGGATCATGAGGTGCTCGGAAAGCTGAGGCTCGGAGAGGAGCTTAGCGGCGGAACGGTGCTTAACATTTTCGAGACCACGGACGGTACTCTTCTCTGCGGAACCGACGCAGATGGGATAGCAGTCATAAAGAACATGAAACCGGAAAGGTATATCACACGTGAGAACGGCCTTCCTTCCGGCGTTATCTTAAGGATAGTTAACGATGAAAACGGCAACGGGTATTTCGTGCTCACGGGCAGCGGACTCTGCTACATGGATAAGAGCTTTGGTATTAAAGAAATAACCATGCCGTATTACAATAATTTTGATATAGCCGTGAATTCCTCTTCCGAGCTGTTTATTCTCGGCGGCGCGGGAATATATATCTGCGGTTATAAGAACCTTATGAAGGAAGGTAAGATGGAGACCTATACTCTGCTTGACACCAAGACCGGCCTTCCGGGAGGTATTACAAGTAATGCATGGAATTACGTTACCGAGGATGAACATCTCTATATCTGCGGGACCAGCGGAATGTATATGCTTGACCTTAACAATTACGAGATGACCATTGATGAGTTTAAGACCAAGATAACCGCAATAATCAGGGACGGAGTATACGAGGATGTAACACAGGTGGGGACCATTTTCATCCCCAAGGATACCGGTCGTGTCGAGCTGAACCTTGAGATAAACAATTATACGACAGCCGATCCTTATGTTACTTATTACCTGAGCGGTGTCGATTCGGAAAAGATCACGGTTCTTTCGAGCAAGCTCGGAGGAGTTACATATTATGACATACCTTACGGAAACCATGAATTTGTCATAAGCGTTGTTGACGATAAGGGAAGGGAACTGTCAAAGCAGACATATGTTTTCTCCAAAGAACGAGAGCTTTTTGAAACCGTGGGCTTTACGCTGTATTTCTATTTAACGCTGTTTACTTTCATTGTATTTATAGTTATTTCCATCGTTCAGGGAGCTTTGTGGACACAGAGGAAAAGGGAGACCGGACGGCATGAGCTTGTGGTTTCCCAGCTGGAACGTGAAAAGACGGAGGCTCTTGAACGTGCGCTCCATATGGAGGCTGATGCGAGCAGGACGAAGGCGGAATTCCTTGCAAACATGACGCACGAGGTAAAGACGCCCATCAATGCCATTATCGGTATGGATACGATGATATTGCGCGAATCAAATGAGGAGAATATCAAAGCCTATGCCCGCGATATCGATATCGCCGGCAAGAAGCTGATCACCCTCATCAACAATATCCATGAATTCTCAAGATCCGGAAATATGGAAAACAGGCTTGAGGAGGAAGAAAAAGGGGTCTCAGAGGTACGGGAGGAAGAGACTGTTGCCGACAGACCGGAAATATATCATGCTCCCGATGCAAAGATCCTCGTGATCGACGATGATGAGATGGAGCTTGCCGTTGCCAAAAACCTGTTAAAGAGGATAAAGGTGCAGGTTGATTCGGCTATTAACGGAGAGGAGGCGGTGAACCTCGCTTCCGAGAAGAGCTATGACATAGTATTCATAGATTCGGCAATGCCGGGTATGGATGATGAAAATACGATGCGGGCAATAAGAAAGCAATGCCCCGATAATGCGGAAACCCCGATAATAGTGCTTTCCTCACACGCAATATCGGGAGCCAGAGAGGAATACTTAAGCCTCGGATATACGAATTATCTTGCAAAGCCTTTGGACGGAAGTAAGCTTGAAGCGATGATCCAGAGCTATCTTCCCGATGAGAAGATAATATTCACCGACGAGGAAGAGAACAGTACTGACGATGAGTCTTCAATAAAGAAGAAGCTGGCGCTTATCTCAAAGATTGAGGGTATTGATGCCGAAAGAGGCGCGGAAACCGCAGGAGGAGAGGACGTATATGTTCTGCTTTGCAGGAATTTCCGCGACATGGCGTTAAAACGTATTGATCTCATAAAGGAAAGCTTTGAAAAAGTAGATTTCCTGCAGTATACTTCTCTGCTTCACGATCTCGAGAATGCAGCAAGGCTGATAGGTGCATTTGAGCTTTCGGAGAAGGCCGAAGAGCTTGAGAACGCCGGAAGAGAAGAGAATAATGTTAAGATCGGAAGCATTACCGGTGATGTCCTTAAAGAGTACAGGCGTTTACATGACCGGTTAGACGAGATTTTTGTTAATGCGGATAATTGACGATCAGAAGAAAAGGATACCGGTATACATATGAATAATGAAGCTTTGTTTAAAATGCTTGCCGTTCAGAAGGATATAGAAAAAAACTCGAAAGTGCAGACAATATTAAGGGCGATTGCCGCATTGTGCATTTTCGTGGTCTTTATCTGCGGTTCCGCCAACAAAACGGCTTTGAATATTGGTTTTGGTGTCGCCATACCCGTTATCGCCGCTCTGTTTGTAATGGATTCCGGTTATGCGAAAAAGAACCATTCCCTGGAGGTCGAGATCTATCTTCTCGAACTTGAGAGCCTTAAGTCCCAAAAGGAGGATGCCGAGAGTAAGGGAGATGGTCAGCAGGCCAATATACTTGACAGTATAGAAATGCCCGAGGATAAGGAAAAACTTCCGATCATCTATTATTGCATACTGCTTGTTCTTGATGTCGTGATATGGATTTTTTAGAGTTATTGCATAAGGATTTAAGATTCTTCGCTTCGCTCAGAATGACACCGGATGAGAGAATGACACCGGATGAAGGAATGACGCCGGGTGAAGGAATGACGCCGGATGAAGGAATGACGCCGGGTGAAGGAATGACGCCGGATGAAAGAATGTATATTTTGGAACCCGGATGAATTGTGCTTCGTCTAATGTATGATAAGCGAAAAACAACAGCTGAAACTATTTGTGTTTTCAAGCGTTATTGTTGGAAGAGCGAGATGATTTCACATCACACAGAAAGGCAGGTTTCCTATGAAGAAGATTTTATCGTTACTCATTATGTTATGCCTGATCGCAAGTACTTTAACGATCCCGGCAGCAGCAAAGACGAAGACCATTAACATCGGCTATGAAGATAATGAAATAACAGTGCCGTTTTACAGCAAGTGGAAGCTTAAGGAAGATACTGTCGGTTCAGAAGAAACCGTTTTTGACATTCCCGGAGGCGGGCAGGCATCAATATTGATCCTGAATGCCGCTGATGATGAAGATACAAGAATAATGATCAAGTATCTTTCAAAGAAGAAGTATAAGAATAAGCTGATCAATTATCTGGCGGACAGGATAGGCGCATATTCGGTACCAAGGGAAGTGCTTGAGCAGATATTTTCCGTAAAAAAGGACGGTAGTGGGAAATATATGCTGGCGATCGATTATTCGAACAAGTTTTTCGTCTTAAAAGTGCTTGACAGTACGCATCTTCTGGTATATTCAACGGAAACGGAAGAAGGCGAAGTCACAAAAAGCACAAAAAAGAAACTGATCTCTTATGCAAGGAAGGTTGTTTTGGCAGATAAGGAAGAAACAACTCCGGCTGCAGAGCTTTCACCGGATAAGGTTGTATTCGTCTCCCGATATTCAAACATGGCTTGGGGTTATCAGCACAGGACAATGCTCGTTATGGGAGACGGCAGGGTATATTCTTTTGATTATAATTTTTCAATGTATCCCGACGGCGACGTCACCGAAGAAGAAATCGTCAAGCTTTTAAAGGATGCTAAGAAAGACGCGGTCCTTGACAAGGATTATCTTCTTGAAATGTATGAACATGCTTTGCAGGTGGACAAGAATGCGGAGTTTACGACCGAATATGTAATGTGTGATTACGGACAGGATACCCTTTATTTCGTAAAGGATGACGGAAGCCTGGTTAAGTGCGCATGCTCCGGGGATACAAGGTATATCATAAAGGATGAACATGCACAGAAGGTCGAGAAGCTCTGGGATAACATGATATATCACTGTAAATAAAATTACATTTTTTAACCTGTCGGGTAAGTACAGACCCGGCAGGTTTTTTTTGAAAGAAATTGACTTGAAGGGCCTGATTTGGTATACTTATATATTGGAGTAGTAGGTAAATACCCGGGTAAGTTTCACCGGAAAGGAATAGCACGTGGCAAGAAGAAATAATCTATCAACCAAAATAATCCTTATGGCAGAAGCTATACTGCTTTTATCAAGTATACTTTTCTGTTCGGTATCAATATACAGGTCAAGAAACGGGATCCGTAAGGCTATCCAGCAGAGAATGCTGGATATAGCCAACTGCGCTTCCGGTTCGGTAAACGGAGATGTCCTCGGCGCGCTCAAAAAGGAGGATGTCGGAAGTGAAGAGTACAAAAAGCTTTATGATACACTTGCGGTCTTCCGTGATAATGTTGAACTGGAGTATGTTTACAGCATAAAGGAAGAGTCGGAAGGAAATTTCATATTTACGATAGACCTCGATCTTTATACGCCCGCATCTTACGGGGACAGTGTAAAATACACGGAGGCGTTGGCGCGTGCAGGGAAGGGCACGGCAGCCGTGGATGAAGTACCGTACTCAGACGCATGGGGTGAGTTTTACAGTGCATACAGTCCTGTTTTTAATTCATCGGGAAGTGTGGCCGGTATCATAGCCGTTGACTTTAAGGCTGACTGGTTTGAAGGCCAGCTCTCGACACAGATGAGAAGCACTGTGGCCAGCTATATCATCATCCTTCTCATATCGTTATTCCTGGCAGCGATCCTGCTGTTCGTAACGGTAAGACCGTTTGTACGCGCTCAGGGAAAACTGCTTGAGGAAAAGGTCAGAGCGGAGAGCGCGAATCTTGCAAAGAGCGAGTTCCTTGCAAATATGTCCCATGAGATCAGGACTCCCATAAATACCGTTCTGGGCATGAACGAGATGATACTCAGGGAAAGCCGCAGGACACAGCAGCTCGGCAAAAAGGACGTGCAGGAGGTTAACGAATCTCTCAAGAACATAGTAATATACGCCGGTGATGTCGAAAATGCGGGACATAACCTGCTTGCAATAGTAAATGATATCCTTGACTTTTCAAAGATAGAAGCCGGACGCATGGATATCGTGGAAGGCAAATATCGTCTGAGCAATCTGCTTGGCGACCTCAGTACAATGGTACAACTGAAGACTCAGGAGAAAAAGCTTGATTTCATCGTGGAAATCGACCGCTTCATCCCCGACGAGCTGATGGGAGATGAAACCCGTGTAAAGCAGATCATTACCAATATCCTTAACAACGCCGTAAAATATACGGAGCAGGGCTCCGTCGGTCTGGCTGTCAGGGGAGAAAAGAAGAACGACGACACCATAACCCTGGTTGTTGTTATAACTGATACGGGTATCGGTATCAAACAGGAGGATATCGGAAAGCTTTTCACAAAGTTTGAACGTCTGGATATGGATCATAACAGTACGGTTGAGGGTACGGGACTGGGACTTACCATTACCCGGCGCCTGCTTGACATGATGGGCGGGAGCATAACCGTAGAAAGTGAATACGGAAAAGGCTCAACCTTTACTTTATGCATTCCCCAGAAGATCGTTTCAAACGTACCGATAGGCAATTACCGTGAGCGTTTTGAAACAAATATGCTGAAAACCCGTGCATACCGCGAGTCCTTCAGGGCACCGGGGGCACGCATACTTGTTGTTGACGATACCAGGATAAACCTGACCGTTGTGATGAATCTGCTTAAGGATACACTGCTGCAGATAGATACGGTTACCAAGGGAGCCGACGCTGTTGAAAAGGCACGGGATGTCAGGTACGACCTCATACTCATGGATCAGAGAATGCCGGAAATGGACGGCTCCGAGGCGCTTCACCGCATACGTACGACCGTAAACGGAAAGAGCAGCAATGTTCCCATCATCTGCCTGACGGCCGACGCAGTGATCGGCGCAAAGGAAAGATATCTTGCGGAGGGCTTTACGGATTATATTACAAAGCCTGTAGACGGAGCGACGCTTGAAAAAATGCTGATGAAGCATCTGCCCAAGGATAAGCTTGAGATCGTGCAGGATGAGATAACTGAAGAAAAGACAGAGCAGGAACAGATACCGGATGATTTTGAAATCCTTAAGAAAAACGGTATCGATCCCGAGATCGGTCTTCCTTACTGCCAGAACAACAAAGATTTTTACCGCTCACTGCTAAAGGATTATGTGGCGGCACAGGCTGAAAGAACCGATCATCTTGAGAACGGATGTAAAAATGAAGACTGGCACGAGTATGCCATTTATGTGCATTCACTGAAAAGCAGTTCAAAGCTGATCGGAGCAATGGAACTGTCCGAACAGGCGGCAAGGCTTGAGGCGGCCGCAAAGAACGGGGACGGTGAAACAATCCGCAGTGAACACAGATCGTTGATAGAGAGATACGAAAAGGTGACGGAGACCATAAGATCGATCCTTCCGGAGGAAGAAACGAAGGATGAAGAATTTGAGATAATGGAATTCTGGCCGGAGGAGAAGTAGATCTCATTCTTTAAGTATCCACTTGCGCTGCAGCAGTGTAAGCCCAAGTCCTATCGGGAAAGCAATCGCCATCGAGATGAGGAACAGGGCGAAGCCGTTTCCTGTATATGCGATACAGGTTACAAAGCTGGGGAAAGCAAAGGCAAGGCACTGTGAACCGGCGTATCCGGCTATTGCGCCTCCAACGGCTCCGGCTATGCATGCGGAAAGCATCGCTCTTGGATTTTTCATGGTTACGCCGAACAATGCCGGCTCGGTTACTCCGAGAGCGGATGAGAAAGCTGCCTGAAAAGAGATGTTTTTCTTGGCTTTATCCTTGCAGATCAGTCCCATGGCGAGTGCTGCGCCGCATTGACCGTAAACCGCACCACCGAGCAGCGGCAGGAGCAGGTCATACCCGTTTGAAGCAATGCTTGCTATACTGATGGGCACTATGCTCCAGTGAGCTCCGACAAAAACCATGGGCTGAATGATGAAGCCCATAAATATACCTGCTGCGATATGATTCCATCCGTAAAGCAATTCAAATAAGTCGGTCAGACCGTTCCCAATCCAGGTGCCGAGCGGTCCGAAGATGAGAAAAGTGAACGGCAGAACTATTATGCAGCAGAACACCGGCTTTAAAAAGCCCCTGACTGCTTCCGGCAGCAGTTTGTCGAACGGCTTTTCCACAAAATGAAGGAGACCGACTCCGAGGATTACCGGTATCACGCTTGAATGATAGATTGCCGGCTGTATGTCGAACGCAAGAAAAGGAAGTGTTTTTCCGTTTTCGAGTACTGCGAGGAGATCGGGATACAACATGGCAACAGGTATCAAAAGTGATATGTATAAATCTGTTTTCCATTGCTTTGACGCCGTTATGGCTAAAAACACAGGAAGGAAATAAAAGAATCCGTCGGATACGGCATAAAAAATCATATAAAGACCGTTATCCTTTTCCAATACTCCTGCACCGGAAAGTAGTATCAAAATGCTTTTTATGATACTTGCTGCTGTCAGATAATTAATGATCGGGACAAATATGCCCGAAATCTGTTCCGTAACCAGTTTATATTTGCTTGTTTTTTTATTCTCATCCATATCATTATTTTCCCTAAAAAAATTTAATGCTCAGATATTCTATCATAATTCATCGGCTTTGTCACTAGACTATATTGTTTTTGGCGAAAATGCCGTGAACCTAAAGAAACGCTTGCCAATCATGCTTTTACGGTGGTATAATGATTGACAAAGTGGATACTTCTTATCCCATGACTTCGGAAGAGTTCATAGCTTCGCAGATGATGTAAAGAGGAGGAACTTAAATATGGATTATGTATATGAAATGCCTTCGGCAATGTTAAAGGATTGCAGCAAGAAGGGAACAGTTGAGAGATTTGAATATGATACTTTTACCTATGATAATGACAATAAACCGCTTCATAAAGGTGCATGGGTCTATCTCCCTTACGGATATGATAAAGATAAAGAATATAATATCCTCTACCTTATGCATGGCGGAGCTGTGACAGAGGACTGGTGGTTCAAGACGTTCCCGGAAACCGTGACCATCCTTGACAATATGATGGCAGAAGGTATCTGCGATCCATGCATCATAGTTACCCCTACCTATTACAGGGGAGATGAGAAAACTGACAGGAACGGCGACTTCATAACGGAGCAGTTTAAATATGAACTCCGTAAGGATCTGATCCCTGCAATTGAGAGCCGGTATCTGACATTTGCCGGACGTGATGTATCAGAAGAAAATCTTGTAAAAACCAGGGGACATAGAGCATTTGCAGGGCTTTCGCTGGGTTCTATGGCTACTTATCGTGCCGCTTTTTACAACAATTTCGACATGTTCGCATGGTACGGACCTTTTTCGGGATGCGGCGGACCTTTCGGTGACCACGACGGTGAGGCAAAACGCATATGCGAGACCCTTAAGAACGGAGAGGAAAAAGGACTCGAGCTCAAGTACATGTTCTGCTGTAACGGGGACAAGGACATAGCATATGCAGAGCATACGGACATCATGGGAAAGGTGCTTGAACAAAGCAGTTACTTAAAGAAGGGTGTGAATTACGATTTCTTCACCATTCCGGGCGGGGTACATGATATGAAGGCATGGCAGCTGGATCTTTACCATGCATTGCAGATTTTCTTTAAATGACAGGCTGAGGGTCTAATGGGCTGATTTTGCCGCTAATGTCTGCATTGGGTCATTTATCTGTATATGATGACAAGTGTAAAATGGAGGAGCATATGTATGAGTGGAAATTTAAATATAGCAGAGCTATTTTCTTTGGAATATGCTTTTTCATACTATTAATATATATAGTTTTGGTATTTATTCCGGAAGCAACGATAGTGGATAATCTTGATGAAGAACCGACAAGGATAAAAAGTACTTCTGAATTAAAAGAAAACTATCATAAAATGGTTGAGATTGAATATGAGTATGGGTTTTCTGCCCTGTATATGAGAGGAAATTATTTTGTCCCCAATCGCGATCACGGAGTACTTAAGCTTGTGTACAGCAATGAACTTGTCATATGTTCTTCACCCGGGTTTATTGAGGATACGTTGAAGGATGGTTTTTATGTTGCCAATAATGTAAACAAGATCGTTCCTAAAGCTGATGGAAATACTTATGTTTTACGAGGGTATGTGGATAGTATCGGAGAAGAAGATCAGAGGATGTTGAAGAAACAGATTCAGACAATATATGACACACGTGAAATGCCGGATTCTAATGAAAATATTAATTTCGGGTATGTTATTCAAATCCTTAATCTTGATACCGAGAAGGAAAATCAAAAGAAACAGGTTCCACTACTGATCTTTATAGCCGCCGTATTCTTGTTTTCATTAATATTACTGATAAATGAAATTTTTCGATACAAGAAATACAGTTTGGATGAGGAATCCAAAAAGTGAGAAAGGATTTTGTATTCGAGTATAAGAAAAATAGAGTTTATAGCGTCAGGTACTATGAGTGAGTATATGGGGTTGAAAAAATGAGATCAATATACAAATCAAAAAAAGGGAAAAAAGAAATATTAAAGCTTTATGACAGGCAGCTCGCAAGGGTAAAAAGTCCATGCCGAGACATATATGTAAAAACTTCGTTTGGCAGAACGCATATAGTTGAGACAGGTAATCTTTCAGGGGAGCCGCTGCTGTTTTTCCACGGCGGAAACTCCACAACTGCTTATACGCTTTTGACTTTGGATTTCATAATGCAGGATTTTCATATATATGCCGTGGATACAATAGGTCATCCGGGAAAGAGTGCCGAGACATCTCTTTCACACAAAAACTATGATTATGGTATTTGGGCGGGTGAAGTAATCGATAGGCTTGGATATGAAAAGATGTGTTTGTTTGGGGGATCTTTCGGTGCCGGAATCATAGCTAAGACGATGTGTGTGGTGCCGGATAAGATAAAAAGGGCAGCTCTGTATGTACCTTCAGGAATAAAGAATGCGCCACAGATAAATAGTCTGAAGATGATGTTCCCGATGATCCTGTATTGGATCACACATAAGGATATATGGTTAAAGAGAACATTTTTGCCTTTGGCAATTACGGAAGAAAATATTACGGAGGATATCTATCAGACTGCAAAATTGAGCATAACTTATTCAAAGGTAAAAACGGGAATGCCAAGTGATGTTGACGCCGGACTTATGATGAAATGTAAAGCTCCTACACTTGTCATGGCAGCAGAAAAGGATATTCTGTTCCCCGCCGCAAACGTACTTCCAAGAGCAAAAAAAATAATCCCCAATTGTAAGACATATTTACTTAAAGGAAGAGGACACATGAACTTCCTTAAGAAAAAGGAAGAAAGATTGATAGTGGAATTTTTACTGGGAAACATCAGTTTATATTAGAATTCAAAAGTATGTAGATGATACATAAAAGTATTAAAGGTATCCGGTACCGATGACACTAAAAAAGGAGTTTTTTATGATGCGTAAAAAAAATGTTTTGGTTTTGATTCTTATTTTAACCATATCTTTGATTATACCTGAAATGAGATTTGGTTTGATGACGACAACAGCCGAAGCAGCGACGGTTCCGGCTTTTGCTTCTAAAAACATGATCGTGTTTGTAGGAAAAGATGCAAAGCTTATACTTAGTAATTCTAAGAACATAAAGAAAACCACTTGGTCGGTTACAGGCGAAGATAAAGGTTGTATAAAACTTTCTGCAAAAAAGAAGGGATCGGTAAAAGCGATAGGTAAAACTACCGGTAAAGCGGCCATCAAAGCCAAGGTCATATACATGGCCGGAAGTAAAAAGAAAACAAAGACTCTTAAATGCACCGTCAAGGTCAGATATGATATTCCTTCGACAGAGTATGAAAGGGCAGTATGGTATGGAATTGCTGATGCCGGAACCAATGAGGAGGTTGCGGCTACGGAGCCGATATCATATAAGGATTTCTGCGCAATGGCGGGCAGGATGATTGAACTGTACAAGTCCTCGGCACTTAAAGAATGGAATAAGTTAACAAAGAAAGCACCTGATATCGTTATGAAGCGTGAGGCAGCATTTCTCGGTATGCATTATCTTGCGGAAGCTGTAGACCTGAATATCATCAACGATCATATGCATCCGTATGACGACTATGATTTCTGTATCAATGCGTCGTGGGAAGATCCTGTTTTCAGCATAGATACGCCTGTAAAATCAAACGTGGATCCTCTTTTTGAGGATCGTCACATGTATTCGAGGATTGATAATGCTTCATTTTACTTTACTATAAGGCGGAAATCCTGTATCACGGGATTTGCTCTTTTAGAGACGACTAATGGTGATTGGCGTATCAAGGACAATCTGACGTATAAAGAGGCGGCCGAGGCAATAGTAAGATTGTATGAGTCAGATGAGGAGATAGCATTTGCCACGTCTGAGAAAATCTTGGAAATGGTACTAGAAACTACAGAAGCAAAAGAAATCTTGAAAAAGGCTGATGAACGCAGGGAAGCTATACTAAATACCAACAACAAGATTGTAAAGAGTGATAAGTATATTCAGGGCAAAACTTATACAGGAACTGCTTATTATGTTTCAAACAACGGTGATGATAACAACGACGGACTGAGCGAAGCTACGCCTATTAAAACTATAAATAGGCTCAAGTGGATAGAATTGCATGAGGGTGACGCTGTTTTCTTTGAACGTGGTTCAGTATGGGATGAATGTGAATACCTGATATTCGATGACGTGGAGAGACTTACTTTTTCCGCATATGGTGAAGGTCCCAAGCCTGTAATCTCGGGGGCGTTGGGAAATGCATCCGGTGCGGATAAGTGGACCCTTTATTACGAGGGCAAGGATGGAAGAAAGATCTGGAAGTATTATGAAAAATCTCCCGAGGTTGGCGTTATCGTGTTTAATGAAGGCGAATCATACGCAAAGAGGGATGCGCCGTATTGGGATGGGAAAAAATATATAGATATAAAAAATTACAGGTTAGGCGAAGACTATGATGTGAAAAAACATCTTGAAAACATGTGTTTTTTCCCTGCACTTGAATATAAACCAGAGCCTTTTGACCCGACGAACATGTTTCTTGAAGGAATCATCGATAAAACCTGTACGGAAGTATTTGTCACAGGTGAACTGTATCTAAGATGTGATGAAGGTAATCCGGGAGAACTGTTTAACGATATCCGAAGAAGTACGCCGTATTCTTTTATGCGGGGAATGTATGATTACGGAACCTGTGATAATCTTTGTTTTGCATATTCAATTCAGACTATTGCCGGTGGAGCAACCCCGGAGAGAGGAGCCGGTACACATCTTCTTTTCCAAAACTGCGAAGCAAAATGGATAGGTGGCGGAGTATATCATTATGGTGAGGATTTCCCTGATGTTGCTCTGATGGGTGGCGGATTTAATTGTGCCGGCGGCTTCGAGCAGATAATAAACTGCTACACGCACCATTGTTATCAGGAGGGTCCGACCTGCGAATCTTTCGAATATCAGGACGGGATGCTTGAAGATATCAGATACGAAGGCAATTTGACCGAATATTGTGTCATGGGCAATATGTTCACAAATTGGGATCAGACGTGGAAGGACACACATCTTTTCAAAAATGTAACCTATAAGGACAATATTGTATTGTTCAGTGGTTTTGAGAACTTATATACCAAAAAGCCGTTTATGACTGAAAAGGGAAGGTCCCACGAATATATATATGGATCTTTAACTACTGATTCCAGGGCTTTCGGACTGGTGACTGCTACCAATGGTCTCAATGCTTATGTAGGAAGCTTTGATGTGAGCGACAACATTTTTGCATTCTCTTATGGCAAACTTATAGAGATAAGCACGTTTACCGAGGAGTATTCAAAAGTGTTTAACCATAACACTTATGCTCAGCTGCCGGGATTTGCATGGCTGTCAGCCTATAGTGAGGCGGAAGGCACTTGGCATTCACGTCCGCGTATGATCGATCCGAAAGCAGCTATTATAGACAAGATGGGAGATAAGCGGGCAAAGATTATTAGATTTGATTGAGATTTACAATTATTATGAGGTTTAGAGATGAGAAGAGACGAAATATTGCATATGCAGGTGAGATTATTTAGACAAGCTAATAAAAGATGGCAGAAAAATATTCGTGAATGTGCAGATATTTTTGATAAATATGATGTAGACGGGTACATAAGAGATACGTATGAGTTCTTTCATGTACAAGGGGATGATGCCAATTTGGATGATATTGACGAGTATATTAAAAGGAAAGGGTGTATATTATGAAAATAGAAAGCGCTATCCTTTATCATGGAAGTTATCAGATAGTTGAAAAGCCGGAGCTTGCTCAATGCAGAAAAGGAAAGGACTTTGGACAAGGATTCTATCTTACAACTGATAAAAAGCAAGCTGAAAGATTTACAAAAACATCTGTTAGAAAAGCTGTTCAGAATGGGACATTATCATCACAAACAAAAGAAGGTTTTATATCTATGTTTAAGGTTAAATCTTTATCCGGTTTAAAAGTGTTTGAGTTTAAGGATGCAGATAAAGAGTGGCTGCACTGTGTTGTAGGGCATAGAAGATTTGGAAGTTTGAAAGGTGAAGTTGAAAAATGGAGCGGATTTGATATAATCTGCGGAAAAATAGCAAACGATGACACTAATCTTGTTATTACAGCTTATATTGACGGTGCATATGGTGAAATAGGATCTGAGAGAGCAGATGAAATAGCAATAGGATTTCTGGAACCTAATAATCTAAAAAATCAATTGTGTTTTAGGACTGAGAAAGCGATAAATGTTTTAGAGTATGCAGGATACGAAAGTGTGGCACTATGACAGACAGATCAAGAGAGTATACTATGGAACTGTTGGCAACCATGGTGGTTGAAGCAAGAGCCTTAAAAGAAAACAGAACGCAGGAAGAGGTTTTTCGGGAATTTCGCAAATCAAAAACATTTGAAAATCTTTTTGATTCGAATACAGGTCTTTGGATGAACGGACCGGATTATATTTCTGATGAATATGACTTAGAGAAGGAGAGAAAAAAGATGAATTTTGAGACAGATATTTTTAACGTTTTTGACAAGAAGTGGGCATTACTTACAGCAGGTAACAAGGAAAGCTTTAATACCATGACGGTCAGCTGGGGCGGTATGGGTACCATATGGGGTAAGCCTGTGGCAACAGTATATGTAAGAACTTCAAGATATACACACGAGTTTATGGACAGGGAAGACTATTTTACCGTAAGCTTCTTCCCTGAAGAGTACAAAAAAATTCTCGGAGTTCTTGGCTCAAAGTCCGGAAGGGATATGGATAAGATGAAGGATTCAGGTCTTACAGCAAAAGAACTGTCTCGGTCAATGACTTTTGATGAGGCAGAGGTGACGCTTGTTTGCAGGAAACTGTTTATGCAGAGACTTGAACCCTCGAATATACTTGACCCCGATTCGGCAAAGTTTTATAAGGGTGACGCCCCTCATGATATGTACATTGGTGAGGTAGTGGAGATATTACGGTAACCGGGGGATGGAGAAAGTAATGTATAAATACATATTTTTTGATCTTGACGGAACACTAACACAATCTGAGTTTGGTATCATGGCTGCGGCTGTGAGAGCACTGAACCATTTTGGAATAGAGACTCCAAGCAAGGAGATTTTGAAAAAATTCATTGGTCCGCCTTTATATGTTTCTTTTCATGATTTTTACGGTCTTTCCGATGAAGATAGCCGGGAAGCTATAAAAATCTATCGTGAATATTATGTAAAAGAAGGCGTATATCAGGCGCCTCTTTATGATGGTATAAAAGAGATGCTTGAAACACTCAAAGACGCAGGCTGCACTTTAATGATCACAACATCTAAGCCTGAAACCATGGCTGTCACAGTTGCTGAGAATGATGAGATATTTGAGTACTTTAACGGGATTATAGGACCTGCACTCGACGAGCATGACCCCAATAAGGCAATCCTCATCCGCAGAGCCATGGCAAAGCTGAGCCTCACTGAACGGGACTTAAAAGACATTATCATGATAGGTGACCGTTTCTATGATATAGAGGCGGCATGTGAGGTAGGCATAGATTCCATCGGTGTCCTGTACGGATATGGCAACGAAGAAGAATTAAAGAATGCAGGGGCTACCTATATTGTAAAGGAAGTTTCTGATATAACCAATGTTATCAGATCGTAAGAAAACGGCTTAAGGATCATATGGAAAAAAAACATGAGGTATTTGGAGGTGCAGATAATATGACATTACAGGAAAGAGCTGAAAAAGCGGTACAACTGAAAACATCGGGTGGTTATAATTGCTCACAAGCGGTTACCGCTGCACTGGCGGACCAGACAAACCTGACTGAAGAGCAATTGAAGCAGGTATCAGCCGGCTTCTGTGCAGGTATGGGAAATCAGGAGGCTACCTGCGGAGCTATCATCGGAGCAGGGATGATAGCCGGATTAAAAACAGAAGGAAAAGGCACCTTGAAAATTGCAAGAAACATTCAGGAAACCTTCAGGGAAAGATGTGGGGCAATAACCTGCAAAGATCTTAAGAAAGTTACTGATGGGAAACCTCTATGTTCCTGTGAAGAATGTGTCAGGAATGCAGTGCTCATATATGGGGAGATATTTTCCTTAAAACTATAGGAGGTTCTGATGGCAGAGATTATACAGATAAATTCAAATACATGGCGGGTTGAGGATGGCATGGTCAGGTTCTTTATACTTGAAGGGACAGAAAAATCACTTGTGATAGATACGGGCATGAATACGCCCGATGCACTTGATATTGCAAAATCAGTGACGTCTAAGAAGATAGAACTTTTAAATACTCATGCTGACCGTGACCATATTTCGGGAAATGCCGCGTTTGACACAATATATTTGAGCCCTGCAGAAGCTGAAAATTACAAACATGCAGGCGGAAATGAATGCTTTATCCCGGTGAAAGAAGGGGATACGATTGACTTAGGAGAAAGACCTTTGAAAATCTATGATATTCCCGGACATACACCCGGAAGCATTGCGATACTTGACATCAATAACAGGGTTCTGATCGCGGGAGATTCAGTACAGGATGGAAATATCTTTATGTTTGGGCAGTTCAGGAATATTTCGGAATACATACCAAGTATGGAGAAATTGCTGACCTTTAGAGATAAGTATGATGAAGTATATCCCTCACACGGTTCTTTCCCTGTAAATCCGGACATTATCCCGAAGCTTATAGAAGGAGCAAAAGAGATTCAAAGCGGCAGAGCTGAGGGTAAAGAGATTGATCTGTTTGGAAACAAAGTGACTCTTTACAAATTTGAGTATGCGGGATTTTTTGGAGAATTAAAATAAGAGGATTAAAGGTTCAAAGGAAAATTAATTAATACAAATAGTGATTGAACATGGAGGTAAATCGAATGAAAACAAGAAAAAATCTGGCTCGAAGAATTCTTGCAGTGTTATGTTGTATAATGCTTTTTATTTCTGCGTTTCCATTTGGTAACACTAAAGCTGCAAGTAAACCGGGGATTCCAACAATTAAAGTGAAGGTTTCAGGAAGTACTGATGCGAAGGTTACTATCGGAAAGACTGAAGGAGCTGAAGGATTCGAGGTATGGGTAACTTCAAATACAGGATATAAGGGATATAAAAATTATAATGATTCATACAAATATGATTACTTAGCAAATCCGGGCAACTTTGTTAATGCTGCAACAATAGAAAAAGATGGAAATTCTGCAAGAAGTATAATATTAAAGAATCTTTCTAAGGGAAAGATTTCGATTAAAGTTCGCGCCTACACTCTGAGTACCAGTCAAGATGGGAGTACTGTAAGAAATTATGGTGAATTCAGTAAATCTAAAAATGTAAAGATAAAAGAGGAAACAGTAGGATACAAGACTTCTTATGATTTTTCAAAGGTTAAGATAGGTGAAACGATAAAGTTTGGATCATACGAACAGGATTATCCGGCAGATGGGAAAGATGCTATTGAATGGATAGTTCTGGATAAGACCAAGAATGGCATATTTGTAATAAGCAAGTATATTTTAGACAGTATGCCTTATAACATGGAATGGGTTGATGTTACATGGGAAACCTGCTCATTAAGAAAATGGCTTAATAACAAATTTTATAATGTAGCTTTTAATAAGACAGAAAAGTCAATGATAAAGAAAACTACTGTTAAAACCGGCGAAAACTATAATTATCATTCAGATGGCGGTAAAAATACAAAAGATAAAATTTTTTTACTTTCTATGGATGAGATAACCGATAGTAAATATGGTTTTGAAAAATGGAATTCTTATGAAGTTGACCGTAGGACATCTGCGACAAAGTATGCCGCAGCACAAGGCGCATATTATGATGATAGATATCCTACGGAAGAAAATATCGGATCATGTTGGTGGTGGTTGAGAACACCGGGAATACAGCTGTGCCACGCTACATTGATTTCACTTATGGGTACAGTTCAGGGAAGTGGAAGCAATGTAGATAGCTATTATGGAGCAGGCGTTCGTCCGGCAATGTATCTTAAATTGAAATCCTGAAACAGATAAAATTGCATATTTAGATTAATGGCGTACGTTACATGGCATAAATATTTATAAACAATGATAAAAGGAGGATAAGGTATGAGAAAAAGAATTTTGGTGGCAGTATTTATGATGTTTGTTATGACGATTCTGCTTTTGCCGGAACAAGCCAAAGCTAATGGAAATGAAATTGGCAGATTATCAAAGGAGAATCCCTGTGTATATCATCAGTTCACGATGAAAGAGGGAGAGGAATTTTATGGCTGTTTCTTCAATGTAGATGATGATGCCTCAAAAGTAAAGCTTTCACTTGAAAGATTTACTGATGAGGG
>JAEEGJ010008613.1_pt1 | contig 27987 bp, 17 predicted proteins | sample 8958761 | NCBI WGS metagenome assembly JAEEGJ01 (sample SAMN16246546, study PRJNA631951) | gut metagenome | biome: gut microbiome; feature: rumen; material: RS-attached | host: Bos | place: Iran: Karaj | collected 2018-10 | reverse complement strand
AAATATATGAGGACAGGGCGGCGGATTTCACCCTATGTTGGATATGTAATCATGCTGCAACGATAATAAATAATTCATAATTTATAATGCATATTCATAATTATTTTTTAATTTTGCAGCGTTATGGGAATATTATATATTGTACCCACGCCTGTGGGGAATATGGAGGACATGACGCTGAGGGCCATCCGCATCCTGAAAGAGGCGGACGTGGTGTTGGCAGAGGATACCCGTACGTCGGGCATCTTGCTGAAGCATTTCGACATCAAGCAGCACTTGCTGTCACACCATAAGTTCAATGAGCATGGCACCTCTGCATCGGTCATTGAGCGCCTGCAGGCAGGTCAGACGGTAGCATTGATTAGCGATGCCGGTACGCCAGGCATCTCCGATCCAGGGTTCTTCTTGGTACGTGAGGCCGTCAAGGCAGGCATTGAGGTACAGACGTTGCCTGGTGCTACGGCTTTTGTCCCTGCACTGGTGTCGAGCGGTCTGCCCTGTGACCGCTTCTGCTTTGAGGGCTTTCTGCCTCAGAAAAAGGGACGCCAGACCAAGTTGCTGTCGTTGCAGGACGAGGAGCGTACGATGGTGTTCTACGAGTCCCCCTATCGTGTGCTGAAGACCCTGCAGCAGTTCAGCGAGGTGTTTGGTCCTGACCGTCAGGTGAGCTGTTGCCGCGAGATCTCCAAGGTGCACGAGGAGAGCGTGCGTGGTACATTGCAGGAGGTGATAGCACATTTCCAGGAGCACGAGCCCAGAGGCGAGTTTGTCATCGTATTGGCAGGTAAGTCGTAATAACGATATAACACGTAATAACGAAGTAACGAAAATAACGACAATGAAGAAGTTAATGATAGCAGCCTTGTGTCTGTTGACACTGGCAGCATGTAAACAGAAAGGCAATAATGCGGCTGAGCTGGCTTTGGAACAGCAACGCGACTCTTTAACGCGTATCATTGAGCAGAAAGACAATGAGATAGATGATATGATGGCTACGATGAACGATATCCAGGAGGGATTCCGTGCCATCAACGAGGCTGAGCAGCGTGTCACCATCGCCTCTAATGGTGAAGGCGTCTCTGAGGCTGAGAGCATTCGTGAGAATATGCAGTTTATCCAGAACCAGATGCAGCAGAACCGTGAACTCATCAGCAAGCTGAGGAACCAGTTGCGTCAGAGTTCTGTCAGGGCAGACCAGTTGCGACGAACATTGGAGAACCTCACCCAACAACTGGAGGAGAAGGACAACCAATTGCGCCAGTTGCAGGCCGAATTGGAAGCCAAGGACGTACAGATTGGCGAGCTGAACCAGCAGGTAACTACACTGTCTGGTAATGTCAGCGACTTGAAGGAAGAGTCTTCCCAGAAGTCGCAGACCATCACGTCACAAGACAAACAACTGAACACTGCATGGTTTGTCTATGGCACGAAGAAAGAACTGAAAACCCAACACATCATTGAAGATGGCAAGGTGCTGCGTTCCAACTTCAATCGCGACTACTTTACTAAGATAGACATCCGTATTGACAAGGAAATACGTCTCTACAGTCGTTCGGCAAAGATTCTGACGGCTCACCCGCAGTCCAGCTACACGTTGTTGCAGGATGCCAACAAACAGTATATCCTTCGCATTACCAATCCTCAGTTGTTCTGGTCGGCCAGCAAATACCTCGTGGTGTTAGTGAAATAGTTTCAATTCTTAACTTTCAAATGTTTCGGATAAAAACTACATCGGGAGAGACCCAGCGCTCTCCCGATGTAGATGTGATATTGGTTAATCCAGAGCAAGTTCTGTTTTATTCTTACTTATTCATGAACTTCTTGCTCTCCTTGACGACAAGGCCCTTGAAGTTTGCGCCAACACGCTGACCAGAAAGGTTGTAAATGGGAATGTTTGCAGCCTGCTGTTTGCTGTTGTTTTTTTGCTTGATGCCTGTTGTTCCAAACTCAAACGTCTTCTCCTCACTCCACTGAGAATAGGTATTCTCTTCACCAATTGAGCGTACACGATAGATATAGCGTTTGTTGGTATCCAATTCTGTGAAAGAGTAGCTGTTGGTGGCTGTGCTATAAGTATTTATCGCAGTTGCTCTGCGACTATGCTTCCCGAATTTGTATTGTATCACAGCGAAATGGTTAGCGGTTACCACCTGCCCACCATACATTCTCTGTAAAGATATTAAAATTATAAAAAATGTATCTATTTTACACAAATAGATACATTTTAGTAGTAAAATTTCGTTTTTAATGCCACTTTGCTTACAAATTGACACACACTTTCCGCCCTCCGCGGATTACTATTCCCTTATATCCTTTAGTGACACGCTGCCCGTGCAGATTATACGCAGGCTGATTGGCTGAAGCGTCCTCGTCTTTCGGCTTTACAGAAAGTGAAATGCCATCAGACGACTGAGAATTGCGTACTTCGAACCTGATTACATTACCTTGTTCTACAATATTATAGATGCCCCACTGAGCTTTCTTGCCAGCCCATGTCAGCAAACTTGCAGGTTTCGAGTCGTTATCAAGCACGTTTACCCCATTCTTACCAGGGAACGGATCACATTCAGCAGTAGCATTACTACCTCCTGCCCGTATTACCTGATAGTAATTGTGGTAGGGATTGGCGTTAATCTCATTCCGCTCCCAAACCATTGTATTAGTAGAATCAACACGATATACCAGCATGCCATGGCTTGGCAGGTACTCATCCCATACGAACAGGCTGGGCTGTCGGTTCTCAAGCAGGAAATACTCTTTTTCCACTTCCGTATTGATGCGATAGCCTTCATTAAACAATGGCAATGGATCAAGGCGCTTGGTCCCTTCTGAAGTAATTACTTTAGGAGTAGCAAAACCTGTTGCATAGCGTTCGAAAAGCGAATAGCCCACAGGCGTACGGGAATAATTCTCATAACAGCCGCTTGCCATCAACGACCACCCATCGGGGGCATCACTCTGCCCACCCTTCTCATAATTTGTATCATAAAAGTCAGGGAGTCCCAGCACATGGCTAAACTCATGACAGATAGTACCAATACCATCCAATATATTTATCTCCTCCGAGCCGAAGAGTTCTGTGGAACATGCATAACGGCCCATATTGACACCGTCAAGCATGACATATTGATTTCCATACGTAATATAACCTGCATGAGGCCACAACAGGCGTTCGTCGTTGGATCCAAAATTAGAACCTAAGCCAGCGTAGATAAAATAAATCATATCTACCATACCATCTTTGTCAGTATCATATTGTCGGAAATTAACTGTTTTATCTATCTTCTTTAATGCCTCATAATTGATAACATCAATATTCTCCAGCTGATGAGGATCGTACTGACTGAAATCCACTCTAACAGGTCCAACAATATCGAAATGGGGCTCAAACAATCCCATCGAGTTATCTACGAAATAGTCACGAACACTGCCTGTGAACTTGCCATATTGGGAGTTGTCATATCCTTTATAGTAGGCTTTGTTCATTATATCGTCAGCCACCTGAGCATAGTCATCACGAGAGAAGGAAAGGTCATTGTATTCTACCAAGACGACCAACCCGCGAAACTTCGTGTAGTCATAACGACCTGCACGTTGTTTAGCGAGTGTTGCGGAACGACGATTCAGCTCTTTGGCCTTTTGTTGTGCCTTGTTTTCCGAGATTGCTGGCTTCTGGAATTTACTGAAACCATCCAACCACTCCTTTTCCAATGGTGTACGTAGCGCAACGTCATGAGCCACATGGTCTGTAGCCTCCAGGCGTCCTTCCTTTAGTTGTGCATAAACATAATAGCCCTTCTGATTTTTCACCAGACTGTAGCCATCATCAGTCGTATAGAAATTCGACCATTCGTCACCATGTAATCGCAAAGTAATATAGCTGCCATCTGGCTGAAGAACTTGAGTAGCCCCACGATAGGCAGGGACAGCCTTCACGGCAGCTACTGACAAAAATAAAATCAGTAATGATATTAGTCTTCTCATATTCAGTAAAAAAATGCTCCTAACTGCATCACAACAATTAGGAGCATCTTTGAATATAATATTAAGTAATTACTTAAATCTCTTCTTCAAGAAAGAAGGAACACTCGTCATAGCCTTTGCTCGCTTCAGCTTCTTAGGAGCAGCCTCAGGCTCGGCAGGCACCTTAATCAAAGCAGGATCAGTCATTTGCAGGGCTTTACCCAAATATTTATCCATATCCAAGGTCTGTGTAGAGAATGCACTGAAGAGGAAGCTTCCAAACTTATAATCGTTTTGACCGAAGGTACCAGTGAAAGCACCAACCAAGGTAAGAGCACCTTCACCCATATCCTCAAGTTCCAGAGCTGCTGAAGCTACAGCCGTCGTGCTGTTAGCAGTCCAATACTGCTCAGTCTCATCAAGGAAGAGCATATAGATAGAGTAGCCACTAAAATCACCCACATAGTTTCCACTCTTAACAGATACTGTCAGTTTCTCCTTGTCAATGGTAACAGGAATTGACCAACTCAATGCAGGAATCTGGAGAGCATCCTCTGTCAGAGTAGCAGCAAAGGCCTTAAGCTCCTTATCTTTATAATAAGTGAAATAATAGTCACCAACAATCTGATCGGCCAGCGATGCTGGATCATACTGGATAACACTAATAGTCTTAGTACTGTTACCAGACTTCAGAGTAATCGTTCCCTGACGAGCAAGAGTCTTGTTCTCATCAACAGAGATGGCAAGTACGCCAGACTTGTCGTTGAAGTTGCACTTAAACCAGTCAGCAGTGCTCTCAACAGTTACAGGCTTTGAATGTTCAATCTTGACAGACTCAATACCACCGGCATTAGCCACTGACAAAGAAGTCTTCTCAAGTTTGAAGACCATTGCAGCCTGAACAATTGTCAAATCCTCCTTAATGCTACCAGTCTGTACCTCAACAAGACCTGTACGAGCTTCCTCGTCATCGTTAGAGGCAGCAACAATCTCGATTGAGCTGGTCTCTTCGTTGAAAGTAGCAGTCAGCCAGTCAGCCTTGCTAGTTACTTTCAAACCAGCAGTCTGCGCTACAGGAATAACAATCTTAGCATTTTCTGCGTCATCAAGAGTGAACGTATTATCACCGGCATCACCTTCAGGAATACCATAGATGATACCACGCTGGCTGATATTAACTTCCTTGGAAGCAGAAGCTGTTTTCAGGATAACATTTGTTGAACGACCTTCAAGCTTATCGTTAGCAGCAACCGTCAGATTAACGGTGTTACCACTGACTGACACTGTCAACCACTCAACATTAGAGGTTGCAGTGATAGTCTCTGAACTATTGACAACGATAGAACCAGTACCACCTGCTGCCTCATAGAATGCATCAGCACTCTTCAGCGAGAGCTGGGCAGGAGCAGTATATGTAGCATCGTCGTCATCGCCGCAGGACGTGAATGAAATCACGCCTGCAAGCAATACCATTAAACTTAAAATCTTTTTCATAATCTTCTATCCATTAATTAGTTGTTAAATGGGTAAGTGATTGGCTCTGTGAACATCTTTATGACGTTCGTTGGCTCGTTGATATCTGTCAAAATAATGTATGACGGAGACTTTACATTGTCGGTCGACAACTTGAAAGTGCGGGCATTTTGCTCATTAAGACCAAATATCATAAGTCCATAGCCGTAGTCACAATTATTGTAATAGTATGCACCATTATTGTTCGGATCAGCCTTTCCATTGAAATACATGGTAATGGTATCGTCACCTATGTACTCAAAGTTGAAACAATAGTAGCCAGCATAATTGCCGCTTCGGAAGTACAGGCTAGGAGCACCGTCGACGTTTGTAAAGGCAAGCAGAGCAATGGTTTCATTCTCAGTTGCAGATCCTGCTTCCATTTTCTTCAGTAGAGGCTGAGCGTAAGCTCCAGCAGTGCTATAGGCAATATACCAGTCACTCAACACAAAGGTTTCATTGAGAGGAGGTGTAATACCATGGAGCACGACTTTGTCATCATCGGTACTGGGGAAATCAAAAGAACCTTCTACATATTTGAAACCGCTAATCTCCTTGCCATTAATCTGAATAGGCTCATAGAATTCGATACCTGCATCAGATACTACAAAAGGAACACTGATAGTGGTGTCGTTTGTAGCAGTGGCGTATGTCATCTCGAAACTACGATATGACTTGGAAACAGCCACTTCGGTACCAGCCACATCCAGGGAGTACTTGGGGAAGTTCATATCTTCCTCAACAACTGCATTATTCGATAAATATCCAGTCCAGTCATCATCCTTACAAGGAACCATAGTAGCATAGTTGCCACTCTTCTTACCCTTCAGGACAATTTTCTCTGGAGAAGCTGAGATGAACTCAAAATCGTAGTCTCCTTCCCATCCCTTTCCTTTGTCTCCGCCAAGAGGAGCATCTGGCGTAGAGAAAAGATGGAAAATCTCGTTGTAGGTATCGAATGACAAAACAATACCTTCACTCTGTGCAATCTTGTAATAGCTATCAGCCGTTACATTAGCATTGGTGATATCGCTTGCAATAGTCACCTTACCATCCTCAGTAAACTTCATGAGTACGCAGTAGCCACCATAAGTACGATATGGTGAAGGATAATACTTCAACAGCCAACCATGCTCAGCACCGGCAAGAATCTTGTAGTCGGCAGCAATGGCTTCTTCAGCACGTATTGCCGATTGTTTGTCGAACACATCCTCCTGGTCTTTAAGACAAGAAGTCAGCAGACCGAGGATGGCGACAGCAAATAATATATGTATTTTCTTCATATTGCTTCTTAATTAAGTGTTTGCAAATCTAACAGTTTAACGTTGGCAGAACGACGCTGAACAATCTCACGAAGAGCGTCAAGGTCAATTTCCCAAGAGGTCTTCAACCAGTCACGAACGATATCCAGTTTAGTCTCAATGGCAGCTCTACCATCCTTGCTAGCCTTAGCCAACTCGCCATCCCACCAAGCCTGGTCGTGAGTAACATAGTTGGCAATCAGCTCAACGAAGTCCTCCTGAGTCTCACGGCTGGCATAGTCTGTGATGAAACCGAGGTCAAGCCACTCGTCATCCTCCAAGTTCACCCAGCTCTCAGACTGATAGTTAGCAGCAGAGATCTCATTGAAGTCAACAGGATAGGGCTTCGTCTGATGCAGGATATGAGCGAACTCATGGTGCATGGTCTTGAAGAACCAATAGTTCAGGAACTCGATATCGGGATTCTCATAGTCAATGTTGTTGACGTTGTAGAGGGTAATCTTCATACCACCCTCGGCAACACCCAGCGTGACAGAGCCACCAGAGTTGTAGCCATAAGAGCCAATGAAGTGCATGATTTTCGGGCAGTACTTACGAATGAAGTCGCGACCCTTAAGTTCCTCATAGGACTCAATCCACAGATACTTAGTCAGCTTGGCCAAGGCAACAGCCTTGTCGTAACTTGCAGGAGCGAGGTTCTTCTCAGTATCACTCTCTTTGAACTCGAAACGATATTTCAGCTGGATGTTGTAAGGCTGCTGATAGTTCACCTCCAACCACTTGTCGAGCGGAGTAGGATTGCTTACCGTCTCATCGGGGAAGATGCTCTTCTCATCAAGCTTGTCCTCCTTGTCGCATGATGCCATCAAAAACATGGCACCTAATGCTAAAAGATAATATCTAATTTTCATATTGTATATCCTTTCCTAATTAATTATTACGTGGGTTGGGAGTCAGACCCGCAGAAACAACATCAGCAGGCAACTGCAAAGCACGGCGTGGGTCGTTAAGCAGCAACTTATCGTCGGGCAGACCCTCGCGGTTATGGGCAATCTCGATACCCCAACGCTTGATGTCGCACCAGCGACCACCTTCCTGCATCATCTGACAACGACGCATGTGCAGAATAAACTGAAGCATATTCTCCTGATCAGAGCCTTCAGCACCGATAGTGAATCCTAATGGGTGGAGGTGTTTCTTAGCAGTACCGTTATCAGCACTGGCAGCGATAGGACCACCATTGCCATCGTCCATATACTTCATACCAGCACCAGTCTGAGCATCATAGGTACCATAGCAAAGGTTAACCAGCTCCTGTGTAATCTGAGTACCACTACCAGAATTGGTAGAGTACCAAAGGTTCATATCCTTCAAGGCATTAGTCAAATCGCCCTTTACAGCGTATGCCTCAGCACGGCAGAGCAGCGTCTCGTCGCCACAGAGCTGAACATAAACGTTACGACGATAACCAATACGGTTTACCTTATCGATGTACTCGAAATAACCATAGTACTTAGAGATGTTCAGTGTCTGAACAGGGCCCCAGTTAGAATGCGACATATATAAGCCTACATTTACACTTGAACCCCAAGCGCCCCAGATACCAGGAGCACGATAAGTTTCAACTCTGGCAATATTGGGCTGTTCATGACCATAACGGGTCCCCAAGCTCCAAGCGCCGAGAATATAGCCACTGCTTGATGTAGCAGTCTGCAACAGGAAGTTGGCATTCTCGCTGGCACTGATATAGGCATTACAACGAGTTTCATAGTCTGAAGCCAACTCTCTTACAATGTGATACCAGTTACGCAAAGAAGTAGCAGGATTGCTACCTAAAGCGGCATTGGCATACTCGATACACTTGTCCCATTTCTGGTAGAACAGGTTGAAACGGGCAGCGAAAGCATAGGCAGCCTTCTTATTGAAGTGATACTTAGGAACAGTATAGATGTTATCATCTATCAAAGGCAGGCCCTCTTCAATGTCATCGCTGATATGCTTATAGAGCTCAGCCATGGTGCCACGCTGATAGTCAGGCTTTACCTGAGTCTCAGGAGCCATAGAATAAGGCAGTCCTAAATCAGAATCAGCTGTTTGGGGGTTGTAGCCCAGACAGAACACGTTGGCCAGCTGGAAGTGAGCCCAAGCGCGACAAAGCAGTGCTTCACCACGATAGGCGCTCAGATTGGCGGGATTACCTAGGTCCTCAATGGCAGCAAGGGCCTGATTAGCATGAGCTGCTGCCAAATAGCAAGCATCCCACACATCTGATACAGCATCATTATCATTACTGGTCTGATCTTTCCAGAGATAAGCTTCCTCCTGTTCCACCGCATCGAAATCATAGTTAGAACCATTATCACGGGCATTATCCGATGACATCTCCAAAATCAGATTGGAGTTGTGTCCTGCATAGGCACTTACCAGCAATTTAGAGATCTTATCTTCGGTATTCACCTCAGCACGATTATCAGGAACCTTATCCAGATAGTCATCACATGAGGACAATGCCAGCAAGCCGGTAGCCAATAAATATACTATATTATATTTTTTCATATTTCTTCTATCATTAAATCAGTAAGATTAAATACCTAATTTCAGCGTCATTGTGAACTGCTTTGGCATAGGAGCAGCAACACCACCGGTATTGAAGAACTCAGGATCCTGACCATTCAGTTTCTTGTCAGCATAAATCAGGAAGAGGTTGGTGGCCTGCAGCTTCACTGAGAGATTATTCAGCTTCAGAGGCGCAATGAAACTCTTGGGGAAGTCATAGCTCAGGGAGATTTCCTTCATGCGGATGAAGTCACCCTTGGCAATACGCTCAGTAGAGTAATTGTAGGCATTATAAGCACGACGCAGATAAGAATCATTCTCATCCATACGCTTGTCGGCAATAACAGGGATATTGGTAAAGGCCTCATCACCAGCCTGTGTCCAACGGTTAACAAACTCCTTGGGCAGAGCGTCAAGGTCAGAGTATTTACGTGAGAACACGGGGTCAAGACGTACCACATTACCGAATGCATAGGTAATGAAGACATTCAGCTTGAGTCCTTTGTACTGGAATACGTTACCAAACGAACCAGTCACTGTAGGATCTGTTGGTCCCTCGTAAACCAGATAGTCACGGTTCTCACGATCCTGGAAGTTGAATTCACTAACGGTCAATTCACCATTCTCATTGATAAAGGTAGGAAGACCCTGGTCATTCAGACCCTGGAAGTCGATAGAGAACAGAGAACGGACAGGATAGCCTGAAAGTGTGAAACCAGTACCAGAAATCATATCAATGATACGAGCCTTGGTATCGAGATCTGTTACCTCGTTCTTTGCATGCGAGAAGATGAAGTCGGTATTCCACTTAAAGTTCTTGCTAACAATATTCTTTGTAGACAGCGTAAACTCAACACCGTGTGACTTCATGGAAGCTACGTTGGCATATTTAGTGGTCTTACCACCGATACCCATGGTATTAATGGTACCAATCAGGTCGTAGTTGTTACGCTTATACCAGTCAATAGCAAAGTTGATGCGGTTATTGAAGAAACCGAATTCTGCACCAAGGTTAAGCTCATGCTTCTTCTCATAGGTCAGCTCACTGTTCTCCAAGTCATCAATCTGCAGACCGCTTTCTCCAACGCTGGTGAAAGGACGCCAGGGGTTGAAACTCTTGATAACAACCTGTGAGTTGGTCACTGTCGTGGGACCACGGTCACCAGTCAGAGAGTAAGAAGCCTTCAAAGTAAGGTTGCTCAGGAAGCTCTTGAAAGTATCATGGAACCAAGCCTCCTCATGGGCATTCCAAGCACCAGAGATGTTCCATGTAGGCAGCCAGCGAGCGCTACGGCTCTTACCCAGCTTATTTGTACCCTCATAACGTACGGTACCGTTGATGGTATAACGGCCCTTATAAGAATAGGTGGCATTAGCGAAGAAGGCTGCAGAACGGCTATAAGTATCACTTACAGTATAGTAGGCAGCATTCTCCTCCTGAGTCTGCTTGAAGTAACGATAGTCGTACTTGGCCAGCATACCCATGTCATACTGCATGCCGACACCATTGAAGAACGTCTTGCTACGCTCAACATTGTTAACCTCCATACCACCGAACAGGTTGATGATATGTGTATCGTTAAGGAATGCATCGTTATACTGGGCTGTAGCACGGAAGTCCCAGCTATTCATCTTATACTTCGTCTGGCGATAGAAACCACCATAAGGAAGAACAGACACCTTCAAAGAGTTCTCAACATCGGGGTCGCCATAGAGCCATGGGTTGTTATCACGCATAGTAGCATCGTCCATAGCACGATAGGCCATAGCCTGGTTAGAACCATCCTTGATGTAGTGTTCCTGTGATGTGGTAGAATACTTATAAGCACCCAGTACAGAAAGAGTAACCTTCTGAATAGGCTTATACTGCAACTCTGCCTGGAAACGGGTATCAACAACATCCAAATCCATGTAGTTATTCTCCAACTCATTCAGAATGTTGAATGGAGCATAGTTACGGATGTAGTACTCATCAGAAGCCAGTGTACGTGACGTATTCATTGAATAGCTATATGGGTTGATATCGAAGTCACGGCGAACTTCACCATATACTGGGTCGATATCAGATGCCAGCGTACCAGGAGCCTCCTGCTTACGATAAGAGGCATTGCTAATCAAATTAAGAGTTAACTTCTTAGAGATATTGTAGTTAGCATTAACATTAGCTGTATAACGCTGAACCTTGCTCTTCTTATACCATCCTGGATCATTCATCAGTGAGAATGAAGCATAGTACTGAGCCTTCTCTGTACCAGAAGAAAGGCTGATAGAATGGTTATGCTGAATAGAATTAGAGAACAACTCGTCAAACCAGTCGGTATTGCGATACTCAGCCTCACGCAGATAAGCTGTACGAGCAGCATCAGTATTAGCCATAGCGAACTGACCTGTAGCCTCGTCATAGGTATTCATCAAATGATACATCTTACCATAGACACCACTCTCAGAAGCACGATAGGTCTCGGCCATATTCAGCCAACCGCCCTTCTCCATCTCACGGTAAACACTCATCTGTTCCTGTGAGTTCATGATATTGAAGTTAGAATAGCTGGGCTTGAGACGCATGGTGTATTCACCTGTATAACTGATACGGTTTGAACCGGCCTTACCTTTCTTGGTGGTAACAACAATCACACCGGCCATTGCACGCGCACCATAAATAGAGGTAGCAGAACCATCCTTCAGAATCTGGAATGACTCAATATCATCAGAGTTCAGACCTGCGATAGCTGAAGAAATCAGCGTTTCGGCATCACCAGATGACAGATCGTCGGCAGAAACCTCAGTAACGTCCTCCATGATGACACCATCAACCACCCACAGGGGTTTTGACGATCCATAAATAGACGTAGCACCACGAACACGGATTTTAGGAGCAGTACCAAAGGTACCAGATACATTCTGCACTGACACACCAGCTGCACGACCTTCCAGTGAACGAGAGATATCTGTTACACCATTCAGTTTTGCATTCTCGGCATCAATCTTTGTCGTTGCACCAGTAAACATACGGCGGTCCGTCTTCTGCATACCAGTTACGACGACTTCTTTCAACTCTGCACTGTTCTGCAAAATGACCTGCATACCATTCTTCGGCATCACGGTCTGTGTTTCCATACCGATATAGCTGATAGAAATCTTTTTACCAGACGGCACACTGATAGTAAAGTGTCCGTTGGCATCAGTCACAGTACCGGATTTCTGACCCTGTACAATAACAGAGGCACCGATAACAGGCTCGTTATCTTCTGCAGAGATCACGGTACCAGTAACTTTTGTCTGGGCCAATGCCATTCCTAAACTCAGGAAGAGGCAGGCCAAAAACATAGTTAGTCTTTTTTTCATAAACACTCTCTTGTTATTATTAATACATTAATTATAATATGCGATTCTTCAGGTTCCACCTCTGCGCAAGAGGTATAAAATGCACCGATTTTCGGATACAACGTGCAAAGTTAATGTATTCAAAGCTAAAAAACAAATAAAATTTAAAAAAAAACACAATTTGGGACTAAAAATTAACTTAAAGCCATGTTTTTCTTCCAAATTGGTGCGTTTTTTTTGCAAAAGTTGGCAGTTTGAAAGCACGAGAAAGGCGTAGCCGGACATGCGAAGAGCATGCACAAATCATCATAACCACAATATAATAATGTACGCGCGAGAAATAGATAATTCTTGCCAGCTATAATTGGCAAGTAGTGTTAAATTAATAATATAAATTGCTATGATTAAATTTACAGTACGTCTAAGCATTCGCTTATTCAAGAAAGGAGAGTGTTTTTTAAAAAGAAAGTCGTCAAAAAACAACAAGCAACTGTTTGTTCAGCAGGCACGTTTGGCCATTGAAAAGTTATCTACGTCGAGAAGCAGAAGCACCTGCAGCAACTACGAGACAGCATTAAAGTCGTTTGCTGCCTATGCTGGTGATGAGTTACTGGTGACGGATGTGTGCAAGCAGACAATTGAAGGATGGGCGTTACAGCTCAAACAGCAGGGCTTAAGGCTGAATACGATGTCATGCTACATGCGTTCTCTACGCTCCATCATAGCACATTCTGATATGTGTCTCCACGCAGAGGACTTGTTCAAGGGTGTGTTTACGGGCAACGAGCATACCAGAAAACGGTCTATCTCAGCAGAGATGCTGTGCAGGATTCGTGAATTGAAGATTCCACCTTCCAGTCCGATGGCACTGGTTCACGATGTATTCATGTTCAGCGTCTATGCATTGGGGATGCCTTTTGTGGATGTGGCTTTCCTACAGAAGCAGCAAATACGCAATGGCTATATTGACTATCAACGCCACAAGACGGGCCAACGCATCCACATTAAGGTGGAACCAGTCATGCAACGCATCATCAACCGGCATATAAGAAATGACACCCCTTATGTCTTCCCGATTCTTCGTCATGGCACCATGCTGGAATACCAAAAAGCCCGCGGCAGCTACAACCATCAACTGCGTAAGCTTGGACTTTTGGCAGGAGTATGCAACCTAACCTCGTATGTAGCCCGACATTCCTGGGCAAGCATGGCCTACCAGCAGAATGTTGATTTGTCCGTCATTTCGAAGGCATTGGGACACACATCACCCAACACGACACTAATATATATTCGTGAAATAGACGACAATCGTATTGATGTGGCTAATAAGAAACTGTTAGGCAAATTAACGCGTAAGCAGAAACGTTGACTTACGAAAAGATGCACTCTCACCGACTCTTCAGGTTACACCTCTTGCGCAGAGGTGCGACATGCAGAGATACATATAATTAATTAACGTATTATTAATAACAAGAGAGTGTTTATGAAAAAAAGACTAACTATGTTTTTGGCCGCGCTCTTCCTCATGGTAGGAACAGCTCTGGCCCAGACGAAAGTTAACGGTACCGTGACATCTCAAGACGACGGCCAGCCCGTCATTGGCGCCAGCGTGTTAGTAGTTGGCACACAGACTGGTACTGTTACAGATGCCAATGGTAAGTTCTCGCTGACTGTACCTGAGGGTCAGAAAATGTTGCGTATTACTTACGTAGGTATGGAACCCATTGAGGTCAGCGCACGACCAAACATGAAAATTATGTTGACCAGTGACCAGAAAGCCCTTGACGAAGTTATCGTCGTTGCCTACGGTACAGCCACTAAGGCTTCTTTCACTGGTGCAGCCAGCAAGATGGATGCTAGTAAAATTGACATTCGTCAGGTGTCTGACGTTACTAATGCACTGGCAGGTAATATTGCTGGTGTGACAGCTACCAAGTCTAATGGTCAGCCTGGTACATCATCAACTATCCGTATCCGTGGTTTCGGTTCTATTAATGCTAACATGAACCCTCTGTATGTCGTTGACGGCATGCCTTATCAGGGTGATATCTCTTCTATCGATCCTCAGGATATCGATCAGGTTTCTGTATTGAAAGACGCCGCTGCTGCTTCTCTGTATGGTGCACGTGCCGCCAATGGTGTTGTGATGATCACCACCAAGAAGGGTTCTCGCGCAAGTGATGCTAAGGTGACCCTCGATGCCAGCTGGGGTGTTAACTCTCGTCAGATTAAGAACTATGACGTGATTGGCAATACTGGTACGTATTACGAGCAGCTGTATCGCACCAACTATAACGACGCCCTCTTTAACCTGGGTTATGGTGCTGCTGATGCTCACAATTATGCCAATTCTATCGCTCCTACCGCTACCGGTTACAGAATTTACACTGTTCCTACAGGTGAGGACCTGTTCAACGTTGGTGGTAAGCTGAACCCCAATGCTACTCTGGGTTACAGCGACGGTCAGTATTTCTATACTCCCGACAACTGGGAGGATGAGTCTTTCTCCAATGGTATGCGTCAGGAGTATAAGGCCAGCGTAACTGGTGGTTCTGATAAGCTTTCTTACTATTTTGGTGCTGGTTACCTGAATGACGAAGGTATTATCAAGAAGTCTGGTTTTGAGCGTATCTCTACCCGTGCTAACATTGACTATCAGCTGAAGAGCTGGTTGAAGCTGAAGGCTAACCTCAGCTATGCTAATGTCAAGAGTAAGTATCCCGATGATCAGACCAATGGCGGTAGCTCTGGTAACGCATTCTACTGTGCTTATATCCTTGGCCCGGTTTATCCTTTCTATGTTCGCAACGCCGATGGTTCAAAGATGTATCATATGGGTGATCCCGTATACGACTACGGTGATGGTTCTTCTACCAACTTCACACGTAACACCATGTCAATCGCCAACCCAATTGGTGACCTGTCTTATCAGACTGAAGAGTATCTGATGGATATCTTCAATGGTCGTTGGGGCGTTGATGTTACTCCTCTTCGTGGTTTGACTCTGAGTGCAAACATCGGTTTGAACCTCGACAACACTCGCTATCACTTCGCTTCAAGCTCTATCTATGGTCAGAGCAAGGCTTACGGAGGTTCTGCTGAGCAGTCTGAGACTCACACTAAGGCTCTCATGCAGCAGTATATGGCAACCTATCGCAACAAGTTTGCCGAGGCTCACAGCATCGACGCTCTGTTTGCATACGAGACTTATGACTACAAGGACGAGAACTTCTATGCTTACGGTCAGAACCTATATCGTGAGGGCTCTTGGGCTGTTAACAATACTATCGACAACCGCCGTGGTTACGGTTCGGAGACTTCTTACACGCTCCGTTCTTGGATTGGCCGTTTGAACTATGACTACAAGGAGAAGTACTTCCTGAGCGCCAGCCTCCGTGCCGACGGTAGCTCTCGCTTCCATAAGGATAACCGCTGGGGTACGTTCTGGTCAGCTTCTGCTGCTTGGAACATCGCTTCTGAGAATTTCCTGAAGGATGTGAAGTGGATTGATTTCTTGAAACTCCGTGTATCATTTGGTCAGCAGGGTAACGATAACGTAGGTAACTATTATGCTTACATCGACCAGTACACCCTGAGTGGTGCCGATGGTGTGTTCTCAGATGGTACTCTTTCATATAAAGGTAACAAGGACCTGACTTGGGAGAAGAGTAATGCCTTTGACCTCGCTCTTGACTTCGAGTTCTTCGGTGGTAAGCTTTCTGGTTCGATTGACTACTACAACCGCACTACGAAAGACATGCTGTACTACAAGCCTGTAGCTGTATCTAACGGTTATAGCTCAATCCCCATGAACATTGGTTCAATGCGCAACCGTGGTATTGAATTCGACCTCCATTCAAAGATTATCAATACTCGCGACATTCAGTGGCAGCTTGATTTCAACATCTCTCACAATAGCAACGAGATTCTGGAGCTTGCTCCCGACTTGAACGGTAAGCTGATTGATGGCAGCCGCATCTATGAGGAGGGTCAATCAATGTATCAGCTCTATCTGGTGAAATATGCTGGTGTTGATCCTACCAATGGTATGGCTCTCTACTGGGCTAAGGATGCTAATGGCAATGAATATGCTACCAGCGACTGGTCTGTAGCTCGTTCCTCTAACCGTCAAGCAACTGGCAATCTGCAGTCGAAGTTCAATGGTGGTCTTGGTACTACGCTCAATGCTTACGGTTTCGACCTCTCAATTCAGGCTTCTTATCAGCTTGGTGGAAAGTGCTACGACTACGGTTATCAGGGCTACATGCACAATGGTGGTTCTTCAGACACCGGTCAGTCTTGGCACTCGGATATTTTGAATGCATGGACTCCTGAGAATACCAACACTGATGTTCCTCGTCTGGCTGCTAGTGACCTGTACACTAATTCACAATCTGACCGTTGGTTGGTATCTTCTGCTTACTTCGCCATCAACAACATCACGCTTGGCTATACTCTGCCGAAGTCTCTGACCCGCAAGTTTAAGCTTGATTCTGTCCGCATCTATGGTTCTGCAGATAACGTAGCTCTGTTCTCTGCCCGCAAGGGTCTTGACCCACGTACTAGTGTTATCTATGGTTATGGTGGCTATTACAGCTCTTATAATGCACTGCGCACAATCACAGGCGGTATTAAGTTAACATTCTAAACAACAAGAAACTAATAGGATTATGAAATTTGATAAGATAATGGTTCTGGCTTTGGCCAGTATGCTGACAGTCGGTTGTGCCGAACTTGACACGGCGCCTCAGGGCAGTACCGTAACAGCCGACCAGAAATCAGAAGCGAGTGTTGCCAATCCTGAACGTGTCAGTGCCAGTGTAACAGGTATCACGACCATGTTCAGTGTCTATGCTAACATCTATGGTGCAGACGACCTTCGCCATAATGACTTCGGTTATCCATCAGTGATGATGCTTCTCGACAGCCGTGGCGTTGACCTCGTGGGCTGTGATGTAGGTTACAACTGGTTCAGTTATGGCTTTGATCTGACCGATCGTGCATTTACACATACTGCTACCCGTATGATCTGGGGTAACATGTACAAGCAGATTTATGCAGCCAATCAGGTGACTGCTACCATTGATCCCAATACAACAGACCCAACTCTGCAGTTCTATCTGGCTCAGGCTTTGGCTATACGAGCTTTTGACTACTTTGTATTGGCTCAGTTGTATCAGTTTACCTATGAGAGCAACGAGGACGCTCCTTGTGTTCCTGTTCTGACAGAGGCTAACGCTGAGGAAGCAGGTACTAACGGTATTGCTCGTAACACTGTCGGTGAGGTTTATACTCAGATTATGAAAGACTTAAACAATGCTGTTACCATGCTTGAGGCTACCACCAAAAAGCGTGATGACAAGCGTTATGTCAGCCTTGATGTAGCTTACGGTCTGCGTGCTCGTGTTGAGCTCGTTATGCAGAATTGGGCTGCTGCCGCTGCTGATGCACAGAAGGCTATTGCTGCCAGTGCTTCTCAGCCTGCTTCTATCGAAGATGTCAGCAAGCCAACCTTCAAGGATATCACTGAAAATGACTGGATGTGGGGTATACTGATTGCTGAGACCGACCGTGTGGTTACCTCAGGTATTGTAAACTGGATCTCTCACATGGGTTCTCTGAACTACGGTTATGCCAGTGTAGGTGCTTGGCGCCGTATCAATCCCACGCTCTATGCTGCCATTAATTCTTCTGACGCCCGTAAGGGATGGTGGCTCGACGGTTCCGCTAAGAGTGTTAACTTAAATGAGGAACAGCAGACTTATCTGACCAAGACTGCCAAGGCTCCTGCCTATACACAGGTGAAGTTCGCTCCCTATAAGGATGAGGTTTACGCTGGTACAAATGCCAACGATGTTCCTCTGATGCGTATTGAGGAGATGTATTTGATTCTTGCCGAGGCTCAGGCTATGAATGGTGATGCTGCTACAGGTAAAGCTACTCTGGAGAACTTTGTGAAGACCTACCGTGATCCTTCATATACTTGTAATGCTTCAAGTCCTGAAGGTGTGCAGGAGGCCGTTTGGATTCAGCGTCGTATTGAGTTGTGGGGCGAGGGTATGGAATACTTTGACCTGATGCGTCTTCGCAAGGGTATTGACCGTGCTAGCACTGCCTTCAAGACTATCGACAAGGATATGCCGAAGTACAACTTCCGCGTTGTTGACACTAAGGCTGATGAGCGTGAGGCTATTGAAATGGTGAAGAGCAAGAATGGTTCAGTTACAGGTAAGGATATCAACGTACTGATTTTCCAGATTCCTAATGCTGAGGCTGAGAGCAATCCTCTGATCAATGCTGAGGACAACAACCTTGGTGCTCCGACACTGTCTCCTGAAAATTAATTCAATTTATTTAAATAGATATAAGTTATGAAATTATATAAATCATTATTCATCGTGGCAGCCATCATCTGTGGGATGATGACCTCATGTAAGGAGGATGGTTATTGGGATAAGGCATCATCGGAGAGCCTCGGTTTGACAAATGGTAGCGCTTATAGCTTTAACAGTAAGTCGCTGAGTTTTACCTATACTCCAACTGATGTCACTAAAGGAACAGACATTAATGTCACAGTGACCCGTAGCACGACTTCTGGTGCTGCTACACTTCCTATTGCTGCAACTTTCTCAGACGAGGGAATTCTTTCAGCTCCTGAGTCTGTGACTTTTGAGGATGGTTCAAACACGACAAATTATGTCATCCATTTCGAGAAAGAGATTGAGATTGGACAGTCTGTTTCTGCCAATTTGGTTATCGATACTCTGAGCGTTGGTATTCCCAAGGTAGAGAAACCTACTCCGCTTACTCCGGAGGCTACCGCTGCAGACTCAGCTAAGTTCTTGGCTGACTCTACGAACTATGCTATTTACCTGACAAAGCTTGGTGCCTATAAGCTTGCTACCAAGGTAACAATTGCTAAGGATTACAACTGGATTTCTCTTGGTAAAGCCACTTATCGCGATGACTACATTACTGGTTTGTATAGTGTTGACAATCTGGTGTACGAAGTAGAAATTAGAGAGGCTCAGGAGGCTCCTGGCTACTATCGTCTGGTCAATGCTTATGGTAAGGTATATGAATATAACGAAGAGGGCGACTATGATGATACCAAGGAATATTTCGTCAATATTCACGCTGAAGATCCCACTGCAGTATATATCACACAAAGTGATACCGGTTGTGACTGGGGTAAGGGTAACTTCATTTTGTACAGTATGGCCGGTCTGAGAATCGATAGAGGACAGATGACTCTTGAAGAGGCTAAGGCTAATGGACTCACTGGTAAACTTGAAAAGGGTATGATTACCTTCCCGACAAAGACATTGCTTTTGGCTAGAGGCGAAGATGGTTGGTACTATGCTAACACGAATGGTAAGTTCTTGGTAGCTTTACCTGGTGTTAAGGTTGCTGACTATACTTCTACATTGGATTATGCCGGTATGTTTACCGATCCTGCAAATGTAGTATATGTATTGGCAGACTATAAGCTCTCTGCAGATGCTAAGGCTGCTAAGAGTGTGAAGGTTGCAATTGTTAACCAGAGTGATGATGCTGAAGCAGTAGCTGATGCTATTGCCGCTGGCGAATTTGAGGCTACAGATGTTGCTGATGTTGCCAAGGATGATCGCATCCAGCTTGCTCTCCCGGAAGACATGCAGGGTAAACTCCAGATGCTTCTTGTTGTTATCGACAAGAACGATGCTGGCGAGAACGAGGTGAAGTTCGTTGCTTCTGCTAAGTTTGAGTATTATTCTGGCGCTAATCCTTGGAAGTCTCTTGGTAAGGGTCTCTATACTGATGATTTGGTATATCCGTTGTTCACTAAAGGTAATCCTTCTACAACCTACGAGGTTGAGATTGAAGAACATTCGGAGACTCCAGGTCTTTACAGATTGGTAGATCCTTATGGTGAGGCATTCGAGTATTATCCGTATGCTGTTCAATATAACTCAACGTCAATTGTTGTTCATGCCGAAGATCCTGATGCTGTTTATATTCCTGAGCAGACAACAGGTCTGACACTTACTTCTGATGGTGAGATCAGTATTTTAACCGTAGGTGCCGATTATTATGCTTATTATGGTCCTGATTATTATGAAGCATTAAAGCAAGCTGGTTACTTCGGAACTCTTAAGGATGGTGTGATGACATTCCCATCTTTCGACAAGAAGGATCAAGAGAGTGGTGAGGTGTTATATACCTATCAGGGTTATGTTACATTCTCCGATTCCGAATCGTACTATAATATGGGAACTAACGGAGAGATGAAGATTGTATTGCCGAGTGCTGTTACTCCTTCAGCTCGTCGTGCAGCACGCTTCGAAACCAACCTGAAGAAGTATACTAGAAAGGCTAACGCTTCATATAAGGATGCACGCCATCAGGTTAAGTTTGACAAGCGATTCATCCGTCAGGTATCTAAGCCGGCTAAGTTTGTTAAGTAAAGAAATCAACACTAACGAGATAGAGGTGCGCCCACTTAACTGGGCACACCTCTTTTCCCCTTTTTAAAAGATTAATCATTATTTGAGAAATTATTACACAATGAGAAAACTACTGTTTACTGCTATACTAGTGATGAGCGCAATAGCAGCCAATGCTGTTCCCGTGAAACCTGGCGTCAAGAAAACGGTGCAACTCACAGATGGTACCACAGTGCAGATGACCCTGTGTGGTGATGAGCACTACACCTTCCTTAAAGATAGTGAGGGTAATGCTTATCAGTTGGGTGCTGACCGTAGAGCAGTGCGTATCAGTTACAATCAGGTTGCTGAGCGTTGGGCGGCCAATAAACAGGCTCGTCTTTCTAAGGTACAGCCCTCTGAAGGCCAGAAGAGGGCATCCCGTCGTATTGGTGATGCTGGCGCAACGACAGGTGAACATAGAGGTTTGGTCATTTTGGCTCAGTTCTCTGATGTGCCATTTGCTACACCGAATGCCAATCAGGTGTTTAACAACCATTTCAATGAGGTAGGATATACGGGATATGGTAACTCGGCTTCCGTACGTGACTATTTCCTAAAGCAGAGCTATGGTCAGCTGACTATTGACTTTGATGTAGTTGGTCCTTATACGCTGCCTAATACTATGGAGTACTATGGTAAGCCTTATACTGATGAAGGCGAGAACCTGCATCATGACACGCATCCGGCACTGATGGCTGCTCATGCTGTGGATGCTGCTTCAGCAGACGTGAACTTCCGCAATTACGACTGGGATGGTGATGGCGTTGTTGATCAAGTGTTTATCATCTATGCTGGTTATGCTGAGGCTCAGGGTGCTGACGAGAACACTATCTGGCCTCACGAATGGGTATTGGCTGCCGAGGATGCTACTCGTAGATATAATGGAGTCACTATTAACACCTATGGTTGTACGGCAGAATTGGCTGGAGACGGAAAGACATGGGGAGGCGATCCTGATGGTATAGGTACTGCCTGCCATGAGTTTAGTCACTGTCTAGGCCTTCCCGATATGTATGATACGAAAGGCAGCAATTACGGCATGGGCTACTGGGATGTGATGTGTTCAGGTAGCTACAATGACGATTCCCATACTCCTGCAGGATATACCAGCTATGAGCGCTGGTTCTCAGGGTGGATGGAGCCGACTGAGATTAATACGATGACGCGTGTCAATGATATGGCACCGCTTGTTGAAAAGCCAGAGGCCTACATCCTGTATAATGAGAAGAACAAGAATGAGTACTATCTGTTGGAGAACCGTCAGCCTATTAGTTTCGACAAAGGTCTTTATGGACATGGCTTGTTGATACTGCATGTGGACTATAACGAGAGTGCGTGGCAAAATAACAGTGTGAACACAATAGCTGATCATCAGCGTATGACTATCATTGCTGCTGATAACGAATATGGCAGCCGCTCTTATAATAGTATAGCAGGTGATCCTTGGCCTGGTATCAAAGGCAATACTTCGCTGACTAACTATACGACTCCTGCAGCTACACTGTATAATGCTAATACAGACGGTACGAAACTGATGAGCAAGCCCATCGATAATATCACTGAGAATGAAGAGGCGCATACGGTATCGTTTGTGGCCTGCCGTCCAGAGATGGATGTTCCTCAATTTGTACAGGCTCAAGAGCTGAACAGCAACTCTTTCACTACAACCTGGTCTGCCGTTACTGGTGCAATAAGCTACGAGATTGAACTGACTACCATAGATAAGGCCTCAAGCGATCCCAGTGAAGCATTGCAATGGGAAAATAAGTTTGAAAAGTGTTATAGTAAGTCAGCCAGTTTTACGGACATCAGTTCTAAGTTAGGTGACTATGGATTGTCTGGTTGGAGTGGAAGTAAACTCTTTACATCACCCAATAAGCTAAAGATTGGTACGTCGACAACAGCAGGTTATTTGCGTACTCCCTCTTGGTGGAGAGTTCCATCATCGCAGGAGTTGACCTTAGTGATGGGAGCAGCACCTTTTAAGGCGGATGTTACAGTTAATGGAACTATAACCTTTGAGAGTGTAATAGAGGGTGGAACATCTGCCGATATCGTCAAAGTGGACCAAGAGTTTGAAGTATCTAAAGATGGTAAGCAGGTATTCACATTTAAGGCACCCAAGGAGAACAATTTATACCGAATCACTATCTCGCCTGATGGCCAAATGTACTTGAACTATCTCAGTCTTTACGATGGTACATGGACTGCTGAGCAGCTGGGTCTTAATAGTAGTGCTCAGGTTTCACGCCGTGCCTCTACGACAACGACCTATAGTTCTGAGAATAACAGCTATACATTCACAGATATGGCTACCAACAAGCGCTATGTCTTCCGTGTTCGTGCTCTTGGTGAGGAGAATACAGTATCACGTTGGAGTGAAGAAGGTGTCTTCGAGTTTGGTAGTACTGGTGTCGTATCGGTATTCTCTACTGAGAAGGATTCTGCATCCCGTTTCTTCGACTTGCAGGGTCGTGAGGTTAAGACTCCTACCCGCGGTCTGTATATCAGAAACGGAAAGAAGTTCGTTGTGAAGTAATTAGTACTTTATTAATATTAGTGGAGCTCCTACACAATGGTAGCTCCACTATTTTTTTTGTGCACAACGATAGGTCACGGTTGTCCCAGCGGCAGATTCCATTGGAAGCTCCGTCGGTTTCCAGTGGTTTCTCATTGAGAAACCACTGGTTTCCATAAGAGAAACCAACGGTTTCCAACGGAGAAACCATTGGTTCCAAGCATAGAAACCATCAGTTTCTTTTGCTCTTGAAAAAGTCTTGCATCAATTGGCGACACTCGTCTTCCAATACACCGCCGGTAACCTGACATTTAGGATGCAAGGCATGGGGGGCATAGTCGGTGTATCCTCGCTTCTCATCACGACAGCCATAGACGATGCGAGGTATCTGACTCCAGCCTAATGCTCCGGCACACATGGTGCAGGGCTCTACGGTGACGTAGAGCGTGCAGTCTGTGAGGTACTTTCCGCCCAGCTCGTTGGCTGCAGCGGTGATGGCCTGCATCTCGGCATGGGCTGTGACATCGTGCAGTGTCTCTGTAAGGTTATGGGCACGTGCAATGATGCGGTCTTGGCATACTACTACCGCTCCGATGGGTATCTCTCCCTCGTCAAAGGCCAGCTGAGCTTCGTCCAGCGCCTTGCGCATATACTTCTCGTCTTTATTTTCTTGTTCCATATTTTCTTTATTCCCACTTCAGATACATGGAGAAGGTACCATCGTCTCTGTTCTCAATCGTGTCACGGACGACATATTTGGGAACCCAGACATAATTGCCGTTTCCGTCGTCTTGGTATTGGCCATCGTCAAAGTAGAACCATTCCTTATTGGTATAGTTGACTGTGTAGCTTTGCCCGTCTAGGTGGTCTGTACCTACCTCTACGGTTTTGCTCTCGCCATCGTCATACTCGCCCCAGTTCAGAGCTGCCAGGGATACAGAGGTTTCGAATTCCCTATATCTGTCGCTCGTCTTGGACAAAGTATAAGTTTTCTCAATATCCTTCTGGTAGCCTTTGACATAGATGTCACGGACTTCAAAATTGTTCTTCTCCACCAGTTTTGTGGGTATGATGGCTTGGATGGTGAAGGTGATGGTATAGTAAAGACCATAGGGCTTGTCTTTCTGGAGCGTCAACTCTGTGGGTATCTCATTCTCGTATTCGTAGGCCATTGGGTTGGCGTATGTTCCCTCCACCTTGTAAGTGTCTTCACTGATTTCCGTGACTTTGATGTCCTCAGGATGGATGGTGCTATAGTTCTTGTTGTTGACCAAGAACACGCCAAGGCCCCACATGGATGGAATCATTAACTTGTCAGTGTCGATGAAGTCCAGTGTCAGGTCGTCGGGAATGGGGGCTGCTTCCTGTGTGACAGACAGCGTGACGGTCTTGAGTACGGTCTCGTTGTCCATGGACAGACCGATGCTAATGTCTGCCTTGCGTATCTCAGGCAGAAGGTTCTCGTCGTAATAGATGAATACGGTCTGCGCATTCTGGTCTACCTTAATCCACGACACATTGCTCTTGGGAATGATGTACTTGGCATTGGTAACAACGACGACCGTCTCCGTGCCTCCATCAGCATCGAGCGTCAGTGACGACGGGTTCAGCTCGCAGGTAATGTCCTCGGCAGCTTTCTTGCCCTCGTCAGTAGAACCGGTAAGGTCTTTCTTCTTGCCAGTCGGGACATTGGTGACGGTGGTGTGCTTGTCGCCAGTCTTGTCGACGGCAGTGACGGCAACGTCCTTGTCGCCTGGAACGATGTTCGTTATCTTGCCGTCCTTGCTGGCTGTACCAATACTGATTCTGTCGCCATCTGCATCGGTGGCTATGGCAACGTCGGCAGATGACTCTTTGTCAGTGTCTGTAAACGTGGTGGCAGCATCTACAGTTTCTTTAAGTACTTCTTCTGCCATCTCGCTAGCCTTACCCATCATGGCCTTGCTAATGAGGTCGTTCTCTTCAATGAACTTGATGATGTCGTCTTCTGTCTCGCTGATGGTACCCAGGCCAGTCTCCTTGATAGCATTCTCTATATATTGTTCCACTTCGCTGTCCATACCTTCAATATGTCCATAGTGGTTAATGATCGCCTTGCCTATAGCACTCGATACCTTCAGAACACCACCTGTAACGCCTTCACCCTTTTGGACAGCTTCGGCCAGGTCGGACGTGTTCTTGATGACTTCGCCACACTCGGCGACCACCGTTGTGGCAGGTGTCATATTCAGAATGAGATTCATGGCAGGCTCAAACATAGGGCCAAGGGTCTTCTTGATATTGGTTGCGGGGGTGATCCCCAAGTCATAAGCTGTCTCCCAGAATTCCGGGTCAGCAGTGCCAACACCTGAAAGTCCACCATACATGTGTGCAAAAAGTGTGTTTGAAGCAGTATCATACTTACCAGCACTCAGGTTGTTCCAAAACTCCGTATAGTCTTTGGCGCCATGCCTGTCTTCATCGGTCAAAAGGTCATAGCGCTCTTTCAACCATGCATGATTATTGATGTTACCCGACTTCATGGCGACAGCAATGATACAGACGCGTCCTGCTGAGGCGGATTTCCCCCACGATCCAATCAGCTTGAAACCACTAAAGAACGGTATGTTCCAGGCGCGAGTGGGTGATTCGGTACCCAGAGCCGTCGACTGTGACAGCCTTGTGAGCGAGGCCTCATATTTGTCTTTATCGTCAATCAGACTCTGCCAGACCTCGTAGTAGCGCTTCATATCGGCCTCATCGTATTCTGTGGTCGAACAGGTAAGGTCGGTATAGCCTTTTGTTGCCATCTTGATGCCAAGCAACTGTAGCAGTCGGGTACGTGCCGCCAACTCTGTCAAATTGATGGCGTCAGCACGCAGACCGTCGGCAGTCAGATAGCTTTGGTATACGGGAAGTTCAGGAGCGGGTGGCGTCGGCGCCTGCTCTGTGGAGTCACTGCTTGAACAGCCGATGAGACATGCCATGCTCATCAGCACAACTGTCACCTTGTAAAAATGTTGCTTAGCTTTCATGTCGATAGTGTTTTTTTAATGTTATTGGGGCAAAGATACGAAATAAAATAGAATAATCTGTTGCAAATTTGCAAATATTTCGTACTTTTGCAATGTGAACTGGAAAATCATTCATATTGACGAGACGGACAGTACCAACCAGTGGCTGAAGGATTATTATTCTAAGGAGCCTGGGAGGAAAGGAGAATCAGTGGCAGTCGTAGCCGACTACCAGACGGCTGGTCGTGGCTGTGGCACGAACCGCTGGGAGTCGGAGCGTGGTAAGAATCTGCTGTTCTCGTTGATGATACATCCAGAGGACCTGCCTGCCAACAAGCAGTTTCAGATATCTATGGCTATATCGCTGGCCATCGTCGATGCACTTGGACAATTGATAGGTGATCTCAGCATCAAGTGGCCCAACGACATCTATTGGCGCAATGGTAAGCTGGCGGGTATCCTGATAGAGAATACACTGAAGGGTAATCTCATTAAGGATAGCATCATTGGTGTAGGGCTGAACGTCAACCAACGGGAATTCCATAGCGATGCGCCCAACCCTGTTTCACTCTGGCAAATTACAGGTCAGGAGACAGACCGCGAACAGTTGCTGAAGGACATCCTCAATCGACAGGATTTTAGGGTCGATTTGAAAGAATGCTACATGAAGTTGCTCTATCGTCGTAAGGGTTTTCATCCATATACAGACAAGGACGGTGTGTTTATGGCAGAGATAGCAGGTGTAGAGGATGACGGGCACCTGCTGTTGATCGACGAAGATGGTAAGGAGCGCCGCTACGCATTTAAGGAAGTAACATTTATTATATAGACTATGGCAAGATTTAAGAGAATTCTATTGAAGCTCTCGGGCGAGAGCCTGATGGGTAAGCAGGGTTACGGTATCGACCCTGAGCGTTTGAGCGACTATGCTCAGCAGATTAAGGAAGTGAGTGAGATGGGCGTACAGATTGGAATCGTCATCGGTGGTGGTAACATCTTCCGCGGACTCTCTGGTTCACAGAAGGGCTTTGACCGTGTGAAGGGTGACCAGATGGGTATGTGTGCTACCGTCATCAACTCGTTGGCACTGAGCAGTGCGCTGGGCGCTATCGGTGTGAAGAACAAGGTATTGACGGCTATCCGCATGGAGCCTATTGGTGAGTTCTATACCAAGTGGAAGGCTATCGAGGCGATGGAGGCTGGCTATGTCTGCATCTTCTCAGCAGGTACGGGCTCTCCATACTTTACCACCGATACAGGCTCTAGCCTCCGTGGCATTGAGATTGAGGCTGACGTGATGCTGAAGGGTACGCGTGTGGATGGCATCTATACTGCCGACCCCGAGAAAGATCCTACCGCTACCAAGTTCGATGCTATTACTTATAAAGAGG
>JAEEGJ010008611.1_pt1 | contig 27992 bp, 26 predicted proteins | sample 8958761 | NCBI WGS metagenome assembly JAEEGJ01 (sample SAMN16246546, study PRJNA631951) | gut metagenome | biome: gut microbiome; feature: rumen; material: RS-attached | host: Bos | place: Iran: Karaj | collected 2018-10 | reverse complement strand
GTAAGTTTCATCAACCTCATGCTCATAAACCTCTAGTACTGGAGCTGTCTCGGCTTCTTGGGTTACATCTACAGATTGCTCTATTCCTTCGGCTTCCTTAGCATATACTACATCACCTGGCTGAATGTTTTCGATAGATACTAGACCAACTGTTGTAAGCACTAGTGTACCAGCTATGAAACAATATCCACTTGGATTCTTTGCATATTTAGCTGCCCTGCTTGCGCACCGCTTATTGCGCCTGAAATAGCACCTGTAATAGCTCCCTTAAGTGCTCCAACTAGCATCGCAATAGCAAGTCCAAACTTTGGAATAACATAAGTGATAACCAATTATTGTTAATAGATTTTTAAGAAACCATTTTCTTGCCACACCTTTAATGTCATCTCAGCATTAAATCCAAAAATACCATTGTCCGGATTATCTGCTATTTCTTGTAAAACTGATACCGCATAATCAATATTGTAATTCAACGAAAGACAATATGCCGCCGCCTTTGTTTTAATTACTACATTTTCACTTTTAATTAATCTATCAATGCACTGAAATCCATATTCATTATTCGATTCAAATAATTTATATATTTTAGTTAATTTTTTACCTTCTCTATTGTTTGTTTTATAATCACCAGATAATGTTGCATCATACATCAATTCTCCTGATTTTTCATATATTTCTATAGTCTCATCAATAGTATATTTTTTCATTTAATCACACCAAACTTTCTTAAAACATCTAAACCAAAATTATACTGTTTTTCATAGCTTTGTCCTGCAAGCCAATCTCTAACTGATAATCCATTTGTAAAATCAAAACTTTTGGTATTGTAATATCCAGTTATTTTCATGTGCGTTGCATGATCAATAGCTATTATATTATCTGTATTATGAATTAATTCTGGACTAAATCCAGATTTTTTTATTTGTGATTGTTCTACAATATGATGCCAATCATTTCCTTCACCAGCACTTCCTATGGCCTTCTTCAAGCTCTTAAATCTGGACCATCTAAAAACTTATCACATGCATTATGCACCAGCACACCATGCTTACCTACAAAGTAAGTATAGGATTTAGTTTTTCATCAGAAAAACTAAATTCGTACTCGACCAACATTTTTTTAAAAATGTTGTCCTGCGAAGCGGGTTTTGACACTAAATTATATCAGAGATAAGACATCCAAGTTTCATAATTATTTAATAATCGACTAGCATCTTTTTCTTTAGCAGAACTTTGAGTGAGATTATAAATAATAGTCCTTGGATTTAAATCCATATTAGCCGTAAACCCTAATAAAGTTGGTTCATTTACTCCTGCTCTATTTTTGGGTTTTGAGAAATATCCCCAAGTAATCTGTGGATTATTCTTTACTATGATTTCACCATAGTATATTGCTATGTCCATAGCATACATTAAAGTCTCATATGAAAGAAATTTATCAGAAACATATGGTTTAAACCATTCTGGCGCTCTATCTAATGCCTCTTGATATAATTCTTTATCTCTATCCACAAAATATATTTTTCCTTCAAACCAACCCCACAAACCAACCAATGAGTCGAGAGAATAATCAAGTTCAATTCCTGACTCTTCCATTACAACTGTTTTTAGCATTTCTATTCTTGTAGAAATCTCTGACATGTACCACGCGAAGTATTCCTCAACTTCTTTTTTCTTCATTTCCTTAAAAGCAACTTTTTTCATGGGCGGTTTCATCATGTAGTATTCCATAAAAATCTCCTTAATAATGAATTGTATATTTTATACCTTTTTCCTTCAACAAATCTAGCAACGGTTTGGATGCACCTATTTTTCCGGTCACGCCGCTTCTAAAGAAATGCCAATGTGCACCATTTATTTCTCCCCTAGTTATTAATTCAGCATCTTTCATAACTTGTTTTCTTACAAACTTTGTCAGACTTGTTCTTCCTACTTTAGATTAATGAGCAATACCATCTTCAGCTAACTGATCGATAAATCTCCCCCCCATACTTGTTACCTTGTAAACTTGAGACTCTCCTCCTACTAATTCGGCTAATTCTTTTTCAGCTGCTTTACCAGTCATAAATACTTTTTTTGCTTCGCTGATTTCATCCGTAGGATCTTTTAAGTTACATGCATTATGCACCAGCACACCATGCTCACCTATAAAGTAAGTATGGTCTTCCATAACACAGAAATTGTAAACAGTTACAGGTTCATCATGGTGGATGCACTCTACTGAGTCTACTGAGTCTACTGTAGCTGTATCACCATCTTCGGTGGTAAGTTTGTCGCCCTCTTGTAAGTCTTTGGCTTCTACCTGCTCACCATCTTCATCATAGAATGGATGCTCGGCGGTTGTCTCAATTTCCTCTCCATCGATTGTGACAATGTAAGTTTCATCAACCTCATGCTCATAAACCTCTAGTACTGGAGCTGTCTCGGCTTCTTGGGTTACATCTACAGATTGCTCTATTCCTTCGGCTTCCTTAGCATATACTATATCACCTGGCTGGATGTTTTCAATAGCAACCAAACCAACAGTGGTCCATATTAGAGTGCCTTTAGCGAAACAAAATACAGTTTTTTTCAACCACTCTTGAGCAACTGTTTTAGCGCCTTTTAATGCACCCAATCCCGAGCCAACGAAAAAACCAAATGAAGCACCTTCACAAGAAAACGAGGCTCCAAAACAAGGAGCCCCATTTTACCATGAAACTATTTGCTATAAGTATAAAAATTACAAATCAAATTGATACAATAATTAAACCAAAGTTTTAATCCATTTTTTTGCTTCACCTGCAGCATATAAAATATCATGATGGTTAAAACATAATAAAAAAGATGTATCTTCATTTGTTATATAAAACTCATACCCAAAAGTTTCGGCTAAAATATAATTTAAATCATTTCCATTTGAAATTCTAAACATCTTATCTTCATCGCCTATATTGAAGAACATAATGCATTCATTATTTGAGATGAAATCTTTAATATAACTCCACGCATTATTATCGGAAATATATTCATATTCAGCCAATTGTTCCCATAACCAAACGCTTTTTTGGGAAGAATCAATATATTTTTTTTTTATATCAGATAACAATCTCAAAGCACTCGCTTCTGTTACTTCTTCTATAACAATGTTGGTCCCTTGTATTGCCTGATATATGTCATTACTAATACTAAACATATCAATAATACCTCTATCTGTTATATGGAACACTATCGACAAAGATATGTCCCCTTAATGCACCTCCAGCTCCTCTTTTACCACCTGTTTGCCAACCGACGTGCGGAACCGTTGGAGCCTGTCCTGTTGGTGAATGTCCTAAATCTATATTGACCTCTGCACCATTTCCAACTCTCCATTCAGTAGGGAAAGATTTTTCATTCATATCTCTTCCCCATTTTGTGACTTCAAAATCACTTTTAGGTACTCCAGTTTTCTCAAAGCCCATTTCCAATGCATCCTTATAGGTACCTTGTCCTCTTAAGTCAACATCTACTCCTTCTTTAAACTTATAATTACCATATTTTTTGTCCGAAGGAATATCTGCCTCACAATTATTATGCACTAGCAAACCATGCTCACCTACAAAGTAAGTTTGGTCTTCCATGATACAGAAGTTGTAAACAGTTACAGGTTCATCATGATGTACACATTCAACTGCATCTACTGTCGCTGTACCGCCATCTTCAGTGGTAAGTTCGTCGCCCTCTTGTAGGTCTTTGGCTTCTACCTGCTCACCATCTTCATCATAGAATGGATGCTCAGCTGTAGTTTCGATATCCTCTCCATCGATGGTGACAACATAGGTTTCGTCTACTTCGTGAGAGAATACCTCAAGAACAGGAGCTGTCTCAGCATCTTGGGTGACATCTACAGATTGCTCGATTCCTTCGGCTTCCTTAGCATATACTATATCACTAGGCTGGATGTTTTCAATTCAAAATCCACTTTGTTGTGGTTTGTTTCCATCAACAAAGTGGATTTTAATTACCTTATGTTAGGCTAGTCTATACATAGGAATATAACTTTGTAATGTACATTATTTAATGCAAATACTATTGTTTTTCATCAGGATTAATAGGATGTCCTAACGATTCTGTCCACTTATTATCTCCCATTAATCTGTCAACAAGATGATGTCTATCCCATACAGCAGTTACTTCTAAATCCTTACATTCTTCATATTTACAAGGAATAATCTGTCCCTTGTAATATAATCTACCAATATGTGTCAACTGATCAATTGCACATGTTGGAGGTGGCCAGGCATCCTCTTCAGATTCAAATGGTCTAAAACCAACTACAGGCCACTGACCATCACGCAATAAATCAGCATACACTGCCACAAAAAAAAGATAGTTTTCTTCTTCTGGCAAATCATTTATCGATTCATATGTTTCCTTATATATAGCCAATGTACCTTCTTTGAATAAACGCCCATATGCTTTTTTCCCATCTGGTAAAGGAATCTCATATATATTCCCAACCTTTACTCTTTTTCTACTCATGGTTTTACCTCTCCAAAAGCATCCTTTGCTGCTTTTAAATATTTGCTCTTATTCTTATTATTAGGACCTATTCCATTTATTGCATTACCTGAAGTTCCTCCAACAGACTTTGCTTTACCATTCGCTTCAATTAACATCTGCTCTCTTCCTCTAATAGCATTATAATCAGCAGAAGTCTCATCAAATTTAGCTGGACCAACCCCCTTATCATTCATATGGTGATTTAAATCTCTTTTTTTACCATTATCTACGGCTGACCCATACCCACTTGTTCTTCCTGAATATACTTCACCAGTCTCAGGATTAGATTTTGTGTATATTTGATAGCGCATTTACGTTATCAAGCTTCTTTCATCCTACAGCATTTCTCTCAGAAACTTCTAAGTTATTGAGCTTAGACAATTCCACGAAGTTCTTTGCCTCTCCACTTTTTGCATAGAAGTACTAGAATTAACTTTAGAATCATAATTTCGAATCCAAATTGTCAATAAAATGTGCCAGCCACACCATTCATTTTGCGACTGACACATTTCAGATACTTCATAGCTCAAAGTTATATAGTTTCCAACTCAACTTCATATAGTCTATAAATGATAAAATCTCCTAATTCAAGATTTTTTCCACAACTTATCATTTTTTCCCTAAAACGTATATAATTTATTACTTCATCCTCGTTTTGCAACAAACCATTTTCGTTAAGTTCAAAATGTTTAAATTCATCGAAACTACCTAAACAAATTTCATTGTAGACAGCAGAATAATACGAACCTCCTGTATATGCATAATCGTATCCCAAAAACTTAATCTTTCTATATTTTGATACTGATACAAAACATGGACGCTTTTTTATTGTCTCACACAATATTAATCGAAATTCTATGTCCTCATCATGCGACAATTCAATATACTTCTTAATAATCGACTCATCATTGATAACATCGACAAATTCATCATCATACCATGCTTTTTCAACATTCTCATCAAAATATTCTTCAAATATTTCAGGATATTTATCATTTAAATACCAATTATCGCCTTCAACACCTTTATAGATGTTGCTGCATTTCCTCTGAATTATTATTCCATTAACCATAACCGCATTACCTTTCTCGCTAGTAACTATAAGGTACATGTATATTATATATGTGCGTGTGATCCGAATAATTTCCTCCAGGAAAATGTTCTCCACTACCTACATATGATTTATGATGTTGAGGAACATTATATTCATCTGCCCAATCATCTAATATTTTAGCTTCTTCATATGAAATTGGATTACCAGATTTAGCATTTTTACTAGCTTCCTTAGCCAAATCATGTAATGCTTTTTGATCCGGACTTTGCCGTTTTGAAGAAGAATCTGGTGCACAATCATTATGCACTAGCACCCCACTCTCACCTACAAAGTAAGTATGGTCTTCCATAACACAGAAGTTGTAAACAGTTACAGGTTCATCATGATGTACACATTCAACTGCATCTACTGTAGCTGTATTGCCATCTTCAGTGGTAAGTTCGTCACCCTCTTGTAAGTCTTGGGCTTCTACCTGCTCACCATTTTCATCATAGAATGGATGCCATATTTTTTTTATATTTCTTCAGCAATTTCTTCAAGCCACTGATTTAATGCTTCACGAGGATTCAATCGTAATGCTCTTTCCGTATTAGTGTAATCAGGAGGCATAAATTCAGCATTTACAACTATTTTTTGTCTTTGCTCGCCAACTCCAAATAAACCTTCATCATCAAGATTATGCATTGCTTTCTCCATTGAATTTATTCTTATAGAAACTTCTCTTGCGTTTTCAGATTCGTTTTCTATGCGTTTTGTACGTTCAATAAATGCAGCTTTTACATCCTCAAAAAACTCTTCTCCATAAGCGAAATATGGTGATTCATCATATGACCATTTCAAATAATACTTAGCATCTTCTACATCATCACACTCATTTGCCTCTCTATCTAGCGCCTCAACTGACCACGCTGTTAAGATTGGGCTTAGCCCTTCTCCTGTAGTAATTAAGGAGCAATAATAAAAATGTTCATTATGTTCACTAAACAACTTTTGAAGCGCATTCTTAGTCGCAGTTTGTATAAGACAAACTAATTGCTCGTCAATTTCTAATTGCATTTTCCACCTCCTTGCCAATCGCTCTTAACTCTCTTCTTAAACCACTTCTTATAGCTTTCTTTCCATAACCATTTGCTATCATATTGCTCTCAACGCTATTTAATCTATTATTGACCATTTCGTGGAACACTCTATTGTGCGTTATGTTATGCGGTCTTGGATGCCCTAATGGAATACCATTTGCTGCATCATTTATATTAATATCATATTTAGACAATAACTCTCTTGACTTAGCAGCAACTTCCCATTGACGTTTTGATCCTGTAGAAGCAACAATATGTGCAGCAGCTTCTCCATTACCAACACTTCTTCCCTCTCTAGCCAAATTTTTACCTAACTCAGCTGAATTCTCGCTTGTAGTCTTTAAACCTTTACAATCATTATGCACTAGCACACCATGCTCACCTACAAAGTAAGTATGGTCTTCCATGACACAGAAGTTGTAAACAGTTACAGGTTCATCATGATGTACACATTCAACTGCATCTACTGTTGCAGTATCTCCATCGGCTGTGGTTAGCTCATCGCCTTCCTTAAGGTCTTGGGCTTCTACCTGCTCACCTTTTTCATCATAGAATGGGTGCTCGGCAGTGGTTTCGATGTCTTCACCATCGATGGTGACAACGTAAGTCTCATCAACTTCGTGAGAGAATACCTGAAGAACAGGGGCTGTTTCAGCATCTTGAGTTACATCTACAGATTGCTCGATTCCTTCGGCTTCCTTAGCATATACTACATCACCTGGCTGGATGTTTTCAATAGCAACCAAACCAACAATGGTCCAAACTAGTGTACCTTTAACGAAGCAATATGTAGGATTCTTCGCGTATTTTTGTGCGCCTCCGATTGCACCGCTTATAGCACCACTAATAGATCCATCTCTAAATCCTTTAGCTGCACCTTCTAGTATCTTGCTGCCCGAGCCATCCAAAGTATCATGCTCTTCCATGTAATCCATTGCGCTGCTTAAAGCGCCACCTGCAGCACCTGTGAGGGCTCCTATTAATGCACCCTTAAGAGCTCCTGATGCCATTGCAAAAGCTAGTCCACAAGTTCCAGCAGTTGCTACCGTAGCCACAGCGCATAGCGCAATTACAGCAACACCAATAATGATGTTTATTGCAGTCTTGTGCTTCTCATAGAAGGTTGATACCGAGTTTGCCACCTTGCTACAGAATTGTCCTACTGAGCTGTTAGCAAATTTCTCTTTCAGAACTGTTGCAGCCTTTGATACTGATTGCGTTATGGCCGTTACCGTTTTTCCTATAGCACTATTATGCCATGCTGCAGATGCTGCCTCTGCAGCCTTATTTAGAGCCTTAGAAAGTGAAGATTCACTCCACCATTGACCTACTTCCTGAACAGTTTGAGCTACAGATTGTTTTGCTTCAATCAATAAACGCAAACCATCTTCGGCTAAATCTTTCGCCTTTTCCCAAGTATTTTTAGCAAATTCGACTACAGCAGTCTTAGCCTTTTGTACGTAGTTTTTAACTGTCTCTTTGACTTCCTGGTATGTATCATATACCTTCTGTCCAAATTCTTTTACTTCATTGACGACAGTATTAACTACACCTTTTACTTTATTTACAACAGCCGTTGTAACCTTCGTAACTTCTTTTTTAACAGTGTTAACTACCGTCTTTGCTGTATTAACAACTTTTTTCGCTACAGTTTTTGCTGTATCGACAACCTTGTCTACAACATTGCTTGCCACAGACACCGCTTTTTTCACTACCGTCTTTACGGTATTTGCCGCAGTAGTAGCAAGATTTTTAACCGTTTTTGCTGCAGTATTTACGGTCTTTGATACTGTAGTCTTTACGTCATTAACAACATTTTTAACTCCAGAAGCAATCTTATCCAAAATTCCCGCATGTCCTGAAGGATCCTGGTAAGCAACTGGGTTATTGTTTGCATAAGTGTATCTGTTTCTAGTTACAGGGTCTGTCTTGTCACCTAGGTATGTATCCTTACTTGTGAAGGTACCTGTTGAAGGGTCATAGTTTCTGGCTCTAAGATAGATTAATCCTGTTTGTGGAGTATACTGCTCTCCATTGTATGCAAATATTGGGTCCTGCTTTGGCTCACCTGCAGTGATATTTCCGTATGGGTCATATCGTAATGTCGAAGTGATATTTCCATCTTCAACTGTTTCAGAAACAGAGCCTCGGCCGTCATATACATATACTCCGTTTTCATCAGATGAAGTACGTCCTGTTGCACCATAATCAAATGCATCTACAGTCTCAAGGGTGTTAGGATTTGAATACTCTGCAACTACCTGAGCATTTTCCATGGTTGGGTCATATAGATAGTTGACCGCCTCATAATATGCCCCGTCATTTGCCTGATTTCTATCAACTGTATCAATTAGATAGCTAAGCTCTCTATCTGAATTAGATAGATATAAGCTATCAGCTGACTGGCCAAAGTTTACATCCTCACCGCTGATAAAGCTTCCTATATCAGCAGCTACCTGACGCAAATCCTGAGTAAAGTTTGGTACAAACTCGCTCCACTCATCCCAAAGAGTTGGTGCTACTGTACTTACGACTGAAGATACGGCAAACTGTGATTGGCTAGCATCACTTGTTATCGCATTTGCGTTATCAAGCTGCTTTCCATCAACAACATTTCTCTTTGAAACCTCTGAGTTATAATACTTAGACCATTCTTCAAGGCTTCTTGAATTTCTATTTTGAGATGAATTGTCACCCTGCGCTGCATTTCCATCTTGAAGTGGATTACCATTTTGTGCTGATGCCTGATTCTGGTCTATGCCATTTCCTACGTCTGCGGATGCATCATAACTTTCTTTTCTAAGTAACTCAAATGTCTTTAGACCATTGCCATCATACTTTATAGCATTCTCTAGCTTACCATTTACAGTTACAGAAGAAATCTTGTTGTCGACGGTGTACTTGTACTCAGTGTTCTTTCCATCTTCAACCTTCTTAGTTAGATTACCGTCCTGGTCATATTCGTATGTACCAGTAACAGTTCCATTAGTTGTCTTTGAAACTAATCTATCTGACTCGTCATACTTGTAATTTACAACAGTCCTGTTGCCATTTTCCTCTGTTGTTTCAGAGTCTTTGTTTCCAAACAAATCATAAGTGTAATCTATGCTCTTGGTTGGATTTGCGCTTTCTGTGCCGCTGTATTCCTGGTACTTAGTTAGCTTGCCACCTTCGTTGTAGGTATAGTCTTTCTTGACTGTTCCCATTGAATCGGTAGCAACCTCAGATACCATTCTTCCGGCTTGATCATATGCATAATCAAATGATGAGCAAACGCTATCACCCTTTGTAGTTGTTGTTTTGGTAACTCGATCAAGGGCATCGTATTGATTTGTTTTTGTAATTCCATCACTTCTTACTTCCGAAATGATGTTTGAGTTAGCGTCATAGGTATAATCAACCTTATTACCGCTACGCTCAGTCATAGAAGAAATTCTATCTAAATTGTCATACTGATATGATACCTTGCTTGCATCTGGATATGTAAGTGTAGTCAGATTTCCCCAAGCATCATAATCGTATTTTAAGTCTTTATCGCCTTTACGGATTTCTGTAATCTCACCAAGGGCATCATAAGAATAATTTGTAACACCCTCGCTATCTATCATTGAAGTAAGCTGGCCATAGCCATCATAGCTTCTGACAGAGTTAACATCATCTCCGTATTTTGTTTTGATTAGATTTCCCGCATCATCATATTCGTAGTAGATACATCTATTTGATGGAGAAACAGTCTTTCTAAGGCTACCATCCTTGTAGTACTCAAAGCACTCTCTTTCGCCTCTAGGTGAGCCAATAGTTATAAGCGAGCCTTGCTTGTCGTACTCGTAGTTAACTATCTTTCTATGATATTCACCTGTGATAAATGCCAAATCATCATTCTTATCAGTGGTGATTTCCTGAATCATGTTTCCGGATTTATCATACTTGTAGTATACGCATGTACCGGCAGCATCCTGAACTCGGTTAACACGACCCATAATATCATAGCCGTAGGTTGTCACTACTTCATTGGCATCTGTAACAGCTGTGACATTTCCGTTGCCATCATATGCATAGCAAGAACGATTTCCCAATCTATCTGTTATTGCTACAACATTTCCAGCCTTATCAAATTCATATTTTGTTACATTACCTTTACCGTCGCCCTCTTCAATTCGACGACCATCCTTATCGTACTTTTGAGAAATAACAGTACCATTAGGATATGCTGTAGAAATAAGATTTCCATTAAAGTCGTAGTCGTAGCTAATCTCTCTAGCTGCTGTACCATCAAATGGAGTTGTTATCTCCTTTACAGCGTTTCCTACTGCGTCATACTCATAGCTTGTTACGTTGCCAAGAGCATCGGTAGTAGTCTTTGTTCTATCGAGTAAATCGTAGGTGTTTGTAGTTACTCTATCCTTTTGAGTTGTTTTAACAAGTCTATCTTTATTGTCATATTCATAAGTTGTTTTATAAAGACCTGTATGTGACTCTGATATAAGACGTCCAAACTCATCGTAGGTATACTTGTTTGTTCTATCCTTTGTATCTCTACCACTTTCAAGGACTGTATCAACAAGACCCATTTCGTTGTATGAAGTAGCAAGAGTAACTCCAAAAATATCCTTTGATAAGGTCTCTCTACCGGCTACGTCATAATCGTGGATTTCAACAGAGCCATTGTCATAGGTAATCTTTTTGATATTACCCTGCTGATCATATTCGTATTTTGTGACAGCTCCATCTGCAGCAGTCTCTTCTTCAATACGATTATCTTTATTGTATTTGTAAGTTGTTGTTGCGCCTGTTGGAGAAGTCTGGGAAATCATATTTCCCATAGCGTCATACTCGTAGCTCGCAACGTTTCCAAGTCCATCAGTTAATGATGTTTGATTTCCAACTTTGTCGTAGGTATATGTAAAAGAAGCGCCCTCAGCTGTCTCTTCCTTTACAAGGTTACCCATTGCATCATAAGTAAGAGTAGATGTGTTGCCCAGCTTGTCTGTCTGAGTAGCAATCTGCCCGTTGTAATTGTATGTTGCACCAGAAACACTGCCATCCGCGCCTGTGGTCTTTACAAGGTTACCACAGCCATCATATTCCATTGATGTGATGTTGCCGTATGCATCTGTAATCTTCGAAAGTGCACCATTACCGTTATATTCGTAGCTTGTGACACCCTCATCTGGAGCAGTTACCTTTGTAGTATTGTAGACAGTGTCATACTCATAATTTGTAACAGCACCAGTAGCAGTAGTCTGAGATAAGATGTTTCCGCACTTGTCATAAGTGTATGTGAACCTATCTCCATCTGTTGATGTAGTCTTAACTAAATTACAGAAATCGTCATAGGTGTAAGTTTTGACAATTCCTTCTTTAGTAGTTTCTTTAACAACATTACCTCTGTCGTCGTACTCATATTTTTCGACTGCACCATTTGAATACTTAAGGGTGATGATGTTACCCATTGTATCAAAGGTAAATTGCTTGGTGTTTCCGTTGTTTTCTTCTATCTTTGTACACCAACCAACCTTGTTGTAATAGTACTTTTCCTCTGCTCCATTAACGGCAGTTACCTTTGTATTGTTATCATCATGGTCATATTCGTACTTAGTAACATTGCCATTCTTATCCGTATTTGCGGTAATGTTTCCATTGTCATCGTATTCATACGAAACGATGTTTCCGAAAATATCTATCTGCTTAGCAAGATAACCATCCTCGTTATAGACAGCACCCATCTTGCTACCATCTGGTTTTATCTCGGTAACAACTCTACCTTCAGAGTCATACTCATATCCAAACTCATAGCCATTTGGATCAACCATTGTAAGCATATTACCCACTTCATCATAGGTATAGCTCTTGACTGCTCCTGTTCTATCAGTTTCAGTTTCTACATTACCACTGTAATCATAAGTGTATGAAGTAGAATAACCCCTTGCATCTGTTACTTTAGTTGTACGGTTTTCGCTGTCATACTCATAGGTTGTGGCATTACCGTTGTAGTCAACTTCTTTGATTAGATTACCGTTAGCATCATATTCGTAGGTCTTCTCTCTAGAAGAAGTGCCTGCTTCCTGAAGCTCTTTTATAATATTTCCTTCACCATCATAGGTATAGGTTGTTTTGATATTCTTGTCATCGACTTGAGTTACAATCCTATCTTCACTGTCATAGGTATAGGTTAACTCTTTGCCATCTGGTCTAATCTCTTTTGTAAGATTACCCTTGTCATCATACTCATACTTGGTGATTCTATCAATCTTATCCTTTTGCTCAATAACAACATCAAGGGTTGGATGATATTTGTAGGTTATGGTTGCACCATCTTGATCTGTTTCCTTGACAATGCGTCCGTTACCATCACGTTCATAAGTAGTAGATTTACCACCCGAATTATTCTCATTCTTTACGTTGTTATTAGCATCATAGGAATAGGTTTTCTCCTCACCGTTTTCAGTTGTTTCTTTTGTGATGTTACCGTTTCCATCATATGCAAAAGACTGCTTCGTTCCCTTATCGTCACTTACCTTAGTGATACGACCCATAGAGTCATAAGCCATTGAAACAGTGTTATTCTTTGCATCTGTAACACTTGTGTTGTTATCAACTAAGTCATATGCATAGGTAGTTTTATGACCTGCAGCATCTGTCTCAACCGCTAAATTACCTGTCTCATTGTATGAGTAGGTGGTTGTGTATCCGCCGCTGGTTGTGCTTATCAGCCTATCGCATTCATCGTAGGTGTTAGTTGTTACATTACCCTTGGCATCAGTAACTTTTGAAATGTTAAATGTGGTTCCATCATATTCATATGATGTCGTTGCACCAGTTCTATCAGTCGATGATGTCATTCTACCTGCTTCATCAAATGTAACAGATGATGAGGTGCCATCGGCATAAGTAATCTTTATAGGGTTACTATTCTCATCATAATCGTAGGTAGTTTTATTGCCATTTTCATCAACTTCTGTAAGTAGATTTCCCTTTGAATCATATGTATAGGTCTTGCTTGATTCATTAGGATTTGTTTCTGTCAACAGATTGTCGTTGTCATCATATGTATATTTTGACTCACGACCCATTTTATCTGTCTCGGAAAGAATATTTCCTCGTGCATCATAAGTCTTAGAGGTAGACTTACCCTCTTGGTCTGTCACCTTAGTATGACGTCCATATGAATCATATTGGAATTTGGATGTGTAGCCTCTTGCATCTGTCATCGATGTAGCTGAGCTACCGGAATCATAACTGATTGAAACCTTAGCGTTCGTTCCATCCGTAAATGATGCTACACTTCCATCGCCGTTATATGCAAAATTAATGATATCTTGATTAATAGCATTTGTGACTTTAACAAGTCTGCCATCCGAAATCGTATATACGGTTTTTGCGCTTCGCTCATTTGTTTTAGCACAAAGAAATGCCTTATCATCGTATTCGAAGGAAAGCTTGTTTTCATCTGGCTTAATTATCTCTGTAATCTTGCCATATTTATCTACAGCAACCTTGTAGTCTTTATTTGCTTTTGTAGTTAAACCAATAAGCTTCTCATCCTCGTTATAATTAACTGCAAATGTGTCGCCTCTCTTATTTCCAACAGCAAGAACTTTACCTTCAGCATCAAAGCTATAATAAGATAATGATCTGTCTGTCACCTTGTATGTAGGCTCAACTGATATAGGGTTGTAGTCTATTTCATCTTCTGTAGATGCTGCAGTTGTTGAGTCTGCATCTGTTGAATCTACATCACTTGAGGCTGTAGATGCAGCTGGTTCAACAGAACTAGTAACTTCTGTTGCATCTGCTTGCTCTTTTGCCTCTGATGTATTAGCGGTCTCAGATTTATCACCAGTTTCGGCGCCAGCTGAGGTGTCGCCAGCTTCAGCTACAAAAGCCTCTTTATCAGCTGATATTTCAAGGGCATACTCTCCATCTGCACTTACATACTTTCCATCTGAATCTTTAGAGAATTTTATACCTCTACCATCAGACATCAAGAAATAATATGTATCCTCATTAACCTGTACTATTCTTTGGTCAAATAAAGATGTGGTATTCTTTCCAAACACACCAGTGTAATCAACGTATGTAGAATGGAAGACTCTATCTACATCAAATGCGTCTTGCTCTTCAATACTAAAATCTGTATCCGTATAGTACAGCTCACCATCATATAAGCTCACAATACCAGATGCATATTCCATTCCTGGTATTTCGCCCTTCTTATAAGTGGAAGTCATGAAATCAGCAGTCCATACGTCGATGTCCTCATAATCATCCTGCAACTTTGGATTGATAACTATAAGTGTTGAACCGGCTTGTGGTCTCCAATATCTGCTTAATTGATTGCGCTTTCTAAGCTCAGAAGCTTTAACGCCATACTTAGCTGCAATATTGCTAATGTAAGCTCCTCGCTTAACTTTTTCTATCGCAAAAGAATCTGATTTGTAATTATCAGATGTCTTCTTTTCACCATTCTTCTCCGAATATACGTATCTGATTTCTGGCTGATAAACCTTACCTTCTTCTATATCAGATAAATCTATATCCACAGACCATTTTATATCTGTAATTTGTGAAGCCTTCTCATCAGAGCTAGTATTTTTGTTGTCACTATCTGATGTGCTAGCTTGTTCTTTGTCACTATCTGCTGTGCTAGCTTGCTCTTTGTCACTATCTGATGTGCTAGCTTGTTCGTTATCTGCAGATGAATTATCTTTTTCTTCCCCAGAAGTGCTAGTATCTTCCTTAGCCTCATCTGAAGCTCCATCAGAAACAACTTCATCTGAATTAGCAGATTCTTTTTCATCCTCACTAGAATCATTATTGTTTGAGGTTGAATCTTCTGCATCACTGCTCTTAGTTGAAGCATCTTCTACATCTGATTTCTTGCTTTCATCAGAATCATCTGTCACATTAGATTTAGTGCTTCCTTCAGAATCGCCTTTAGATGTTTTTGTATATTCGTCAACGCTTATAAACTCAGAATCATCGTTAAGACGAAACTCTGGGTATAAGATATTCTCTCCTTTAATATTTCCGGATAGAGTGACTTTATCTACATTAGTATTTAACTCATCTCTTTTTAACGAGTAATCTAACTTAAGCTCTTGAGAAATAATTCTTGAGTCCTTTTCTTCAGGCTCTTCGTCATCCTCCTCTTCGCTATCCTCGTCATCTTCATCAGACTCTTCATCTTCTTTATCTTCGTCTACGTCAGAGTCCTTTTCTTCTTTTTCTATGTCTTCGTCTGAGTCTTTTTCTTCATCCTTCTCAGAATCTTGCTTGTCCTCAGACTTTTCATCATCAGATTCTAAATCAGTATCTGAATTAGGCTCTGTTGCATTAGCACCATCGCCTTCAGGTTTATTTCCTCCTTCTGCATCAGTTTTTTCAGTTTCCTCTTCTAACAATTGATCAAATTCTTCATCACTCAAAGGAACTTGCTCTTCAGCAACAAAATCATTTGTTCCTTCATAAGAATCTGGTAGGGGATTCTCTTCCGCAAATAAACTAAGCGGATGACTTATTGTAAAAAATCCCACAAAAACCAGGCATATAAGTCTCTTTAATCTAGTTTTTATTTTCATTAACATCTCCCATCCTAGTTTGCATGTTCTTTTCTAAGTTGCCAATCATAATCCAAAATTTCGTTTGCGGATACAGCAGTAAACCACAAAACGATAGTTAAAATAAAGCCAACAGCAAAAACTTTAGAGCCCAAGTACGTTGACAATAGCATTAATAAAAATAATGGTATCGCCACAAAAATCAAAGCCTTTGCTAATTTTAAAAAAAATGATTTCGTTTTTACGTATCCAGCGCTAATCGCTGTAAGAATTAATTGTGAGAATACAGCAAATGATAAACTGTTAATAATTGGAACTTTCCATTCTCCCTTAATCTCTTTTAATGGATAATTTGTATCTCGTCCGAAGGAACTAGATATTCCAAATTTAGATGTGTTTAAGACAACTATGTATTGGAGTATTAAAATTGCTAAAACAACTAGCAATAATCTCAACCAATCAAAATGCTCCGAGCATTTATTTCTTTTGGCGTATCTGATTGCAGATACAACAACTGTAACAATCGCCGCAAGGAAAATAAGCAATGCCAAAATAACTCTAGTAAGATGATTTTGGATCTTGCTGTAATATAACGGCACTACCATGAGCGCTGTCAAAACAAATGCAATAGAGCACAAATCAGGGAGTGCCTCTTTCCTGAAATACAGCTTTTTAAATAAGTCTTTAAATTTTTTCATAAATTATTAAATCTCCGTCGATTATTAATAATAGTAAATATGCTTAGTACAACTGACTTAGTGATAGAATTTTCATAATTCACCTGCAACAAAACTTTCTGCTAGCAGAAAAATGAATTACTTGTAGAAATCTAGCTTTACAGGCCACTTTTTCTCTGAGGGCACACTCCAAAGTATTACTTTTGCATAAATCAGCTCATACTAATACTTTTTTCTTCATATTCTCTTTAAATTGTGAAAATCAAGTATTAGTCATGACCTAAATCATGCTTCACTAATACTTTTACAGGGTGATTTCTCTTGAAAACAATAGATATTACTCACATCAAGTATTACTGACCATACTAAATCATCAATTGTAATACTTTTGCTAAATGATTTCTTTCAAAAGCAACACATATTACTCTCATCAAGTATTACTGACCATACTAAATCATCAATTGTAATACTTTTGCTAAATGATTTCTCTCAAAAGCAACACATATTACTCACATCAAGTATTACTGACCATACTAAATCATCAATTGTAATACTTTTGCTAAATGATTTCTCTTAAAAGCAACACATATTACTCTCATCAAGTACTACTGTCCATGCTAAATCAAACTTAGTAATACTTTTCTAGAAATAAATCCAACAACTCGTTCAAATTAGACTATCTGCCAGAAATAATTGTACTATTCCAGCTTATTTTAAAATTTCTGCTGGCAAAAATTGCCAGCAGAAAACTTTCTTTATCAGATTATTGGCCAGCATATGTGCCATACGCAATCATGCCAGGCACAAGGTTGTACTCTACTGTTGTAGCAAAGTTCTCTTCTTCGTTGTATGCTCCAATTGTAAGCTTGATTGTGCTATCTGGATTAACTTGGATGTCATAGCCTACATTGCAGTCTACATAATCACTGTTCTCTTGGAACTGTGAATAGAAGACATATCCACCGCCATACAAGCCTTCGCCAAAGTGATATTTAACCTTTGAAGATGGTTTTGTGCATGTAACCTTTCCTGTGAGGCATCCTTCCTCCTGGTTCAAAGCAGCAACCTTAAAATAGCTAGAATCAAGATCCCAATCATTGCCCTCTATTCCATTAACAATATCAACTGTTTCAAAAGCCTTATAACCTTCTTGCTTAAGTTCTTCGCCTGCAATCTTGAACAAACCAACCTCACAAACGATATGAATATCACTCAAATCATCATTGCCATCTGTAGAATAAACCAATTCCAAATCCTCAGGATTGTTTATTGTGGCATTGTAATATGTTTCATCTAGATTGTATTCGTCGGCCATTACTTGAGTGTAATCGATATATGCATACTCGCGATATATGTTAACACCTGTCTTAGTCTCAACAATCATCATACGCTCTTGTGGAATCTCATCATTGATTCGTGTATATGGTGTAAGGTTTTTGCACTTCTCCATAAGAGCTGCGTTATCTACGGCAGGAGTAGCTTCTTCAGCAACTTCTTCCGCCTCAGCCTCAGCAGTAACCTCTGTAGTTTTTACATCCCGCGCCTTCCATGGACAACAATGATGTGATTTTGCAACGACATTATCTGTTGTAGCAACTATTGTTGAAGCAGTAACAGCTAACATCATCGCAAATGATAATAACTTTTTGTTTCTCATCTGAAAATCCTCTCTTTCTATAAAATTTTGATATAAAAGAGATGCGTAAAACTTACCACCCCTTGTGCAACGAGTATATTTTCACATACTTGTCACATTTACGCAATAATCTTTCGCTTTATTTTAGAAAGTTTGACTTGTTATGAAATTTTTATAACAACTTTTTGTTAATATTGTCTAAAAGCTGTAATTTTTGCGGGGAAATTCCTTAGGATATTGGGAAATTCTATTGTTCTAGACCAAGAAGTCTAAAATAATTATGAATACTTAGAATTTATCTTGCCTTAGATGATATATTTAGGTAGAATAGATTTCAGTGTAAAAGACTATTTAGTCGATTATAGGAGGATTAATTTAATGCAAAATGGTTCATCAATGTCATCAATGTTGATTGTAACAGTTGTAATGTTCGCTGTTCTTTACTTCTTAATGATTCGTCCTCAGAACAAAGAGCAAAAGCAAAAAGCTGCTATGTTAAACGCTCTTGCAGTTGGCGATACAGTACTTACAACCAGTGGTTTTTATGGCGTTGTTATCGCTCTTGAAGAGGATACAGTTATCGTTGAGTTCGGTAGCAATAAGAACTGCAGAATTCCAATGCAGAAGGCCGCTATCTCAGCTGTCGAGAAACCTGAAGATGCAATTAAGGTTGAAGAATCAAAGGATGACAAGAAAAAGAAATAATTTTTAAGAGTTTTGCTTACGCAAAACTCTTTTTTTATCGTGATTTCGATATATAATTGTCTAATCTAGCGGTGTAGCCATACTCTCTAGCTTTTGCTTTTTATATTCAGCAAATCTGCCTTCGTCTAAGGCATCTCTAATTTCTTCCATCATTGTGTTATAGAAATACAGATTGTGCAGAACACAAAGCCTCATGCCAAGCATCTCCTTTGCCTTTAGAAGGTGACGCACATAGGCTCTAGAGTAGCTCTTGCAGGCAGGACAGCCGCAGCCCTCCTCTATAGGACGCATATCCTTTTCGAATTTTTGATTGAAAAGATTTAGCTTGCCGTGGTTGGTATATACATGGCCGTGTCTACCGTTTCGGCTAGGATAAACACAATCAAAGAAATCCACACCTCTCTCGACTGCCTCAAGAATGTTGGCAGGTGTACCAACACCCATCAGGTATGTTGGCTTGTTTTGAGGCAAATACGGTACAACATTATCAAGCACATCGTACATCTGCTCGTGAGTTTCGCCTACTGCAAGACCGCCGATAGCATAGCCAGGTAAATCAAACTCTGAAATAGTTTTAGCATGCTCTATGCGAATGTCATTAAAGATTGCACCTTGGTTGATTCCAAATAAAAGCTGCTCCTTGTTGACAGTATCATCTAACGAGTTGAGTCTGGCCATTTCAAGCTTACATCTTTCTAGCCATCTTGTTGTACGTTCAACAGAATCTTCTACGTATTTACGGTCAGCAAGGGCTGGCGGACACTCATCAAATGCCATAGCTATTGTAGAACCCAGATTGGATTGAATCTGCATTGATTCCTCTGGCCCCATGAAAATCTTGCGCCCATCAATATGAGAATTGAATGTAACACCCTCTTCTTTGATTTTACGAATGCCTGCCAATGAAAACACCTGGAATCCGCCAGAATCGGTAAGAATTGGCCTATCCCAATTCATAAACCTATGGAGGCCACCTAGTTCCTTGATTAGCTTGTCGCCTGTTCTGACATGCAGATGGTAGGTGTTAGAAAGCTGCACCTGACACTTTATATCTTTTAGATCATCTGTGGAAACAGCACCCTTGATGGCAGCAACTGTACCTACGTTCATAAATACAGGTGTTTCTATCACCCCGTGAACAGTATGCAACCTGCCACGCTTTGCTCTTCCCTCAGTTTTTAACAACTCGTACTTCAAATTTTATAAAACTCCTTAATGTAATCAACTCTATCAGTCATATGACCTAGAATTGCGTCGCAAATTGTAATGGCGCACATCGCCTCTACTACAACAACTGCCCTTGGAACAATAATAGGATCGTGACGACCTGATATTTCGATATCTACCTCTTCCATGTCTTCATTAACAGTATGCTGCTTTTGAGAAATCGATGGTGTTGGCTTGATAGCAGCTCTAACAATAATGTCGTCTCCGTCAGAAATACCTCCAAGAATACCACCACTGTGATTGGTTTCCTTTTGAATGCCGGATTCTGACATAAAAAACTCGTCGTTGTTGATGCTTCCTGTGGTGGTTGCAACACCAAAGCCATCTCCTATTTCAACACCCTTCACAGCACCTATTGAAACAAGAGCCTGAGCTAGCTTGGCATCGAGCTTTTCAAATACAGGGTCGCCCACACCTGCAGGCACGCCTGTGATAACACACTCGACAACACCACCTGCGCTGTCTTTGTTAAACATACATGCATCGAGATATTCTTGCGCTTTTTTAGCCGCTTCAGCATCTGGCATAGCAAGAGGATTCATGTCTCTTTCACCAAGCTGGAATTCCTCTACAGAGATGTCTCCGATTTTCTTCGTATATGCGAACACTTCGATTCCAAGCTCTTTTAAAAGCTTGGCACATACAGCACCTGCGGCAACTCTGCCTATGGTTTCTCTTCCAGAGGAACGTCCGCCACCCCTGTAATCCCTAAAACCAAACTTTTCAAAGAAACTGTAATCAGCATGACCTGGTCTAAAGGTGGTTGCGATGTTGCCATAATCCTTTGAATGCTGGTCGGTATTTCTAACCATCAAGGCAATCGGTGTTCCTGTGGTTTGTCCTTCAAAAACACCTGAAAGAATCTCAACCTTGTCGCCTTCTGCTCTAGCTGTGGTAAATCTTGATTGTCCTGGTTTTCTTCTGTCCAAGTATTCTTGAATATCCTCTGTACCAAGCTTGAGACCCGCTGGAAAACCGTCGATAACAACGCCTAGAGCCTCTCCGTGGGACTCGCCCCATGTAGTAACTGAAATTCTGCTTCCGAATGTAGAACCTGCCATTTAGACCTCCTATTTAAAAAAGAGGCTGCATTCACAGCCCCCATTTGTGCTATTTAATCTTTGTAATAACAATGCTGTTTGGCTTTGCAATCTTGATAGGTGCATTCTTCATGAGAGAGTGACCTTCCTTTTTGTCTATGGTAAAGCAACGGATTTCGTTTGTATCGTGGTTGAGAGATACATAGTATTTGTCTCCTGGCAAAACAGCAAAGCTCTTTGGATAATCTCCACTGATATAGCTGTGAGAGAAATATTCGATTTTGCCAGATTTAACATCCCGCTTGTACATGCAAACAGCATTCAAACCATCAACACTGGCATAGAGGAACTTTGGATCCTCACCGAATCTGACATTGGTACCAGTACTGATTTCTTCGTCCACACCTACAAGCAATGATACTGTTTGGATGTTTTCGAAATCAGGCTGACCATCTATGATGTGATAGTCGTACACCAAAATCTGGTTGGACATTTCGGTGATAACGTATGCGTATTTGCCATCTGGAGAAAACTTCATTCTGATTGGAGCTGACCCCATTGCACATCTAACTATATCCACAAGACGAAGCTTTCCAAGAGTGTAATCAACTTCGTAGATTTTAATCTGATGTAATCCGTTTTCAACTACGCATAAATACTTTTCATCTGGAGTAAGCTCTACACATGTGCAGTGCGGATATAAAGGTCTATCGGCTACGGATTTACCAACACCCTGATGGAAAACACCATCAGCTATACCACCGATACTACCATCTTTATTGAGGGTCATCATTGATACACGACCATCATGATATCCTGCAACAAATAAGAAACGGTTTTGCGAATCAACACAAAGATTGCAGCCACGCATGCCACCAATCCATTCCTGATTGATTTTCTCTAAATCCCCATTTTCTAAAATCTTAAAAGAAGCAACTCCCTCATCAGCTATTGAATAAAGGAACTTGTTGTCCTTGGAATTGATAATATCTGATGGATTGTTGATTGGAGCAACACTTTGCTCGGTAAGAACCCCTGTCTCTGGATCAACATTGTATACATAGATACCAACGCTTGTCTCGTGAGTGTATGTACCAACGTAAGCCACGTATTTACTATCTGCCATATACCCTCCTCCTCGTAGTTTGGTTAGTCCTCTTTGCGTCTTAGGATATCAAATTCGTCTGGTGTTGTGCTGAGCTTGATAAATAGCTTTTGCTTTGGATGTGGACAGCTGTCCATATCTTCACCATCTTCGTTTTTGATACCTAGTACCTCTACCTCTATATTATCACCGTTTGGCTTCATAATTTCAATAGTTTCGCCCACTGAAAATTTATTACGCTGCTCTATTTCGAAGTAGCCCTCTGAATTGCTAGGACCTGCGATACCTAAATACGTGTATCCGATATTGTAGGTATTGTTGTCGTAAATCTGAGACTCCTCCGATGGCTTGCCATAGAAGAATCCTGTTGTAAACTGACGATAAGTACAAGCTGCAATTTGTTCCTTGTACCAATCTAGATTTGCAAGATATTTCTCCTTTGATTCTTTGCAATCGTCGATGGCTTTGCGATATGTACGAGCAACTGTTGCAACATATAAAGCTGTCTTCATACGTCCTTCAATCTTGAAGCTGTCGATACCTGAGTCAAGCAAATCTGGAACATGCTCTATCATGCAAAGATCCTTGGAGTTGAATATATATGTGCCTCTTTCGTTTTCTTCAACTGGGAGATACTCGCCTGGGCGCTGTTCTTCAACAACAGCATACTTCCAACGACATGGATGTGTGCACTCGCCGTGGTTGGCATCTCTTCCCACGAAATAATTTGAAAGAAGGCATCTGCCTGAATAAGAAATACACATAGCACCATGGATGAATGTTTCTATTTCTAAATCATCAGGAATGTTTGCTCTGATTTCTTTGATTTCTGCAAGAGATAATTCTCTGGCGGAAACGACTCTTGTGGCACCTAGATCGTACCAGAATTTGTATGTTCCATAGTTGGTGTTGTTAGCTTGGGTACTAACGTGACGCTCTATCTCAGGACAGATTTCCTTTGCAAGCATAAACACCGCTGGATCTGCGATGATAAGTCCATCTGGACCAATTTCCTTGAGCTCTTTGAAGTATTCCTTAACGCCCTCTAGATCTTCATTGTGAGCTAAAATATTTGCAGTAACATATACCTTTACTCCATGGTCGTGGGCAAATTTGATTCCCTCAATCATGTCTTCCTTGGAAAAGTTTTTAGCCTTTGCTCTAAGACCGTAGACCTCTCCGCCAATATAAACTGCATCTGCTCCATAGATAACAGCAACCTTAAGTACTTCTAGGCTGCTTGCTGGAACTAATAACTCTGTATTTCTCATTATCATCCTTTCACGCTAATACTAACTCCATCCCCCAATGGAAGAATCGTAGTAGAAAAACCTTCATCATGAGTCAACTCATACAAGTAGTCCCTCATGCGCTTATGAATGGTTCTATTTCTCCGGGTTATCGCAAAACGAGACTCTATAATATCTCCATCCTGCAAAACATTGTCTGTCACAACCACTCCGCCCTTTGCAATAAGGCGCTTGATCTCTGGCCAAAAATTGATGTACTGCCCTTTTGCCGCATCCATGAATATAAAATCATATGGACCTTCAAGAGTGGGTAAAATATCCATAGCATCACCTGCGATTAAAGTGATTTGTTTGTCCCTGCCAGTTCTCTTGAAATTCGCATTTGCGATAGGAATACGAGGCTCGTAGTTTTCAATTGTTGTAATTGGTACATCGTCACCAACAGTTTCTGCCATAATATTGGCGGAAAAACCTATAGCAGCCCCTACCTCAAGAATGCTCTTTGGCTTGTTCATCTTGAGAAGCAGCTGAAGCAGATTGATTGTTTCGTCCCTGATGATAGGAACGTAGCTTTCGATTGCCTCCTGCTGAATCTCTTTAAGAACAGGACTAAGCTCTGGATAAAGGCTGTTTAGATAAGTGGTATATCTTTCATCAACAATCATTTTATACTTCCATGATGATTGGAATAATCATTGGACGGCGCTGAGTTTCATGCCATACGAAATCAGAAAGATTGTCTCTGATGTCTGATTTGATTTTGTTCCAATCAGTAATACTCTTTTCCTCGAGATAATCCATTGTATCCGCCAAAACAGCGCGAGCGCTATCCATAAGATCCTCGGAATCTCTCACATAAACGAAGCCTCGAGAAACAATATCTGGACCAGCAAGAACTGTGCCTGATGCTGAATCAAGTGTAAGAACCACAATAATGATTCCATCCTCTGCAAGCTTCTGTCTATCTCTAAGAACGATGTTTCCAACATCACCGACGCCGATACCATCAACCATGATTGCACCAGTGTGAACATGACCTGTAACCTTGGAATAATTGTCCCCAAGCTCAAGAATATCTCCTGAACGGATAATCTTGATGTGGTCGTGATCCCATCCTAAAGCTTCGGCAATCTTGGCCTGAGCTGTCAGATGCTTGAACTCGCCGTGAACAGGGATTGCATACTGAGGGCGAACAAGCGAATAAATAAGCTTGATTTCCTCGGCGCAAGCATGTCCAGAAACATGAACATCCTGCATGACGATTTGCGCGCCGCGCATTGTCAAATCGTTGATAACATTTGAAACAGCCTTCTCATTACCAGGTATTGGATGAGAAGAAAATACGATTAAATCTCCTGGCTTAATCTGTACCTTTTTGTGGGTACCGTTTGCCATACGAGAAAGAGCCGCCATAGACTCACCCTGAGAACCAGTTGTAACAAGTACGACCTTTTCATCTGGGTATGCCTTGAGTGATTCGATATCGATAAGTGTGTTGGCTGGAATCTGAAGATATCCAAGCTTTTGGGCTGTATCAATAGTGTTAACCATTGAACGACCTTCCACACAAACCTTGCGACCATATTTGTCTGCAGAATTAATAATCTGCTGAACTCTATCTACATTTGATGCGAATGTTGCGATGATGATACGACTCTTGTCGTTGTCGGCAAAGATTGAATCAATTGTTTTGCCGACAGTTTTTTCAGATGCAGTAAATCCTGGGCGCTCTGCATTTGTACTATCACACATAAGGGCAAGTACACCCTTCTTGCCAAGTTCGCCAAGTCTCTGCAAATCGATTGCATCACCGAATACCGGTGTATAATCAACCTTAAAGTCTCCCGTATGTACTACGATTCCTGCAGGTGAATATATAGCAAGTGCCGCTGCATCCTGAATACTGTGATTGGTCCTTATAAATTCAACTCTGAAATCGCCGGCATTCATAGTATCACCGTACTTTACAACCTTACGGCGCACGTTTTGAAGCATACCATGCTCTTTTAACTTATGCTCTATAAGACCCATGGTAAGCTTGGTTGCATATATCGGCACATTAACGTCCTTTAATACATACGGCAATGAACCTATATGGTCTTCATGTCCGTGCGTGATAAAAAAGCCCTTAACCTTATCGATATTATCAACAAGGTAGGTTACATCAGGGATTACGAGGTCAATTCCGTACATATCGTCCTCAGGAAATGCAAGACCGCAATCCACAACAATAATACTGTCTCCGTATTCGAAGGCAGTTATATTCATTCCGATCTGCTCTAAGCCGCCGAGCGGAATAATCTTAAGTCTGTTATCTTTTGCCAAAAAAATCTCTCCTTTTAATGCTTAGCGGACATCGACGTCATCTAAAAGCTCGGAGAATATGTTACCTAAAGCATCAAGTAACGCGTCGTCATCCACCATCTCATAGAAAAGATCACCGTCATTCTCTTCTTTAACTTCGCGAAGGATGTATGCGTCAGAATCCCCATCTTCCTCTTCCGTAACTAAAAGATAGGTACCGCCCTGGAACTTGGTATCGCATACTACATAAAATTCCACATCTTCATTTGTCTCACTGTTAAAAAAGTTAATCTTTTCCATATATGTTATTCCTTAAATTATGTTCTTGTTATTACTCCTCGAATCGAGGTACGTCTGCAGGATAAATACGGCAGCTAATTTATCCACCACAGCCTTGCGATCCATCCCGTGCATATCTGCTTCATTCATTGCACGGTCCGCCATAACGGTCGTCAAGCGCTCATCTATTAAAGTTACCGGAAGTTCGGTTCTTCTTCGAAGCATCTCGGCAAACTCATTCGTCTTCTCACACCGGTCACCTTCGGTGTTATTCATATTCTTAGGGTATCCTAAGACTATCTCCGATACTTCGTATTGTTCGCATAGTTCTTCTATACGTGCCAAAGTCTGTCTTAACTTATTCGGCTTGTCACGCCTTATTATCTCTACACCTTGTGCAGTTATAAGAAGCGGATCCGAGACAGCAACGCCTACCGTCTTGGATCCGAAATCAAGTCCTAATATCCTCAAATAGAATTACTCCTCAAATCTCTTGTCGAGATAAAATTTCAAAATCTCTTCGACAATCTCGTCACGCTCGACTCTCATCATAAGGCTTCGCGCGTTATTGTAGCTTGTAATATATGTCGGATCACCGCTCATGACATATCCTACAATCTGGTTAACAGGATTGTATCCTTTTTCCTTCAATGAATTATATACCTTCTCAATAACGTCGGAAACAGGTAATTCCTGCTCTTTCTCAACCTTGTAATACTGAGTGCTGTTAATATTGCTATCCATAATCTCACGCACCTTCCTTAAGCGAACCCAAAATCACTTACTCTATTCTAATATAATTTGTACGAAAATTCAATGAAAAATATGTTAATCCTATTGGTTTCCTTCTATTCTTCACCCTTTAAAATAACGGTCGTGTAGTCATGTCCCGTTGCAGGTATGAAATCACGCAATACATCTTCCGTCTTAATCTTAAGGCTCGAAGTACATACGCAAGGATGACATCCCACATAATCACTTTTTAAAACATCTTCATCGATTAAAAGACGCACTTCGTTATTTTTGTCATTCATAAGTCCCATAACGCTTACCGCACCCGGCTCAATATCCAGGTACTTAAGCATATCTTCCGCTTCCGCAAATGATAGTCTCGATGCGTTAATCTGTGAAGATAATTCCTTTGTCTTAAACTTCTTATCGCCCGGCATCATAAGAAGATAAAAATCAGTCTTCTGCCTGTTGCAAAGAAACAGGTTCTTGCACATAATGACTCCCAGGACTTCATCTATCGCATTGCAGGCTTCCATTGTGCTTGCCTCCTCGTGGTCGACTCTCTCATAGTTAATTCCAAGATTATCGAGGTAATCGTATGTTCTTATCTCACGTGGAAGTCTTCCGTCTGTATCTTCAGGCCTTCCGTTATATAACTTCATCTTCATGTCTTTAATACCCTTTGTTCTTATCGACCATATATCTAAGCGGTCTGTTATTTGCGTAATTCTCCAAGTCTTCGCAGAACATCTCCACATTGCGGTTAATCGTATGAAGAAGCGTCATATTACCTGCAACGTGCGGTGTTATAAGAAGATTCG
>JAEEGJ010008609.1_pt1 | contig 27996 bp, 22 predicted proteins | sample 8958761 | NCBI WGS metagenome assembly JAEEGJ01 (sample SAMN16246546, study PRJNA631951) | gut metagenome | biome: gut microbiome; feature: rumen; material: RS-attached | host: Bos | place: Iran: Karaj | collected 2018-10 | reverse complement strand
ATCTTGAAGGAAGTGTTGGGCGCCCTGCTCAACGGCACCATCGTGGCAACATTGGCTTTCCTTTATAACATCTTCTTTGCCAGCGATTTCGCGCTGAGCATTGCAGTCAGTCTGTCGCTGATAACGGTGGTTTTGTTTGCCGCAATTGTGGGCACCGCGCTGCCGCTTGGCTTCAACCGCCTGAAGATTGACCCCGCCGTGGCCACCGGTCCGTTCATTACCACCATCAACGATATTATGGGAATGGCCATCTACTTCCTGATAGGATGTTTGTGTTACTCAATGTTTTAACTTTTTTTTCGATTTGTTTTGTAATATTCTTGAAAAATGATTGTCAAATAAGAGAAATCAAAAAATAATACTAACTAAACCACAACAAAATGAAAAAACTTCTTTTCGCACTAACAGTTTTGTTCGTGCTGCCGCTATCAGTGTTGGCACAGCGCACAATCGAAAACCCCGTAGTCGGCGCCCGCAGCATGGGTACTTGCACAGGCTTGTTTATCGAAAAAATTGAGTTGACCAAAAAAGCAACCAAACTCTTTCTGATTTATTACCACGGCATGAAGGATAATCCGTTCCGTTATGCATCGGGCACAACGCTTCGCTCGGGTGACAAGCAGTGGAAACTGATTTCGGCCGATGGAATTAAACTCGACGATTGGGTTTATCCGAAGGACGATGGCGAGTTTATAACACGTTTCGTGCTCAACTTCCAACCCATCGACAATTCGGTTGAAACAATCGATTTTGTTGAAGCCGACGACATAAATTCGTTCATTCTTTATGACATAGCCCTTACCGATAAGGCGGCCGAAGAAATCAAGCGCAGAATCAGCGTTCCCGACGGGGTGAAAGACTATGCCAAAAATATCAAGGACAACGGTCAGAGCCTTGAGCCGAACGAGTTTACGATGGACTCGGCCACCATTAAAGGCACAATCTACGCGTTCGACAAGAGAACTTTTGGTGACAGAATGAGCGGTGAGATAACCGTGTACGTCAACAACCCGATTTTAGGCGAACAATTGTTGTATACGGCGCCAATTAACCCCGACAACACTTACGAGATTAAAGTGCCAATGACAACAAAATATCAGATTGTTGGTTTATTATTGAGCCCGGTTGTCGGTAATGAAATTGTTGTAACTGCCGGAAAAACTGTGGTGGTGGATTACGATTTCTACGAAGTTTACAAACCTTGGGAATTGCCCGACCGCAGACTGAATCCTTATTTCTCGGGCGAAAATGTCGACCTAAACTATGCACTGACCAATAATGCCATTCGCGGTTTTTCCGAGTCATTAGACATGGATAATGACATAGTGGATTTCTCGATGGCCGAGTATAAAGATTATGTTTTAAAAAGATATGAGATTTCCAAAAACAACATTGACACAGTGAGCGTTACAAAACGTGGAAAAGAGTTGATGGATATATATATAAAAACGCGGGCAGCGTACTATCTCTCGATGGGGCGACATTTCATTGAACGAGCTTACCGCAGCAAAAACCCCAATGACAACACCTATAAGAGACCGGAGACACCCCGTGAATATTTGTTCTACCCAAAGACTCTTGATATGGACAACATTATGATGTTCTACGCAAGCGAATTTGAATATAATATCAGAGGATGGGGATATTGTTTCGACGATGTTTTCCGCAAGTACTATTATTTAGAGAATACTTTGGAGTTAGCACATAATACGTGGATGAATTTGGAACAATACCAAAAAATCCCAAAAAAAGAGCAAGCGATATTAGCTTCTGTCAAGAAAAAAATGGCTGATGCCGACACATCCCGCACCGAGGCGGAACAAGCGTTTATCAACAAATACATGAGCGTTGTGGACAAACACATAATGGATGTCCGAAAGAAAAGTGACGAAAGTGCCGACTCTTGTATGAACGAAATTTTTGGCGCCGGCGACAGTTATTTCAAAGATTTCTTAAAGTTGCAGCGCTATTGCCGCCAATTAGGCCAACAGACAGTTGTGCCCGATTCCATTGTGGCTGAAATAGAGAAGATGCGTTTCCCGTTCTATGCCGAGTACGTCAAGGCTCAAAATGCAGCCGTCACTGCCAAAATTGAAGCCGAAAAAGCCCGCGGCGGCTATTTCACTCACCAGGCGGGCGAGAGCGAAGGCGATGCACTGTTTGTCGATTTGATAAAAGATTTCAAGGGCAAGGTTGTGTTCATCGATTTTTGGAACACATGGTGCGGTCCGTGCCGTTCGGCCTTCAAAGAGATGGAGCCAATGGAGAAGGAGTTCGAAGGCAAGGATGTTGTGTTTCTGTATCTTGCCGATGAATCGTCGCCGTTGGAAGAGTACAACAACCTAATTGTCTCAATGAAAGGCCACCACTACCGCCTGACGGCAAAACAATCGTCGTCGCTGAAAAACAAATGGAAATTCTCGGGAATCCCGTCGTACGTCATTGTTGGCCGCGACGGCATGGTGAAGGATTTCCACACCGGATTCCACGGAGTTGACTATTACAAGGCAAAACTTGAAGAAGAGTTGAAAAAGTAAGACGGATGTTGCGCTAGGCGGCCGTATGGTCGCCAGCCTTCTGCCGCCTGAAGACAGCCACGTTGGCTACTCAATCACATCCAAAACTTCAACGTCGAAAATCAAATCGCTGTTGGCGGGAATCAATGGCGGTTGGCCTTCGTCGCCGTAGGCAAGACGGGCGGGCACAATCAGTTGGAAGCGTGAACCGTTGCGCATCAGCAGCGACGCTTCTTCCCAGCCGTCGATAATCAGGCCGGCGCCAACGGGGTAGCGGATGGGCTGCTCGCGTTTTACCGACGAGTCAATCAACTTCCCGTCGGGCAGGTAGACCGAATAGTGCGCCGTCACAATGCTGCGGTTCTTAATTAGCGGGCCGTTGCCAGGTTCAAAAACAATGTAGCGCAGACCGCTTGCTGTTGTGAGCGTGTCGCGGCCAGTGGCGTTCCATTTTTCAACTTTTATCTCGCGCGTTATGCGCACCATCTCAATGTCGAGAGTGATGTCGGTTTTGGGCGGAATGCGATTGCCGTAGCCTTCATCGCCGAATGCCAACTTGTTGGGAATCACAAATCTGCATCGTGCGCCTTCGGCCATTGTCAGCAGGGCGGTGTCCATGCCTTCAAACGTCTCGCCAGCGCCAGCCGTGAATCGCCGCGGGTCGCCAGTGTTCCGTGTCGATGTGTAGATGGTGCCGTCGGGCAGCCAGCCAGTATAGTGCACATAAACATTGTCGCCAGGCCGTGCAGGACTGCCGTTTCCAGGGTCGATGGTGTAGCGGCGGATGCCACCGAAAAGTTTTTGCGCTTTCAGCCGTTTGGTAGGGAAGGGAGCAATGGCAGGGAAACTGTCGGCTTGAATCATTTTTATGTCGAAATGCAGAGTTGAGTTGCGCGGCACTTCGTAGGTGTCGATGTCGCCGTAGCCCAGATGCGGCGGCACAACCAGACTGATGCGGCCGCCTTCGCCAATCATCGGCAGCGCTTCTTCCCAGCCTTTTATCACCTGTCCCTGTCCCAGCCAGATGTCGATGTTGCCCGTTTCGTCGGTCGAGCCGAAGACGGTGCCGTCGTCAAGGCGGCCTGTGTACTCGAGCCACACGCGCCATCCCTTCTGCGGGTGACGGCTGTTGCCAGGATTGTCGATTCGGTATTGCAACCCCGATTTTGCAGTGGTGAAGCCGTCCTGCGCCGCGGCAACGGTTGTCAGCAGACAGATAGCCGCCGCAGCCATAATCTTGAACACTGATGGCGTTGGAATATTCGATTTTTGCTTTTTGCTTTTCGACTTCATTTCTCTATGCCACTTATCTATTCTGTCTTTGTCGGCTGCCACACTGTGACAGCCCTACATTGTTACGGACACGCGCGGTATGTCCCTACGTTTGCGGACGCCACACTGTGACGTCCCTACTTATACTTTACTTTACACCTTACACCTTACACTTTACACCTTACACTTTACACCTTACACTTTACACCTTACACCTTACACTTTACACCTTACACTTTACACCCAACACCTTAAATAAATATATCCCCATTCGTATCAATCCGTTTGTTCCAGTATCGAATCAGCAGAAAACCGAACAGCATTCCGCCAAGGTGTGCGAAGTGCGCCACATTGTCGTTGGCATTCGGCACAATCACAGCCATCAGTTCAATCAGGCCGTAACCCAGCACAAACCATTTCGCCTTGATTGGAATGGGCGGGAAGATGAGCATCAACTGCACGTTGGGGAACATCATCCCGAAGGCCAGCAGCACGCCGAACACTGCGCCCGAAGCGCCCACAGTCGGCACGTTGGCAAACTCGCTGAAGAGTTTGGTCGCCGTTTGCACCGCAAGCCCGCGCAGTTGGGCGTTGTCGGGCGATGCCGTGTATTCGTTAATCAAGTCGTTCACCCATTTGGCGGGGTGGTCGAGATTGCTGCGGATGAGCCGCGTGAAAAGTTCGGGGTCGGGGGCGCTGATGAACGCTGCAATCTCATCGTGAAAACCAGCCAGAGTGATGTAACCCACAACGTTTTGGCACAACGCTGCGCCAACGCCCGTCACCAGATAGAAAATCAGGAACCGCTTGCCGCCCCACACCTGCTCGAGCACTCGTCCGAACATCACCAACGCAAACATATTGAAGAAGATGTGCGCCACGTTGCCGTGCATGAACATGTAGGTAACTATCTGAATTGGTGAGAAATAGTCTGATTGGAAATTGTGCAGTGCCAGCCAGTTGCCGATGTCGACGCCAAATTTTGCCGATATCAGTTGGTCGGCCAGAAAAACCACAATGTTTGCAATCAGCAGGTTTTTGATTACAGGTGGCAAATTGCCGAACAACGGTGTTCTATATCCTTGCATATTAACTGTTTACTTAAATAGTTTGTCGATGTCGTCGTTGCTGATGATGGCCAAAACGGGCCGCCCCGACGGCGTGTAATTGGGCATGCTGCAGGCAAAGAGCCGAGCGTTCAGGTCGGCCATCTCGTCCTGCGAGAGCGTCCGTCCGTAGCCGATGGCCATCTGCGACGCCAGCGATGCGGCAATGCTTTCGGTCATCGAGTCCTTCATGGCAATGTATTCTTCGCCAGTCAGCATCAGCATTGAGTTCACCCAGTCTTTCAGGTCTTTTTCGGGGAACGTGGCCGGAACCGCCGACACAGAGAAACTGTTGCCGCCCAACTCGTTGATTTCGAAGCCAAGTTTCTCGAGTTCGGGAATCATTTGGCGGAACAGGTCGGTGTCCTTCAGGTTCAGGTCGAGCCGCTCGGGGTAGAGCAGACGTTGCGACGCGCCTTCGTCGGTTGTGCGCCGCAGCATTTTTTCGAACAGAATGCGCTCGTGGGCGCGATGTTGGTCAATCACCATCAGCCCCGATTTGACGCTTGTCAGAATGTATTTGCCCTTCAGTTGGAAGAACCTGCCCGCCGATGCAGCCGCCTGCCCGCCGTCGGTTCCCAGATTGAGTTGCTGCTGAACGCCTTCGTTATTATTTTGATTTTCAGACTGATTGCTATCGGTGGTCCGATTGCTATCAAACTCGCCGTAGAGTTTCTGCCAGTCGGTGTTGTCCGACATGCGGCTGCGGAACGTGGCCTGATGCGTCGTTCCGCTGCTTTTGGTGCTCTCGAACGGATTGTAGCCCGCATTGTAATGAATCTGCGGCGGCACCACTTCATCGTTTTTGCTGAAAGTCGGAATCTCAATCGTCGGCAGATTCTCAAAATCCATGGTCGGCCCCACGCTGAACTTGCCCAGCGCTTCTTTCACTGTGCTCATCAGTATCGGCCACAGGGCCTGCTCGTTCTCGAATTTTATCTCGGTTTTCGTTGGGTGGATGTTGATGTCGATGGTCGACGGGTCAACATCGATGTAGATGAAAAACGTTGGGTTTTTGCCTGCAGGCAGCAGATTGTCGTAGGCTCTCTGCACCGCGCGGGCAAAAATTCCGTGTTTCATAAACCGATGATTGACAAAGAAATACTGGTCGGCTTTGGTTTTGGCGCATTCGGGTGTGCCAATGTAGCCCTTTATTTTCGCCATTGATGTTTCCGACTCAATCGGCAGCAGATATTTGCTCATCGATTTGCCCGCCACGCCCAGAATGCGGTTCATGGTGTTCGATGCCGACAGGTTCAGCATCACCACGCCGTTGTGTGTCAGCGACATCTCAATGTCGGGGTGAGCCAGTGCCACGCGATAGAACTCTTCGGTCACAAGCCCCATCTCGTAACTGTCCGATTTCAGAAACTTGCGGCGTGCGGGCACGTTGTAGAACAGATTCTTGACCATTATGTTGGTGCCGTTGGGGCAGGCGGTGGGCTCTTGCGTTTCCACTTCCGACCCCGACATCCGAATCAGCGTGCCCATCTCGTCGCCGTATTTGCGCGTGCGCATCTCAACGGTGGCAATGGCCACAATCGACGCCATGGCTTCGCCGCGGAATCCCATCGTTTGAATATCAAACAAATCGGCTGCCTTTTGGATTTTCGATGTGGCGTGGCGCTCGAAGCACATCCGTGCGTCGGTGGCCGACATTCCGCAGCCATTGTCGATGACCTGCACAAGCGTCTTGCCCGCGTCCTTCACAATCACTTGGATTTTGGTGGCGCCGGCGTCAACAGAGTTCTCAACCAGCTCCTTAATCACCGAAGCTGGTCGCTGGACAACTTCGCCGGCGGCAATCTGGTTGGCCACATGGTCAGGCAATAGATTGATGATGTCGGCCATAGATTATCTGAGAAAACGTTGTTGCAGAAAGAAATACAAAGCAGCAAGCGCAAGAAAGATTATCAGCACGCGTTTGCTCGACTTCTGACGCTGCTTGCGGGCAAAATGAATGAAGTTTGGCGCTTCGTCGGGTTGCTCGCCGTTTTCACGTTTCACATCGCGCTCAATGCGTTCATGCCGCTCGCGCCGTTTCTCGTCCTGCTCGTTGTAGAACAGCGGCTTATAATTGAATCGGCGGGTGCCAGGTAAACTGAAGAATGCCATACTCACATATATTTTGTTATTGGCAAAGATAAGTTATTAGTTGGAAGTTGAAAGCGGACATTAGAATCCTTGTTCCAGGTTCCAATTCCCGAATAATTCATATCTTTGATTTGCTGAAAATGAACAACAACAAAAATATAACTCAAGTGTTAATCCTTAATATTACGATTGATGAAGAAATCTTTGATTAAACAGAGCATTATTATTTCTGTTGTTATTTTCTGTTTGTTATGTGGATGTAGAAGAAAATACACAAGGGATGATTATGTGGGCGTATATTGTTATACTTATTTCAAGAATGAGTATCAAATTATTGATTATGTCGTGCTTAACAAAGATTGCAGTTATCGCCATATATATATAGAAAACGAAGATACTACAGAAAGTATTGGCACTTGGAAATTATTTCAACGTGATAATTATAATAATGTGTATCTTAACGATTGGGTTATGACGGGAAAAGAAAAAGAAGCTTTTAAATATGAACCAAACAATGACTATTTACGAGATATATCACCTTTTTCCGAATCCCCTTATTTATTGAGATTTAATCCCGACATAGATATCGATTTTTGGAGAATAGACAGTCTTGAAGCTATTCAATTAGGCATAAAAGAAGAAGGTGTGATATGGAAGATGAACCCTAAATTTAGGATAAATTAGCATCACATAAAAATGTTAGGCTGAGTAACAGTGTCGCAATACTAATGTATCTGCAGTGTTGTGTTGCCGATAGTGCGAGAAAAATCCGTTCAATCAGTGTTCCCGATAACTATCGGGACTGCGTTCAATAAAGGTCTTGCTGCCATTCCACATGTTTCCTATAAGTTTGGGTAGCCGAATTCCTTGAATCAGAAAAGATGACTGATTGGCGGCCGAAAAATATACGCTTGTATAATATGCATATTTACAAATAATTATAGCCATTGGCTATTTGTTTTGGTTGTTGCAAACAAAAATTTGCCGCCACGGTTTTTTATTAGAAAAAATGTAGTATGTTTGCACCGCTAAAATTCAAAGGGATTTAGCAAGTTCTTTTTTTAATGGTCGGTTCATCTAAGGGTTAGGATTCAAGATTTTCATTCTTGCCATAGGGGTTCGAATCCCCTACCGACTACAGGATTTTTAAAAATATTTAAAGCATTATGGCAAATCATAAGTCATCAGAGAAAAGAATTCGTCAGACCGAAACTCGCAACGAGCACAATAGGTACTATGCCAAAACAGCCCGCAACGCTGTCCGCGATTTGCGCGCTACGACTGTAAAGGCCGATGCAGAAGCAATGCTTCCGAAAGTAAATGCTATGCTCGACAAACTTGCAAAGAACAACATCATTCACAAGAACAAAGCTTCTAACTTGAAATCAAGTTTGGCTTTGCACGTGAACGCATTGGCATAAGCCGAATTTTTCAAACGATATTAGAGCCTCTCGCCGCAAACGGGGGGCTTTTGTTGTTTACGGCACATCCGGTTGGCGCCGTTGCAGGTAACTAAATCTTTAATCAGTAGGATTTATCCAATTGTTTGTTAAATTTCAACTTTCAATTTCTGACTTATGAAACGTCTGCTTTACATTCTGATTTGTTGCGTTGCTATTGTTGGTTGCAAATCGACATCGACCACAAAGAAAACACCAACCGACGGAAACAGTTCGGCAACGACCGCCGTTGCGCCCAAAAAGAAATCGAAGGTTGAGAATTTCGACAAGTTCTACGACCGATTCCACACTGATAGCACGTTCCAATTGTCGCGCATCAAGTTTCCGCTCCAAGGCGGCTACCACACTCTGGACAACTCATCTAAATGGACGCCTCAAAACTGGCACATGATGAAAACCCGCGTCTACGATGTAGACAAAAACAAATACAGAGCCACCTACTCGAAAACCGAAACCACTTTCACCCAGAAAGTTTGGATTGACAGCGCAGGCCTATTCACCGAGTGCCGCTTCGAACTAATTGACGGTAAATGGTTTCTGGTTTATATGAACGACGAAAATAAATAGAAGACTACAGACAATTGTTAATGATTAGTGGTTAATGATTAAACCTTGGACTACGGACTACGGACTACAGACAACAGAAATTGGTGAACTGGGGAATGTTTAAAGTTTAACGGGTTTAACAAGTTTAAATTTCAGTTTCGTAATTCGTAATTAAAAAATCCTAACTATTAATTTTTTATAAATTTTCTACAAAATTTTATTCCAATTTCTCGCGAAGCGATAAAAACACACAGCCACCGCCAGGTGGCAAAATTTCCGTGCTTTCCGCGTTTTCCGTGGTGGAATTGTGTTAATTCCGAATGCGATGCCGCCCATAAAAACACGCAGAGACGCGCCCTAAAACACGTAGAGACGCGCCATGGCACGTCTCTACATGAAAATCAATCATTTATAATCCTTCTATTTCTTCACAATCTTATGCGTTACGCCATCTGAGGTGGTGAGCATATAGATGCCTGCCGGATATTCCGAGAGGTCGAGAATGTATGATTGTTCGTTTTCCTCCTTGCGGAGAACCTTGCCCGAGGCGTTGGTGAGGATGAATGAGAACTCGCTGTCGGCGTTCACGGTGACGAACGACGATGTGGGGTTCGGATAGACACTCATGTTCACCGCTGAGGCCTGGCGTGCCGAGGTCTGCAGATAGACGGTGTCGGTTTTGGTGATGTAGATGGTATCGTGGACATAAATCGTATCGTTGGTGTAAACTTTATCATGCACATAAACGGTGTCGTTGCCCGTGCCCTCGATGGTTACGGTGTCGCGGACAATCTTCTCGACAACCTTCTCGACAGTGATGGTGTCGCGCACATACTCCTTCAGGTATTCCTGAACTTTCAGTGTGTCGGTGACAACCAAAGTGTCATGAACATCGACATAGACATAATCGACACCAACAGCAGGTGCGAAGTGAGCCGTAAACGTCATATCCTCCTTAACCTCAATGAATTTAATGTTATAGACATCATCGTCGCTCCAACTTGTAAAGCGGTAGCCCTCGGCAGGTGTGGCGCGTAAGGTAGCCGTTGAGCCATAGGTGTAGGTGCCGCCGCCTGTTACGGTGCCGCGCTCGGCCTCGCTCTCATGCGTAGATGCCTTGATGGTGTAGGTGTTGATGGCGAAGGTTGCGGTGAAGTTCAGAGCCTTGTCAACCACCACTTTGCGCGGATTCTCCTTGTTGCCGTCGTTCCACTCAACAAAGTGGTAAGCCTCGCTGCTTGGCTTGGCGGTGAGTGTCGCTGTCTCACCCTCGATGTAGAGGCCACCGCCCGTTACTGTGCCGTTGCCGCTGGTGCCTACACCAACGTTGAATGCGCTGTGACCTTCGAGCGAGAATACGGCGCGGACATCAACATCCTGAGTCATCCTGATAGTGCGCGGGTTGGCAGTGCCGCCGTCGCTCCAGAAGAGGAACTGATAGCCAGCGTCGGCAGTGGCGGTGAACGAGGCTGTCTGACCATGGGTGTACTCTCCAGCGCCGCTCACCTTGCCGTGCTCACTCTCGGCAACTGTGGCTTTGTAGGTGTTTATTTCAAACAATGCTTTAAATGATGTGTCGCAAGTGACTATCAATGAGCGATTAGTGTTTGTCTCGCCATCGGCCCATTTCACAAAGTGATAGCCCGTTTCGGGATAGGCCGAAAGGTTAGCCTCGCTGCCGTGGTTATAGGTGCGCAGACCGCTGATGGAGCCGTTCTCGGCTACGCCGCTGACCTTGTAGCGGTTGATTTCGAACGACGGAGTGAAGACCGTGTCTTTTGTAGCCACGAATTTGAGAGTGTCGGCTGTCTCGCCTGTGCTCCAGGCTGCAAAGTGGTAGCCGTTGTCAGGGGTGGCCACAATCTTCACATTATCGCCATGACTGTAAGTTTTTGCACCACTGACTGTTCCGTTGTCGGCTGCGGCCACGCTGACGGTGTAATGGTTGATTTCGAACACTGCTGCAAGCGTTGTGTCGCTCTTAACCACAATCTCACGTTTGTAGTTGGCGACATTGTCGCTCCATTTCACAAAATGGTAGCCCTCGGCTGGTGTGGCGATGAGCGTTGCCGTGGAGTCCTCCTCATAAACGCCATCGCCCGTTACGGTGCCGTTCTGTGGCTCCACGATGGTGATTGTGTAAAGCGTATGTCCTTCAACTACGAAAATCGCTTCAAGCGCCACGTTGGATGTAATGACTGTATCGAGCGGGTTGGCTGTTTTGCCATCGCGCCAACTGGCGAACTCGTAGCCCTCGGCTGGTACAGCGGTGACAGATGCCGTTGCGCCGTGGTTGTACGACTGCTCAATGCCCTCGAACCAGCCGTGGGCGCCCGTTGCCGTGAGGGTGTAGGTGTTGATGGCGAACAACGGTGTGAACGCTGTATCCTTTGTTGCCGTGAAAATGCGAGGATTATTGTTGTTCTCATCACCCCAGCCTTCAAAGTGGTAGCCATCGGCAGCCGTTGCGGTGAGTTCTACGGTTTGGCCGTGGTTGTATTTTTTCGCGCCCTCGATGGTGCCGTGGGTGTAGCCAGTGGCGGTGATATTATACTCGTTAATGGCGAAAATGGCTGTGTAGGTTTTACTTTCGGTAATGGTGATGGTGCGCGGATTGGTTGCTTCGGCATCATCTTTCCACTCCACAAAGTGATAGCCAGTTTCGGGTTGGGCTTCGAGTTTGACAGTGCTGTTGTATGCGACAAATCCTGTTGTACCCTCTGTGGCAACCACAGTACCACTGCCTTCAGCCGCTGTTAGAACAATCATTTGCGGTTGCGATATATTGAATATTACATCACCTTCTTTATCAGCACTATAAAATCCTGCGCCGATGTAATATGTTTTGCCAGCATCTAAAACGCAGTCAAACTGGAATTGCCCATTATCTCCTGCTGAATTATCATCCTCCTTTAATTTCGTGCCTTCCTCATCGAATAAGTAACCATAGGTATCAAGGAGGTTATCTGATGTTGCCGCTATGGTGTAGAGACCCGATAAGGTGGGACGGAACACTGCATTATCTGTTATGCGGCCGATGGCGTGGACTGTGTTATTTCCTATTTCAACTGTCTGCCCCTCGAAAATTGCTGTAAGGTTGACATCTCCGCTTGGTGTAAACTCGTATGGCGATTCAGTAGAGACAATCTCTGTGCCGTTGCTCCAGCCTACAAAATCATAGATGCTGGCATTTGTTGGAGTGGCGGTGAGTGTCACTTTGTTGCCTGGCAAATAAACGCCGCCGCCAGTAGTGCTGCCTTTGCCTTTTGTTGTTACCACTATATCGTAGGTTGTTGTGCTGTTAGAGTAGAACGATGCAATGTAAGTATTCGCATCGGCGTTGCCCTCTGCCTCGTTGTCCTGCACGGTAATCACACGCTCTGAATCGTGGTTGCCGTCGTTCCAGCCAACAAACTTAAACGTTTCATCAGTAGGCGTGGCTGTGAGGGTAACTTGAGTGCCGTAGGTGTAGTAGCCGCCGCCAGTAACAGTGCCGCCTCCAGCATCACCACCCGCTGTTGCTTTAACTTCTTTGTTTTTATAGTTCCATACTATTGTTGGAATACTGGAAAATTTATTACTATATGATGACCACCATTCGCAGTTTTCCTGATTTGCAGCCTCGCATAGCAATAATTCGGTCGGCGCTGGAATTATAATATCTTGAATGTCACCGCTGAAATAGGCGGGCACTGTCAGTTGTTTAATGTTTAATCCATATTGCGAATAAAGATATTCTAGAGAACTAGGAACAGAAAACGACACCAAACTGCAGTTGCGGAACGCTTCCGCGTAGACAGTTTTAACTCCATTTTGGATTTCAACCGTCACCAGACTGGTGCAATCATAGAATGCTTGATAGCTAACGGATTCCACAGAACCAGGAATGACAACCGATTCCAAACTGGTGCAGAAAATAAACGCTCTATCTTCAATTCCTTTTACTGAATTTGGAATTACAACAGTCTCTAGACGGGAGCAACCATAGAACGCTGCATAGCCGATGACTCTAACACCATTTGGAATGGTAATGTGAGTGAGATTTGTGCAATTGTAGAATGCCGACTCGTCAATTGTCTTGCATCTGCTGTTAATTTCAACCGATGTTATGTCTTTCGAAGTAACGCCAACTAATCTAAAATACGGATTGCCAGCAAACGATTTATATTTGCAGTTTCCTTCAGTAGTTTCACTGAATACAAGGTTCCTGCAACTTTCGAAAACAGAACTGCCCATAATTATGTCGGCATTTTCATCTATAGTAAATTGCGAAAGACTGGTACAATTCCTGAAAGCAACAGTTCCGATTTTTATAGTGCCAGACTCAATGGTGACCGATTCCAAACTGGTGCAACCACCGAATGCGCCATCGCCAATGCTTTCCACCGAATTTGGAATGACAACTGACTCCAAACTGGTGCAACCACTGAACGCATACTTGCCGATGCTTGTTATGGAACTTTGAATAGTAACCGATTCCAAACTGGCGCAACCACCGAAAGCATAATAGCCGATGCTTGTCACAGAATAGGTTATGTCTGTTTCATTATCTTTAACAGACGCTGGAATGTCTGCGGAGGTTAGTGCATAGTAATCATCATTTCCGCCACTAACAACCTCCACAGTGTAAGGCTCAGTATCGCTTGTTATTTTGAAATAGAGCATCTGCCCTTGCTGATTGGCGGGATACTTAAAATTGTAATCGTCCGCCCACGAGTTAAGGGCAAAAGCGCAAGCGCTAAACAAAAGAAAAATTTTCCTCATAAGTAAATTAAATTAAAAGTTAATAGATAATTATTTTATTGAAAATGTTTGATTTAACGTTGTTATGGTTATGCGCAGAGGCGTTGCACGCAGAGACGTTGCGCGCAACGTCTGTACTAATTTTTGTATGCACAGTGGCGCGCAATGCCATAGAGACGCGGTTAACAGCGGCTGTGCAAAATGAGAGTATGTGGTTTGTGTAATTGGCTGGGTTACAGCAAAATGTTGCGAGATTGGGGGGGGGTAAATTGCTGGTTTATAGGGAGATATAATAAACCGCCCTTTGTGTGTTCAGCAATGCCGTTTTTCAAAAGAGCACAAAAAAACATGGCAGCATGCCAAACAAACGTAAACGCTTTAGTGAAAGACGGTTGCATTGTTTTTGTAATCTTTTTGGTTTAAAAACGCAGACAATTATAGAGGATTTTTGGGAGAATGGCAAATTTTATTTCGGGGACGAAGGACGAAGGACAATAGACGAAAGAAATTGGTGAACTGGTGAATCGGTGAATCGTTTAGGGTTAGAGGCAATATGTATTGGTTATGCCCTGGCGGGCGGAAATTTTTAGTAAATTTGGGTTAAAAATTTTTATAAGATCTTTATTATTAATTTTTTATAAATTTTCTACAAGATTTTGTTCAAATTTCTCGCGAAGCGATAACCACCCAAAAAACGCTTGCGTTTTAATTTTTCCGTGTTTTCGGTGTGTTCCGTGGTGAATAATGTGCCACGCCTTCAGCGCAGGATACTTACAAATCAATCTTCAACGTTGCCACCACACCGCGCGGGATGGTAAGCGTCATGTTTGGTCCGCGTTCGCCCTTTCCTTCCGAACCTTCGGGGAAGCACATCTCATTATAGACATTTCCAAAGTCGTAGATGTTGTAGCACAGCACGTTAAGGCTCATTGCACGTTGCATGATAGTCCATGACAGGCGGGCATGAAGGTCGATGTTGAAGAGCGCGCTTTCACGACAGCCGAAATTGCCGTCGGTGGGATTGATGCCGCGCGAGCAGTATGGACGAACGGCCATCTGTGTGTCACCGTTGCTATCGGTTGAGGTGGCGGTGTTGAAATAGACGAATGGCTGCCCATCGGTCCAGCGGCCAGTGATACCGTATTGAAAATGACGGTTAATATTGTGCGCCAGATAGATACGGCAGATGTAAGCCTTATCTTGGTCGAGACGGCCAACACCAGGATATTTGCCATCTGCATTCTCTATCGTGCTGAAAGTGTTTGGATTGGCTGTCGATTCCGACAATGTGCCAATGTTGTTCGATGTAGGGCCATTGCCCAAAGCCGAAAAACCCGCCCCCATCATCGACTGCCACGAGAGGCTGAACATAACGTTCTCGCCGCGATAGGTATAGCGCGAATTCTGCGTTACATAGAATGGTGTGTTCAGCAACGGATTGCTGCCCATCTTGCTTTTGGGCAGATAATCAATAATATAATTGCGCTGGCCAGGGTTCAGGAAATAGTAGCCATCGGCATCGGTGAAGCCGTTGGCATCAGCCCCACCATCGAACTGCGCCATCCACGTGTGATGGAACTTTTTGTAAGTCTGCAAGAAAGCAAACTCATGTTTGCCGAAATGCAAGTGCACTGGAATATTCACAGTGAAATATCCCGGCTGCCATAGATGCTTGGCGTAACTGTGATAACTGCCGCCAGTGGTCGTGAAAAGTCGGTCAGAATCAGCATAATATACATCGGCATTCAGGTAATCATTGCTCATGAAGCGGATGTCCTCGATGTTGTAACTTATGCGGTCGTGGGCAAGCGTCAGCCCCATGTCGAGCCACTTGAACGGACGAAAATCAAGTTTGACGGCGGCCTGAATGTTGGGCGATATTTTGGTTTTGCCGTCGAGCAACATGCCGTCAATGGTCAAAGCGGCCTCGCTTGAAACGTTCAGTTTTTCTGACAAATTCTTCCGTATTTCAATGCCCATCTTGTTTTCAATCAGCCCCGAAGCGAACTTACGGCTTGTCCAATCGTAGCGATAGAGAGGCGTGGCCGTAATTTGTTCCATGTGTTGGAAATAAACATTGTTGCTGAAAGTCTCTCTGTCGGGTTTGAAGATGAGGAGCGAGTTGAAGCCATCGGCCTTAACCTTGAGCCACGGCAGCAACTCTTTGCTGTAGTTGAGCGCCCAGGTAAATTCGCTGGTGCGACCGTCGGGCATCCACGGCTCAAGCGATTCGCCGTCCTGGTCAATGATGTTGCGGCTGAACTCTAAATTATTGTGACTGACGTCGTTAACAGAAACCGTCAATCCTGTTGTTAGTCCGCAGTAATTGGCGCCATAGATAGATGCACTGAATGTCGAGAGATTCATAACCTCGTCGGGATTCATATAAAATTCAGCGCCGTAATTGTCTTTTTCCGAAACGTTTATGAAATATCCGGCACGCTGAAACAATTGTCCGCAAGGCAGTTGGCCGTCAAGTTGAATTTTGTAGTGATTGGCGCTGTATAGCGGTTCCCTGCGGATGAGTCCGTTCTGGTCGTAGTTGGGCAGCATCAGTTGACCAAAACTGGCATAAATGTGCTGCCGATAGTCGCTCATTGTATAATATGCCACATCGACAGTGCCTTGATTTTTAATATATTGGCGCTCGTTGATGGTCTGCAAGTCGTAAGCACCATCGACACCTGTTCCGTGAAAAAGATGGATAATATCGGCCGAACCGCGCGAGATTCCTCCCCAATTGCCGCGATTGTACGACACTGCAGCATACTGGCTGAATATGGTGTCGAGGCTAAAGTTGAGAATTGAGCCGCGATTGTTGATTCGCAGATTGTAGTGCTCCATATTTGGCACATAGACCGACGAGCCAGCGGTGAAGCGGTTGTCGGCGCGGAAACCATCAATGTAGATGCGGTTCCAGCGGAAAGAGTTTCCATCGACAGTGAACATCAACTGCCCCGACTCGTCCCATTGCCCAAGGTGAAGTCCTTGATATACAGTGTGGTCCGACAATGCATCGAGCCAATGCGCAAGGTGTCCCTGATGGTAGAAATCGCGGAAAAACGCCGCGCTCACGGAGTCTTCATAAATCTGCGACGAGGCTGTCAAGGTGGCGGTAATTGCCGTTAAAGCCAATATTATTCTTTTGATTATCATCGGTTTATTATTTCATCATCGATAAAATATCAATTTTGTAGGCCAACCCAATGCGCACAAGGTGGTAAGGATAGTCGCGCAGACCATATTGATAGACAGCAACAGCATCCAACTGCCCGATGTGGCCAATGAGGTCGAAACGCAGCACGGTTGGCTGGTCGTGAGCCAACTCGCCGCCATCGTTGTTATGCTCCCAACCGCTGTAGTCCGCCAAATTGGCTGACAATGAGAAATATGTGTTCTCCCATTTTGCCATCACGCCAAACTGTGTGGCATCGTTCTGGCGGCCAAGGTCGGTTTGCCAGCAAAGGAAGCCTGTGGTGACAGCCGCCCGCAAACTATGATTCCATTTGCCGCTGCCAACAGCCATTGATTTTCCAACAGTTACATCGAAAAAATATCCTGGACTATCGTAGTATCGCGCATGAAACGACTCAAAGCCCGAAGCCGTCTTCAGCGCGGCACGCAGCACAACATCGGGGCGGAAACCATTTTCGCGAAGAATCTGCATGTCGGTGCTAACATACACATCGCCAGCAAGATGTCCATCGCGAGCCTCCTCGATGTTTTCGGGTTGCACGCGGCAGGCGGTAAGGCTCTCGTCAGTGTTGTGATACCACTCCATCGCTGGCATCCACACCGAAAGATTGGCGCGGTCGGTCCAGAGCGGGATGTTCAGTTTGAAAGCAGCATCGATGGTCTTGTCGCCGCGGAAACCCTTGAAATAATCGGTCGCCACTTCGGCGCGGAGCACAGGCTGCACGCGGCCGTCGAGCATCTCGGGCACGGCAAATGCGTTCGGTCCGAAATAGTAGGGCGAAATCTGCGTCACCGTCCGCTGCGATGTTTTGTTCAGCGGTGTTTGCGCAACAGCGGAAACCGCAGCCATCAACAATATAAAAAACAGAAACTTACGTTTCATCTGTTCCGATATTTTGGCGCGAAGATAAGGAAAGTTGAGGATTAACCGCCTGCTTAGTGATTTAACCATTAAACAATACCCCACAAAAAAAGCCGGCACCAAGCGGCACCGGCTTTGCATTATATCGCGGCAAGCGGATTAGAATGCCTTGATAATTCCCATAAAGTCTTCGCATTTCAGCGATGCGCCACCAATCAGGCCGCCGTCGATGTCGGGTTTGGCGAACAGCTCGGGAGCGTTCGAAGCCTTGCAAGAGCCACCGTAAAGAATTGAAGTGTTCTCTGCAACTTCCTTACCGTATTTAGCGGCAATCACCGAGCGGATGTAAGCGTGAATCTCTTCTGCTTGGTCCGAAGTGGCGGTTTTGCCAGTGCCGATAGCCCAGATTGGCTCGTAGGCGATGATAATCTTCGAGAAGTCGTCAGCCGAAAGATTGAATACCGAACCTTCGAGTTCAGCCTTCACAACTTCGTTCTGTTTGTTGGCTTCGCGCTCTGCCAGGCTTTCGCCGATGCAGAAGATAACCTTCAAACCGTTGGCCAAAGCCAGTTGAACCTTCTCTTTCAGAATGTCGTAAGTCTCTTTGTAGTACTCGCGGCGCTCTGAGTGGCCAAGGATAACATACTCAGCACCAGTCGATTTAACCATTTCGGCCGAAACTTCACCAGTGAAAGCACCCTTCTCTTTGTCGGCGCAGTTTTCAGCGCCAAGGCCGATGATGTTGTGGTTGATAACTTCAGAAACCTTTGCAAGGTGGATAAACGGTGTGCAGATAACCACGTCGCAGTTTGGTTTTGCGCTCAAAGCGTTGTTCAACTCTGTTGCAAGAGCAATGCCTTCCTGAAGATTCTTGTTCATCTTCCAGTTGCCGGCAACTATTTTCTTTCTCATTTTTGAAATATTTAAATATTTAACAATCTGTTAATTATCTTTATTTTCGTTTCCGAATCTTTTGCGCGCAAGTAAGTAAATCGATGCGATAAATGCAAGCAATAAAATGAGCAGCCACGAGTAGAAAGTGCGCTGTTTTTCGATTTGATAATCAATGCATTTGGCTAGCAGGTTGCCTTCGAAGAACTTCAGTGGCGGAATGTCTTTCAGGTTCCATTTGCCGATAATCACGCCGTCTTTCACCACCATCAGGCCGGGGTTCGAGCGGACAATGGTTTTGAGCGTCGTCTCGTCGCAGATGCAGATTTCGTAAGGCGGCTCGGCCACCTCGCGGAAGTTCTCAATGGCGTCGTCGGTCGAAGCGGTGAGCATACGGAACGTGTAGCCCTGCGCCAGGCAGAATTCGGCCAGGCGGTTCAGGCTGTCGGTGCGGCTCAGGTCCGATTTGTCGAGATTGTAGGCGATGAGCAGAAAGTTGTAGTTGTCGCTCGCCAGCACATCTTCGGTCAGGTCTTCGCCGTCGGCGTTCACAATCGAGAAGTCGTGGATTGGCGGCTCGTAGCCCTTCTGCACCAGCGTGTGCTTGGCATCAACGAAAGTCCAGGTGCTGTCGGGCAAATTGCTGATTTGGAATGTTTTCCGCTCGCCATCTTTTTCATAGACGAAGGTGCTCTCATACACATCGGCAGGTGCGCCTTCGGGCCGCGTCATTTTTTCGGGTATCGATGTGCCAACACTGTAGGGGCGGAAATCGAGCACTTGCGTGTGGCGGTACGAGTATCCGCAGAAAATCAAGATAGTTGCAGCCGCAGCACCCGTGAGCGCCCATTGCTCGGCGGGGTTCAGTTTGCTAATCAATTGCTTACGCGATGCGAACACCGCCACCGCAGCCGCCAGCAGCACAAGGTTTTTGAAGAATGTCTGCCAGTTGGTGATTACCAGAGCGTCGCCAAAGCAGCCGCAGTCGTGCACCGGATTGGCAATGGCAATGTAGAGCGTGAGCGGCGTGTAGAACGCCATAAAAGCCAGCACAAACGTAGCGCTGAAGCGGATTTGCAGGTTGAAGAGCAGCATCACGCCAAGTGTGAACTCAATCAGGTTCTGTAACACCGAGAGCGCAAACGCCAAGCTGTTGGCCCAGCCCATCCCGAAGGCGTTGAAGTAGTCGATGAACTTGTAGGTTGAGCCCAGCGGGTCCACCGCCTTCACAAATCCCGAAAAAATGAACGTCACGCCGATGATTATTCGGCAGACGAGCAGAATGGTTGGTAAGTAGCGCTTCATAGTTGATGTTTATTTGGTGTTGGGTGTTGGGTATTAGGTGTTGGTAAATGTTTAATGTTTAACGGGTTTAACAAGTTTAATTATTTATTCTGCATTCTGCATTCTGAATTCTACATTCTAAATTACCTTGTATTTCGTCAGTTCCGCAACAATCTTGTCAAACACCTCATCTGGCGGAAGCATCTGATTGTCATTGTTGTAGCATTTTATCAGTTCAAAGTTTTTTTCGGTGGCGGCAAGGTCGATATACTCGCGGCGCACCTGCTCTTGAAAGTTGAGGTCGGCTTCGTGAATATCCTGTTTTCCTTGCAGATAGCGGCGGTCGTCGCCCTCGCGATGGGCTGTCAGGCTCTTGGTGGTGAAACTGAACGGCACATCAAGAAAAAGAGTCAAATCGGGTTGAGGAATTTGGTAGTAGTTGAATTCCAGATCTTTAATCCATTGGCGCAACTCGGTTTTCTTGGCGCCATCGGCAATCTTCGCACCTTGAAAGGCAAGGTTTGAATAAACGTAGCGGTCGATAATCACCAGTTTACCATCAGCAATCCATTGGTTGATAGTCTGTTTGGCATCGTTGCGGTCGCCAGCGTAGATGAGAGCCACAAGATAGGGGTTCACCTGATTGTTGGCGCCCAAATCGCCGCGCAGAAACATCGACACAAGGTTGCCGAAAACTCCCTCGTCAACACGCGGAAAATGCAGATATTCGAATGGTATCTGTTTTCTGTCCAGCAGATTGCGCAGTTTGTTCAGTTGCGTCGACTTGCCCGCGCCGTCAAGTCCTTCAATAACTATGAATGCCATCGTCTTATTTAAGTAGCGCTAAAATATTGAATAACAAAAACAACCTATCAGGAAGTAGATAACCATTCCCATAATATCGTTGATGGTGGTTATGAACGGGCCGGTGGCCACGGCGGGGTCAATCTTCAGGCGGTTGAAGGCCAGCGGAAGCGCGGTGCCCACAATGGCGGCAAACAGCACAACGGCAATCAGCGACAGGCTCACGGTGATGCTCAGCGCGAAATCGTTGGCGAAAAAGTTATAGATGAAAGCCAAGGTGGCCACAATGGCGCCGTTGAGCATGGCTCCAAGCATCTCTTTCAGAATTTTCTTGCCGGCCGAGTCGAGGCCTAAAGAGTTGTTGGCCAAGCCCTGAACAATGATTGACGACGATTGAATGGCCACGTTTCCGCCCATGGCGCCAATCATTGGAATGAAACCTGCCATGACGGGGTGGAGGGCAATGTCGCTGTCGAAACCTTTCACCACAATCGAACTCAGAATGCCGCCGCCCATGCCAATGAGCAGCCACGGAATGCGCGCTTTGGTGAGTTTGAACACCGAGTCGCTCGAATCCACATCGCCCGTGATACCTGACATTATCTGGTAGTCCTCATCGGCCTCTTCCTTAATCACATCCACAACATCGTCGATGGTGATTCGGCCCTTGAGCCGCCCAATGCTGTCCACAACCGGCATCGACACCATGTCGTACTTGCGCATGATGTTGGCCACCTCCTCGCAACTGTCGTCGGTTTTCACCGAGATTATGTCCTCAACAATACTCTTAACTTTCTGATTGTCGTTGGCCAAAAGCAAACTCTTCAATGGCAGAACGCCTTTCAGAATTTCTTGGTCATCAACCACATACACATAAAAGAACTCACCCACGTCGGGTGCCTGCTTGCGGATTTCCTCAACGCAGTTGCGCACGGTCATGTTCTCGTTCACGCTGATAAGTTCCGTCGCCATAAGACCGCCGGCGGTGTCGGGGTCGTAGTTCAGAAGGTCGACAATGTCGCCAGCCTGCTCAATGTCGCTGATGTTCGAAAGAACCTCATCTTGCTTTTCTTCAGGAAGTTCCGAAATGATATCGGCCGCATCGTCGGAGTCCATGTGGTCGATGACGGCGTGGGCGATTTCCTGTCCCGAAAGGTCCTCGAGCAGTTCCTCACGGTCGTCTTCTTCAAGTTCGATGATGGCGTCGGCGGTGAGTTCCGACGGCAGCAAATTGAAAAGGTAGTGGGCATCGTCGGGTTCAAGTTCGCCCAAGATTTCGGCAACGTCGGCAGGGTGAAGTTCCGACACCATCGATTTTATCGACTCATCGCTGCGCTCTTGAATGGCAAGTTGCAGTTCTTCAACAAATTCCTTATTTAGTTCGAAACGCATAATTTCAGTTTTTTAAAAGTCCGTCAATAATGTTCGTCAGTTCCACGAACTCGCTAACACTCAATTGTTCAGGCCGTTGTCGGAAGACCGGCAAGTCGCACCGACGGTCCTGCAGAATTGGCTTCAGGCTGTTCGAGAGAGTTTTTCGCCGCTGGTTGAAACTTGTTTTCACCACTTTGGTGAACAGTTCTTCGTCGCACGGCAAGTGCTCTACATTGTTGCGTGTCAGCCTGATAACGCCGGACTTTACCTTTGGGGGCGGGTCGAACTCGCACTCGTTGACGGTGAACAGATAGTCGATATTGTAATATGCCTGCAGCAGAACGCTCAGAATGCCGTAGACCTTTGAGCCCGGCGCTGACGCCACGCGTTCGGCCACTTCTTTCTGGAACATTCCCACCATTTCGGGAATCATCTGGCGGTTTTCCAAAATCTTAAACAGAATCTGGCTCGATATGTTGTAGGGGAAATTTCCGGCCACCGAAATGGGCTTCGCGAATAGCGCCTGAAGGTCGAGTTTTAGAAAATCGCCCTCGATAATGCGGCCGTTGAGTTCGGGCATTTCAGCCATCAGGTAGCACACCGATTCGTGGTCGATTTCAACCACCCGCACATCGGCCCCGGGACGGTTGAGCAGATGCCGTGTCAGTATGCCCATTCCCGGCCCGATTTCGAGAATCACGTTCGGCGCCGACGGGGTGAACCCATTGGCTATCCGCGCCGCAATGCCTTGATTGGTAAGGAAATGCTGCCCCAAATTCTTTTTTGCCCTGACTTTCTGCATCGCCGTTGATTTAGGTTCGCAAGATAGATTTTTCTGAACACAATTTTGCAACCAAGTTGCATCGGGAGTGTCATATTTTTGTTTCCGAAAGAATTTTAAAAACATACAATCATGGAAACAGAAAACTTGAATCAGATGCAACATTCTCACGATGAGCATGAGCATCACCATCATCACGACGGTGAGCATCATCACCACCATCACCACGATGGCGAGCACGAGCATCATCACGAAGGTGAGCACGAACACCATCATCATCACGACGGTGAACATCATCATCACCACCATCATCACAGCCACGGGCACGAAATCAAGTCGCTCAATTCGGCGTTTGTGGTGGGCATAATGCTGAACGTGCTGTTTGTGGTGGCCGAAGCCGTTGCGGGCTGGGTGAGCAACTCGATGGGCCTGCTGGCCGACGCTGGTCACAACCTGAGCGATGTGGCAAGTCTGCTGCTTGCGCTCATCGCCTTCCGTATGGCGCGGCGCAAGGCATCGTCGCACTACACCTACGGCTACAAGAAAAGCACTGTTCTGGTGTCGCTGCTCAACGCACTGATACTAATTGTGGCGGTGGTATTCATTGTGTATGAAAGTGTTGAGAAACTGCTCAACCCCGAAGTGGTGGGCGGCAAGGTGATAATCATCACAGCGGCTATTGGTGTGGTTATCAACGGTTTGACGGCTTATTTGTTCATTGACAAGAAAGACAGCGACCTAAACGTGAAGGGCGCCTACTTGCATATGGCTGCCGACGCGCTGGTATCGGTTGGCGTGGTGGTTTCGGGCATTGTGATTCTGTTCACGGGCTGGTATTTCATTGACGCCATCATCGGATTGGCGGTTGCAGTCATCATCATCATCTCGACCTGGGATTTGCTGAAAGACAGTCTGCGCCTGGCTTTGGACGGTGTTCCGTCGTCAATCGACACCGATGTGCTGATGCACGAAATAGGCGAAGTTGAAGGTGTTGAAGAAATCCACCACCTGCACGTGTGGGCCATCAGCACCACCGAAAACGCCGCCACGGCTCACGTGGTGGTTGGCAATCTGGCTGATATGCAGCGCATTAAAACCGACATAAAGCACACGATGGCAGGGCTGGGAATCGGCCACACCACGCTCGAGTTTGAAGAACACGGCTTCGAGTGCGGTGAGCATGACCATTGTTGAATTAGGCTTGCACACAATAGAGACGTGGCGCGCCGCGTCTCTACAATACCACAAAAAAGGCCTACACCCTAACAGCGGATGCGGGCCTTTGTGTTTTTAGAAATTGCCTGATTATTTGCGCCGAACAGGGCGAACAGACCGACCCAAACTGCGGTCGCCGCTGTACGATGGGTCCACATCGCTGCTATAGAAGTCGCAGTCAAGCGCGTAGTACGGGTAGTACTTGTCGAGCGAAGCCGACCAGTAGGCGCCGTACGAACCAGCGTAGCCGAGGTACGTGCCGCGGCAACCGGCAGCTGGAAGAAATATGTGGGCATCCTTAAAAGAATAAGACGCTGACGGTGTGCCATCATTAAACACTTTTGTTCCTTTATCGCCTTCGGCTTTGGCTTTATAAACTATATAACCATATACGCCCTGATTGTTGTAGTTTGACGACCAAACCCAATAACATTGGTTGCTCAATTCTTTCCATTCAGCATGGGTTGGCATTGTCCAACCTGCACCCAATACTGCAGTGGCAGCATCGTCGGGCAATTCAAGAGTGGTAAGGTTGTCTGTGAAACCATTGTAACCACATTGAGCATCGCTGCAATATTTTGTAAGAGTTTCGAACGAGCCTTTGCAATATTTATATATCTCCCATTCGTAAATGTCTTTTGTTTCGGTCTCACCCCACGCATAATAGTGACCATATTCCCAGGGTTTGGCTGCCCCTAAATTGCAGGTTGCCCAAAGTGTGCCGCTTTCAAGGTCTAAATCCACAGTAGGCGCAAAAAACAATACTGCAAACAATGCTACCAAACTAATGTCTTCGTTGCCAATGGTAATGGTTCGTGGATTGTCGGTGTTTCCATCGCTCCAACTCACAAAACCGCAACCATCATCAGGTTTGGCAGTAATAGTTACACTGCTACCACGGGCATAGCGGCCATTAACTTCGGTTTCGATTGAGCCGTTTTCGCTTGCAGATATTGTAAGAAGTGGGTTTTGCACAAATTGAGCCGTTAGGGTTATTTCTGCATTACTTATGGTAAAGTTTCGTGGATTATCAGTGTTGCCATCGCTCCATTTGTTAAAGTAATAGCCATCGGCAGGGACAGCCGTAAACACAACAGTTTCACCTTCTTTGTATTCGCCATTTTGTCCTTCAACAGTTCCGCCTTCAGTGGCAGTAACCTTAACCATATATGTCGGTTCATCTTTTTTGCACCCGGCAAACACCATCGAAATCAATGCAACGCCAAATGTTGCCCATAATAGTTTTCTCATATCGATATTATTTTTTACAAAATTACCATTTTATGCGGATTAGCAAACAGTTGCCTTTTTGCCGAAAAAAATCCGCGCCGACGGCTATCAGAACCAACCAAATTCCGTATCATTGCAAAATTTTTTTTATTCCGAAAAACGCAACAAAAATGGCAAAGATTTTCAACGACGTATCAAGAACATTTGGCGAGTTTCTGCTGATTCCGGGACTCACAACCAAACAGTGCATTCCCACAAACGTGTCGCTCCGCACGCCGCTTGTGAAATTCAAGAAAGGCGAAGAGTCGGCCATCAACCTGAACATTCCGTTTGTGTCGGCCATTATGCAGTCGGTTTCCGACTCGGGCCTGGCAATCGAGCTTGCGCGTAACGGCGGCCTGTCGTTCATATTCGGCTCGCAGCCTATTGAGTCACAGGCTGATATGGTTCGCCGCGTCAAGAAATTCAAAGCCGGTTTCGTCACCAGCGACTCGAACGTGAAACCCGACAACACGCTCTACGACGTGCTCGACCTGATTCAGCGCACGGGCCACTCAACCATCGGCGTGACCGACGACGGAACGCCAAACGGCCGCCTACTGGGTATGATTACCAGCCGCGACTACCGCACCGACAAGGACGACCTGAACGACAAGGTGGCGCAGCATATGACTCCGTTCGACAAACTGACCGTCGGCAAATTGGGCATCTCGCTGAGCGACGCCAACCAACTCATCTGGGACAACAAACTCAACACGTTGCCTATCATCGATGAAAATCAAAAACTTATGTACTTCGTCTTCCGCAAGGACCACGACAGCCACCACGAGAATCCGAACGAACTGTCGGACTCGAACAAGAAACTGCTTGTGGGCGCCGGCATCAACACGCGCGACTATGAACAGCGCGTTCCGGCGCTGATTGAGGCTGGTGCCGATGTGCTCTGCATCGACTCGTCGGACGGCTACTCGGAATGGCAACTTGAGACACTGAAGTGGATTAAGTCGAAATACGGCGACAAAGTGAAGGTTGGCGCTGGTAATATTGTTGATAAAGAGGGATTTGACTATCTGGTTGCAGCCGGGGCCGATTTCATTAAGATTGGTATTGGCGGCGGTTCAATCTGCATCACCCGTGAGCAAAAAGGCATCGGACGCGGTCAGGCTACTGCCGTGATGGATGTGGCAGCCGCTCGCGACGAATATTTCAAGAAAACAGGTATTTACATTCCAATCTGCTCTGATGGCGGTATTGTGCAGGATTACCATATGGTGCTGGCTCTGGCTATGGGCGCCGACTTCCTGATGATGGGCCGCTATTTCGCCCGCTTCGACGAGTCGCCGACCAAGAAACTCACCATCGGCAACCGCATTGTGAAGGAGTACTGGGGCGAGGGTTCGAACCGCGCAAAGAACTGGCAACGCTACGATATGGGCGGTGCCGCTGCTCTGAAGTTCGAGGAAGGCGTTGACAGTTACGTGCCTTACGCTGGTAAGATGAAGGACAACCTGGCGCAAACTTTGGGCAAAATCCGCGCCACAATGTGCAGCTGCGGTTCATTGTCAATCAAAGAGTTGCAACAGAATGCAAAAATCACCGTCGTATCTTCGACATCAATTATCGAAGGCGGTGCACACGATGTGATTCTGAAGGATCAGAACTAACAATTCGGATACATATATAAGGCGAACGGGGATTAGAAATCATCTAACCCCCGTTTTTATTTTGCATTTTTGACTATTCAATTCTGCGATTGTGCTAAAAACAAGTGCCTATTTCCCAACACCTAATCCCCAACACCCAACACCACATCTTCATTCCTTGCTCCACCTTCCGCTTGCACCGCAGGGCAGCACCAAGCCGTTCGAAGTCACAGGCAGACCAACTTCGCTTGCCGCAACATTGCCGCCAAAGCGTTTCAGTGCCGTGCTCAACATATACGACAGTACCGCGGGTTGTAAACCTGTTGTGTATGAATTGATTAAGAAGAAAAGCGGTGAGTCGTTCAAGAGTTGTGAGCAAAGTTGGATGAGCGGAAAAACATTGTCTTCAATCTTCCAGATTTCGCCTTTCGGGCCGCGACCGTACGATGGCGGGTCCATAATGATGGCGTCGTAGCGGCTGCCGCGACGGATTTCACGCTCAACAAATTTAACGCAGTCATCCACAATCCAGCGGATTGGCGCTTCAGCCAGACTTGACACTGCAGCATTCTCGCGCGCCCAAGCCACCATTCCTTTTGCCGCATCAACGTGCGTGACGTGTGCCCCGGCTGCCGCCGCCGCAATGGTTGCGCCGCCAGTGTAGGCGAACATATTCAGCACACTGATTTTGCGGTCGGGATTTTGCTGCTTTGCCGCGGCAATTATCTGCGAGAACCAGTCCCAGTTCACAGCCTGCTCGGGGAAAACGCCCGTGTGTTTGAAACTGAATGGTTTGAGTCTGAATGTCAGTGTTTTGCCGATAATCAGCGGATAACGGATCGTCCACTCGTTTGGCAGATTGAAGAACTCCCACTCGCCGCCACCGCTCTTGCTGCGGTGGTAGTGGCCGTTCATCCGCGTCCAGCCTTTTTCGGTTTTCGGCGTGTTCCAAATCACCTGCGGGTCGGGGCGGACAAGCG
>JAEEGJ010008607.1_pt1 | contig 27997 bp, 25 predicted proteins | sample 8958761 | NCBI WGS metagenome assembly JAEEGJ01 (sample SAMN16246546, study PRJNA631951) | gut metagenome | biome: gut microbiome; feature: rumen; material: RS-attached | host: Bos | place: Iran: Karaj | collected 2018-10 | reverse complement strand
GCATGACAGGCGGTTAGAGATGGCCTGATATAGGCTGTTTCTGACCTTTGTTCTGAACAAAATCCCCATAACATAAGAAAAATGGTCCAGAGAGCTACGCCCTCAGGACCACTTTGTCTACAGTCTGTAAGGACGGTTCAATTAAGAACCGTCCTTTTTTTATGATATAGCGACATTATTTCTTGCATTTTATTACATCTGTGTTGATTCTCTGTAAATAAGATCAGTCTCTGTATAGGTTATCCTGTAATTGAGATCAGGCTGCTCAATCCTTGAGATTACAAGGTTGGCAGCTGAATAACCGATTATCTGGCTGTGTATGTGGCTGGTTGAGAGAGAAGGAGACATGATCTTGGACTCGGGGGAATCATCAAAACCGAATATCTTGATATCACGTGGACATTCTATTCCCATTCTCTTGAGGCCGGATATCAGATCGAGAGCTACAAAATCGTTGGCACAAATAAAGAGTTCGGGCATTTCTTGAATCTTCGTAAGAGCTTCGAATAAGTATTCTCTATATTCTAATCCGTGAGGATGAACCTCTGTAAGACAATATTTTTCGTCAAAGTTCAGATTATTGATATACATTGCCTCCCTAAAGGCTATGAATCGCTCGTAGAAAGAACGGCAATGTGTGACCTGGCCTACAAATCCTATCTTGGCAATTCCCTTTTTGCTCATGTCATTAACGACTGTATATATATTGGAAAAATTATCCATGAGCAGAACATCTGCGTTTAATGGTCTCCAGTAGCTTGCAACGGGAGCATCTATCATGAGAACAGGTAATCCTAGGCTGCACAACATTTCACAATAGGAGTGATCAAACATTTCGATGCATACAATAGCCTTGGTGTTATCCGGTCTGTATGAGAGAGGAAGAGTTCTTGACTCTATATTCTGATGATCAACCCGGTGCATTGTCAGGCTATAGCCAAGCAGAGAAATTTCATATTGAAATTTATCCAGCATGGTAGAAGCAAAGTGAGAATTATTAAGGAAACTGCCTGAAAAGAGAGCAATCTCTCCTGAAGCCTTGGGCTGGGAACTGAAAGGATTTGTAATGTCTGAAATGGAATTGGCATAAGAAAATTGCTTGTATCCCATTTCGATAGCCTTCTCTAAAACTTTCTGTCTGGTAGCTTCAGCTAAAACTCCGGTGTTATTTATAGCCTTGGATACGGTATTTCTGGATACTCCAAGAGCATCTGCTATATCCTGTAAGGTGACTTTTGCTGGCATAATGTAGTCTCCACTTTCTAAATAAAAGATGAATGTGTCAAAAGATGGGTGTGCCCCAGATAGTAGGTATTTATGACTTTTTGACACCTATATCATTATAAAATGTAAAAATTAAAGTGTCAAATGTAAATATTTATTGTGCAAATGTAAAATAATTATGTTGACAGCTGAAAATATGGGTGCTATATTTTACATATGCAAATGAGAATTATGCAAATGTAAAACTTGGGAGGGGCTACATGAACACAAAGGTAAAAGATAATTCGATGCATAACACCCTGGTATATGTTAAACAGCATTGGCAACTATATGTGTTCTTTCTGGGGCCAGCACTGTTACTGACAATAGTGTTCAGGTACATTCCGATGGGAGGCATTCTGATTGCTTTCCAGAAATACAACCCATTTAAAGGAATATTGGGGAGTGAATGGGTAGGACTTAAGTATTTCGAACAGTTCTTATCATCACCCGATTTTATGCAATATCTTGCAAATACACTTAAACTGAGTATTTTTGGTCTGTTATGGGGATTTCCAATGCCGATAATACTGGCGCTTCTACTTAACAGGATTGCCAGTAGCAAGATCAAACAGAAGATACAGCTTGTTTTGTATATGCCTAACTTCATATCTGTCATAGTCCTCTGTGGTATGGTCAGGATTCTTTTATCGGTTACAGGACCATTCAATATGCTTTTGGGAACGAACATCAACTTTTTGACAATCCCTGCAGCATTCAGACCAATCTACATCATAAGTGGTATCTGGCAGGGCGCCGGCTGGGCATCGATCATGTACACAGCAGCTCTTTCAAATGCCAGCAAGGAACTCAAAGAGGCAGCACAGATTGATGGAGCCAATATCTGGCAACAGATCAAGGCAGTAGAGTGGCCGGCTATCAAGGATATGGTAGTTATCCAATTCATCCTTCAGGCAGGAAACATTATGAGTATCGGCTTTGAAAAGGCCTATGCACTTCAGTCAGATATGAACCTTGCTTCATCTGAGATCATAGCTACTTATGTTTACAAAAAAGGTCTTTTGAATGGTGATTACAGTTATTCAACAGCGGTTGGATTATTTAATACGATCGTAAATGTAATTCTTCTCATAGTGGTTAATAAGGTTGTTGAGAAGCTTAACGACGGTCAGGGACTATAAGGGGGAGCGAAATGCAACAGACAGTAAATATTAAAAAAAGCGAATTTGCCAGAGCTTCCATTGGAGATAAAGCATTTCTTTTGGTTGGTTATATTCTCCTTGCAGCCTTTGTAATGGCTATCATAGGCCCTGTAGTTTATATTATTGTAGCTTCCTTCATGGATCCTATAACACTTCAGAACAAGGGAATAGTATTTGATTTCAGCAAATGGACTCTTACAGCTTATGAGAGAGTTATGACCAATTCTCAGATATGGATTGGATTTAGAAATGCAATTATATATTCCGTATTATTTGCGGTTATTTCTGTATTTATAACACTTTTGTGTGCGTATCCAATGTCAAGAGATGATTTTAAAGGCAAGAAGTTTTTTAACGCAATCTTTATTATCACAATGTTCTTTGGCGGAGGACTGATTCCTACATACCTTCTTATCAGTAACATGGGACTTCTTGATACCATGTGGGCTGTAATTCTTCCGGGATCATTTAGCGTATGGAACATGATCATCGCAAGAACTTACTACAAAGGTATTCCAAGCGAACTTAGAGAAGCTGCTGATGTGGACGGAGCTAATGAATTGGTGTTCTTCTTCAGAATACTTCTTCCTGTGTGCACACCACTTATAGCAGTGCTGATATTGTGGCAGTTTGTAGGAATGTGGAACAGCTACTTTGATGCAATGATCTATCTGAATTCAGCAGATAAGCAGCCTCTTCAGCTGGTGCTTAGGGCTATCCTCATCCAGAATGAACCAGATCCGGGAATGATAGCAGATATGCAGAGTACAGCTCAGAGAGCACAGCTTGCAGAACTTCTTAAATATGCAACCATCATTATTTCAAGCTTACCGCTTATAGTAATGTATCCATTCTTCCAGAAGTATTTTGATTCAGGAATCATGGTTGGTTCAGTTAAAGGCTGAGAGGCTTAAACAATCAGAACTTCCCCTGGCAACAGGAGATAATAAAGAATTTTTATAAGGAGAGGGAAAATGAAAAAGAAGACAACAAAGTTATTTTCAGCAGCACTTGTTCTTGCAATGTCAGCCAGTGTTCTGACAGGTTGCGGAAAAGGTGCTTCAGGCAGTGGGGCAGCATCAGTTTCAGCGGATGATATCAGCTTTCCGCTGGAAAACAAGGTTACTATCACAGGTACAATCAGCTATCCGTCAGGAACTGAGTCAGAACCTAACAACAGAACAATCTTCAAGAGACTTGAGGAAGAGACAAACGTACATGTTGACTGGACAGCTATTTCAAATGATCAGTGGGGCGACAAGATCAAGCTCAACATGGCTAACAAGAACACACTTACAGATTTTGTATTTAATGCAGGCTTTAGTAACTCAGACCTTATCAGATATGCTGATCAGGGAGTTATCCTTCCTGTAGAAGAGTACATTGACAACAACATGCCTAACCTTAAGGCAGTATTTGATAAGTATCCAGAGTACCGCACAATGTGTGAGGACTCCGAGGGACACATCTGGGCACTTCCATGGATTGAGCAGCTTGGTTCTAACAAGACAGCTATCCAGACAGTAGGTAATAACTTCACTTACATCAACAAGAAATGGCTTGATTTCCTCGGACTTCAGACACCTACAACAGTTGATGAATTCGAAGAAGTACTTAAGGCATTCAAGGAGCATGCTTCAGAGCTTCAGGCTGAGTTTGGTATTGAGGGTGACATCATTCCTATGTCATGCATCATGAACGATCAGGATCCAAGCCTTCTTATTAACGGCTTTGGCGAAGGTTACGGTGACAATGATATCGGACAGCACATTGCAGTTACAGATGACAAGAAGGTTATCTGCACAGCAACACAGGAAGGTTTCAAGTCAGGTATGCAGTGGCTTCATCAGCTCTATGAAGAGGGACTTATCGATCCTGAGTGCTTCACACAGGACTGGTCAACTTATGTAGCTAAGGGTAAGTCACACAGATATGGTGTTTGCTTTACATGGGACGTTGCTAACATTGATAACCTTGAAGATTTCGTTCCACTTGCAGCTCTTAAGGCTGATGTTAAGAATGTAACTCCTATGAATAGCTCTTTCACATCAGGTTTTGACCGTGGCAGATGCGTTGTAACTTCTAAGTGTGAGAACCCTGCATTCGTATGTGCTTGGCTTGATAAGATGTATGATCCATTCCAGTCACCACAGAACAACTGGGGAACATATGGCGAGGATGATGAGTTTGATATCTTCGAGCTTTCAACAAATGCAAACGGCGACAAGATGCTCAAGCATGCACCTCTTGGCGATGCTTCTCCTGTAGAAGTTCGTGAGGCTGAGTGTGTTGGTGGTCCTCTTGCAATCCTTGATGAGTACTACGGCGTATATGTTACATGCCCTGATGATGCGCAGTATCGTCTTGACTGGATCAAGGAGTACTATACAAACGATATGAACTGCAAGTATGTATATCCTAACGTATTTATGACAGCTGATGATACAGAGGCTCTTACAACTATCCAGACAGATCTTATCAGCTATATCAACTCCAGCAGAAGTAACTTCGTTATGAACGGTCTTACAGATGCTGAGTGGGATGAGTATCTCAAGCAGGTTAATGCATATGGTCTTGATGAGTATCTCTCTATCTACCAGAAGTATCTTGATGAGTTCTATAAGTAATTCATATAACCGGAAAGGCAGGGAGGAGATTTTCTCCTCCCTTTTTTAAAAAATGAAAAGAAAAGTTGCCATAATTGCAGCACTTCTTGCATGTATGCTCACAGGATGTGCTGATAGCCAAAATGCAGATACTCTTTTTCCAAGGGCTGAGGACAGCTATGTTGGAGATGTCATGGCTCTTTCAGAGGAAGATGGAGTATATCTGAATTATTTATATGAAACAGATCATAACGGTGTGGGCTATCATCCCATTCACCGTTTTTATACCAAGGACTTTTTAAGCTTTGAGGATAAAGGAGAAGTTCTTCCTTTTGCAGAGGATTCAGAAATACAGGATCTTGCAGTAGGAACCGGTTCTTTTATCAGGGATGAACAGGGAAACTATCACTGTTTCTACACAGGACATAATGATTACTACGACACATATGGACTAGATAAAGAATGTGTGTTACATGCTACAAGTAAAGATAACAAAAGCTTTACCAAAGACTATGACAATATTATTCATGCACCAAAAGGGTATAGTACAAACGATTTTCGTGATCCGCAGGTTTACAGAACCGATGATGGCTATCTGATGCTTGTGGGAGCAAGAAAAGAAAACGAGAGCGCTATAGTATATTACGAGTCACAGGATTTAGAGAACTGGACTTTTAAGGGAGATTTCTATACCAGTCGGGATCTGTATTTTATGGAATGCCCGGATGTTTTCCAAATGGGAAATAAGTATTATCTGGTATTTAGTTGGAACAACGTGGTCTATTACAGAGTTTCGGATAATTTCTTTGGACCATGGGAAAAAGAGGAGATTGATACTTTCGATGGGGATGGCTTCTATGCAGCCAAGACTTGTGAATACAAGGGTAAGAGGTATCTTATAGGCTTTCTGGACCGCAAAAAAAGAGAAAAAGACAGCCTGAAGTATACATGGGCAGGAAGTGTCCTGGTATATGAACTTAGACAATTATCAGACGGCAGACTTGGGGTATGCATGCCTGATCAATATAATGAATATTTCACAAAAGAACTGTTAAATGCCACTTCTGAAAATAATGCGCTGGATCTAGGGAAGGTGCCGGAAACTTGTCACCTCTCTTTTGACCTTGATATGGAAGAAGCCGGCAGAATGGACCTGGTGTTTAGTAATCCTGAGAGCGGAGAAGAATACAAGCTTAGCATCGACAATCAGGATGATAATATATCTTTTAATGCTTTTCCTAACAATCAGCCGATCAGGCTGGAAAGCGGAACCAAATATCATATAGATGTTGTGGTTGAAAAAGATATTGTAGTTATTTATGCAGATGGAATAAAAGCTCTGTCAAACAGAATTTATGCAGCTGTGGGAGCAGATTGGAAAATTGAGCTTACAGATGCTTTGGCAGAAAATGTAATGATTTACGGTAAGTGAGGATAGAAATGAGTGATAAGTTAAACAAGGCACGTGAATATGAAGAGAAAAAGGAAAAGATGATCGCCCCTGAAATGAGGCCTCTTTTTCATCTGACACCAAGATGTGGATGGATGAATGATCCTAACGGTTTTAGCCTTTATAAGGGTGAATACCATCTCTTTTACCAGTATTATCCATATGAGACAGTATGGGGACCTATGCACTGGGGACATGCGGTTAGTAAGGATCTGATCACATGGGAATATTATCCTGCTGCTATAGCTCCTGATATGGAATATGACAAGAACGGTTGCTTTTCAGGTAGTGCCATTGAAATGGAAGATGGCAGACAACTTCTGGTGTACACAGGAGTTCAGAAAATGGAAGATGAAGATGGCAACATCAGAGAGGTTCAGACCCAGTGTGTTGCTTTTGGTGACGGCAAGGATTATGAGAAGTATGCCAATAATCCTGTAATTGACAGTACTATGCTTCCTGAGGGCGCCGGCAAATATGACTTCAGAGACCCTAAGGTATGGCGTGAAAATGGCAAATATTACATAGTAGTTGGCAATAAAACTGAGGATATCGATGGACAGATATTACAGTTTGTAAGTGATGACGGTATTAACTGGTCCTATGATAAGACTGTTATCAAGAACAACCACAGATTCGGTGTAATGTGGGAGTGCCCTGATTACTTTAACCACGATGGTAAACAGGTCCTTCTCACAAGCCCGCAGGATATGCTCCCTGAAGAGCTTGAGTTCCACAACGGAAACGGAACCTTGTGTGTGATAGGAAGTATCGATGAAAATGGAGAATTCTGCGAAGAAAACTGTCAGGCTGTTGACTATGGTATTGATTTTTATGCGCCACAGACAATCAAGACTCCTGATGGACGAAGAGTCATGATCGGCTGGATGCAGAACTGGGATACATGCGGAATCAGGCGCGATGACTTCCCATGGTTTGGCCAGATGAGTATTCCAAGGGAAATAACTATTAAGGATAACAGACTTATTCAGTGGCCTGCCAGAGAGATAGAGAATTATTACGGCAAAAGAATCAGCAGACAGAATGTACTTATTTCTGATAGTGCTTCACTTTCAAGTATTGAGGGCAGATGCGTAGATATGACAGTAAGAGTCAGATCTACACAGGCAGAACTTTCATATAAAAAATTTGAAATTCGTTTTGCTGATAATGGCAAGGCTTATTCAACGATTGAATATGATCCTGTTGACAATATTGTTAAGATAGACAGAAAGCATTCAGGAAGCAGAAGAGCCATTGTTCATCAGAGAAGATGTAAGGTTGCAGGAAATAAGGGTGAGATTTCACTTAGACTTGTTCTTGACAGATACAGCATGGAGCTCTTCATCAATAATGGACAGCAGGTAATGTCTATGGTAATCCTTACAGATGTCAGAGCTGAAGGTATCAGTTTTAAGGCAGTTGGAGAACTTCTTATGGATGTTACTATGTATGAGCTTGAGAGGAAATAACTTATGAAAAAAGATGTAGTTGCGCTGGGGGAGTTGCTTATTGATTTTACAGGAAGCGGAGACAGCAACCAGGGAAATCCTTTATTTGAGGCTAATCCAGGCGGAGCACCCTGTAATGTGCTGTCAATGCTTCAGAATTTAGGCAACAGCACAGCTTTTATCGGCAAGGTTGGAAACGACTTTTTTGGGAGAATGTTAAAAGAGAGAATTGAAAAGCAGGGTATAGACTCTACCGGACTTGTCTTTGACGAGGAGGTAAATACTACCCTTGCATTTGTAAACAAGCTTCCAAATGGAGACAGAGATTTTTCTTTTTACAGAAAGCCCGGAGCAGACATGATGCTGACAGCAGAGGATGTTGAGAAGAATGCTGATCTTATCAGGAATGCAGATGTATTTCATCTTGGAACACTGTCAATGACAGACGAACCTGCAAAAGAGGCAACTGTCAGAGCTGTTACAATAGCTAAAGAGAGCGGAGCAGTCATATCTTTTGATCCAAATTACAGAGAACCTTTATGGAAGAACGTAGACGATGCAATAGATGCTATGAAATATGGCTTTGAAAACTGTGATATCCTGAAAATTTCAGATAATGAGATTGAGCTTTTTACAGGCCTTAAGGATATAGAGGCAGGAGCAAGGAAAATAAAGAGAGACTTTGGTATTCCAATCGTGTTTGCCACACTTGGACCTGAAGGAAGTATAGCTCTTTACAAAGATATGGTGATCAAAAAAGACGGGTACAGAAATCCTGCTACTATAGAGACTACAGGAGCAGGCGATACCTTCTGTGCCTGTGCCATAGATTACATCCACAGAAACGGACTTGATAATCTGACAAAGGACGGATTATTTGAATGCCTGTCGTTTGCAAACGCTGCGGCATCTATTATAACCACCAGAAAAGGTGCACTTTCTGTAATGCCAACCCAAGAAGAAATAACAGCTTTTCTAACAAACAAGTAATGATAAGAACAAAGAATATGCGAAAAGGGATTAACTTTAGGTTAATCCCTTTTTGCGCCAGTTACCAAATCTGTAGAACAATATGCTCATTACTGCGCCGATTCCCCAGGCTATCAGAAGTGAGTAGTAGATCATGTCCTGATTGCCTATAGGATAAGCTTCTGAGCGGCTAAAGTATACCATTATATAAGCAAGCGGCATACGGAGGAAGAAGGTTTCAATTATCGAGATCCACATAGGGGTAACTGTGTCTCCCGCACCTCTCATTACGCCGGTAAGAGCCTGAATAAGTGCCATGAGAATATATCCTACAGCAAGTATTCTCATAAGGTGCATACTAAGGTCAACTAGCTCTGTGGTCTTGGTAAAGATACTCATAAGTCCACGGCCGAAAATAAGGATAACGGCTACGATGATCACAGAAAAGAGAAGCGACATGAAAAGCCCCTGTCTTGAACCTTTTTCTACTCTTTCTCTGTCACCTGCGCCAATATTCTGTCCTGCGTAAGTAGTAAGGGCAGAGCCAAAAGAAAAGATGGGAAGAACTGCAAAGCCGTCCACACGCTGAACGATTACGTTTGCAGCTATCAGCTGCTCTCCAAATGAATTGGTAAGTGACTGGACCAAAACGATAGACATTGAGAAAATAGCCTGAGTTATTCCTGAAGGAAGACCAAGCTTGATTATCTTGCCTGCGTACTGGCTGTTCCATTTAAAGAACTTAAAACCAAAATCAAAAACGTCATTCATTTTCCTGAGTCGGTTGATGCAAAGAATTGCTGATATACCCTGAGCAATAATTGTAGCAAGCGCTACACCGGAAACGCCCATACCAAAGTTTGCGACAAACAAAAGATCAAGAGCGATATTGATGACACTTGCAACTACCAGGTAAATAAGTGCAGAAATCGCATCTCCCATTCCTCTTAGTACACCACTTAGAATATTGTAAAAACCAAGTCCGATACTTCCAAGGAAGAAGATGATAAGGTAATCAGAGCACCAGTCCATGATACTTTCAGGAGTTCTAAGGAGTCTTAACATAGGGCGGGTTATTGCTACGCCTATAACTGTCATGGCAATCGATGCGATAAATATCAGTGTAAAGCAGTTTCCAATTGTCCAGGACAGGGCATTTCTGTCTTTGGCTCCAAGATACTGGGCAACCATGATGGTAGCGCCCATACTGATTCCTATAAATAATACAAGAAGCAGATTGAGGATAGGGGCAGCACTTCCAACTGCGGCAAGAGCATTGTCACCTACATATCTGCCTACTACAATACTGTCTACTGTACTGTATAACTGCTGTACTACATTTCCAAGCAGCATTGGAACAGTGAACCTAAGAATCTGCTGCCATGGAGATCCAACAGTCATATCTACAGCTTTAAAAGCTTTCATTTTCATATATATAACCTCTCATAAAGTAAAAAATGTGTATATTAAATTGCGCACAATCTAATATACACATTAATCAAATTTTTTTCAACTGTTTTTTGACAGCCTGAATTCTTTTGGTGTTATAAAGTGGGCAAGGAATATTACAAGAGAAGAGATGGACTAAATAAATTCAAAAAGGTACTATATATTTCTTTTCGTGCATATGATAACGTCATAATAGGAACACCTATAACGAATAAATAAAGCTTAAAAGGAGTATGCTTATGAAAAAGAATATCCGTACCGTTTTATTTGGAGAGCTTGTACTTTTCATCGTTGTATTTCTTATCAGTACCCTCGGAACCAGCTTTGGTTTTTCTGCTGTCGCATGGTTTCTTGATGTGCCTTCGCTGATTCTTGTTTTACTTATTCTGATTCCCGGGCTCATTATCATGGGTGAGTGGAAAGATTTTTTGAATTCATTCTCAGTAGGGATAAAAGATTACAGACTTCTTGAACTAAAAAATATTATAGAAGCCGTAGGCGCTGCCCAGAAGCTTACTGTATTTGGAGCTCTTTTTGCCATCATAACTTCAGCAATAATTCTTATGGGACATTTATCTGAGCCGGAAACGTTTGGACCAAGCCTTGCTGTCTGCTTCCTTTCAGGTTTTTATGCAGTAATAATCGAGTTTTTTCTTCTGCCGCTTAAGTTAAATGCCGAGCGTAAGATGAATGAAGAGATGGACATGGAAGATGAATGATCCCGGAATTACAAAGGAGCAGTATCTTAATATAGCTCGTAAATTCGGATTTACGAAAAGAGAGCTTGAACTCGGATACCTTAAAGTGTCGGGGTTTTCAAATCATAGAATTGCTTATATGCTCGGAATTTCTGAGCAGACGGTAAAAAATCATTTCACTCACATTTATGAAAAGGCGTGGGTTCCCGGAAGAAAGGAATTCCAAGAGCTGTTTACACAGGATGGATAGTGATTATGAAGAGATCAGTTAAAAGAGCTATCATAATAATTTTAATTGCAAACGTCATCCTGATAGTTGCTGCTATTTGCGGGAGAATACTGAGCAGATTCGTTTATGAAGATCATCTTGATGAGCCTTTGATCACAGTTGATGATACCGAGATTACCTTAAGAGAATTTGGATATTACATATATGAAGTAGAAGAGTTTGTGCAGAACCAGGCTCTTTTGTATGATCCTGAGAATCCAAAGCACTGGTGGAATACCCACTTTTCAGCCGGCATGGATTCTCAGTTTGTCTGTGATTACGCCAAGAAGGTGGCAGTTAACACTTGTATATCAGATGAGATTTATTATAAAAGAGCTCTTTCTGAAGGAGTTGTATTAAGTAGCGCGGAAGAAAAACAAGCAATGGTCGAAGCAAAGATGATCTTAAGCAGCATGACCGGGAATCAGCTTGCAAGAACAGGGTTGGATGAAAGCATCCTCACTAATATGCGGATAAAACATGCTCTTGCAGTAAAATATGCCAAATTTCTTGTAAATACCTGTGATTTAACAGGATATTCCGAAGACCCAGAAAAGCTTCTAAACTGGGACGGCGTGTATTATCAAGAAAAGATTCTACCGGAACATACAGTAAAGACTAATGATAAGGTTCTGGATAAAATAACGTTGGGAAAAATAACAGTGAATTATGAGTAATTCTATTTGAATGTGTTAGAATTATTTCATGAAAACAAGAGAAGAAGCATTAAAATACGGATTATCTTTTCCGGATACTTATCAGGAAGCGCCCTTCCACGATCCTAACTGGCAGCTGGTGCGATATAAGTATAATAAAAAAGCATTCCTGTGGACTTATGAACGAGAGGGCTTTATAAATCTCAATGTGAAGGTTGATCCCGAGACGGCTTTTTTCTGGAGAAAGGCTTACAGCTCAGTTATTCCCGGATACCATCAGAATAAGGAGCATTGGAATACAATCATCCTCGATGGAAGTATCCCGGATAAAGACATAAAGCTCATGATTGCCGAGAGCTACGACCTGATAGCAGACTCTCCGACTAAGAGGATTTATGATGCTGTAGCCAGAATCCCAAAGGGATGTGTTGCAACTTATGCGCAGGTTGCAGAAGAAGCCGGGGATAGAAAGATGGCAAGAGCTGTAGGAAATGCTCTTCACAAAAACCCTGACCCCAGCACAATTCCCTGTCATCGTGTAGTAAACTCAAAAGGCGAACTTGCCGGCAACTATGCATTTGGCGGAGCCTGGAAGCAGGGAGAAATCCTGCTCTCTGAAGGCGTCGAAGTCAAAGATGGAGTTGTTGATTTACATAAATATCAATGGCGCAATAAATAATAAAGCCCCTGACCTTTGTCGGGATGAAGGCATAGCCTTTTATCTCGGAATATATATCGGAAGATAGAGGATGCAATGAGGCAGTTTCTAAACAATTTATAAACATTGAAAAATTAAGAAAATCTTTTAACTATAATTTAGGTTTCTTATTCATAATCCATTCCAACAACAAACAATTTTTCACTGATAAATGTTCAGGAATTACTAAGGAGTCTAATTATGAAAAGAAACGAGTTAAAAAAGATCTTATCTTTAGCAATAGTAACAATCATGTGCGTAGCTGTCACAGCATGCGGACAGACAGCCACATCAACCGAAGGAACTGACACTGTAGTTACACAGGAAAGTACAGTTGAAGAAAGCAGCAACCCTTCTGATGCACCTGAAAAGCCGGACGGTGAGGCGCCTGATGGTGCTCCTGGAGATAAGCCTGATGGAGCACCTGGAAATAAACCGGATGGAGAAGCACCTGGAAATCCTCCCGAAGGTGGTGGCGGCTTCGGAGGCGGAAGCAGCAGTGCTGATATCGATTATCAGGGAGCGGTAGAAGTAACTGGCTCAGATACTCAGGATGGAAAGACCTATGCCAGCACAACAGCAGATGAGAGCGCACTTCTGATCAGCACAAGTGACGACGTAACCATCACCAATGCAACTGTTACCAAGACCGGTGATTCAGATGGTGGAGACAATTGTAACTTCTATGGCCTTAATGCAGCTGTTCTTGTAAAAGACGGATCTACAACCACTATTACAGGAGCAAACATCACTTCTGATGCTGACGGAGCCAACGGCGTATTCTCATATGGTGGAAATGGTGGAAAGAATGGCGCTGAGGGTGATGGTACAACTGTCATAATTTCAGACAGTACTATCACAACAACAGGTGATGGCTCAGGTGGCATCATGACAACCGGTGGCGGTGTGACAAAGGCATCAAACCTTACAGTTGAGACTAGCGGAAGATCTTCAGCAGCCATCAGAACTGACAGGGGTGGCGGCACAGTTACTGTAGATGGTGGAACATATACAACAAACGGTCTTGGCTCTCCTGCTATCTATTCAACTGCAGACATCACAGTTTCTAATGCAACTCTTGTTTCCAACCTTTCAGAGGGAGTCTGCATTGAGGGTATCAATTCAATTACCCTTAATGACTGCGATATGACCGCCAATAATACTGATACCAACGGAAATGCAACCTTCTATGACACAATCATGATCTACCAGTCCATGTCAGGAGATGCAGACAGTGGTACATCGGTATTTACAATGAACGGTGGAACACTTACCAGCAAGAATGGCCATGTTTTCCACGTAACAAATACAACTGCTGTTATTAACCTGGATAATGTAAAGATTATTAATAAGGATTCAGAGAATATCCTGCTTTCAGTTTGTGCTGATGGCTGGAATGGTGACACAAACACAGCTACACTTAATGCAACTAACCAGACCCTTGAGGGAACGATCCTTGTTGGAAGTGATTCACAGCTTACACTTAACCTTACTGACGGATCCAGCTTCACAGGCGCAATAGGCGGAAACATCACTAATGCCAAGGGCGAAACAGTTTCCACAGAAGTAGGAACAGTAGCTGTTTCTATAGATAAGAGCAGCACCTGGACACTTACAGCAGATACCTATATCTCATCATTTGATGGAGATATTTCCAGTGTCGATACTAATGGATATACACTTTACGTTAATGGAGTTGCTCTGAACTAAGACAACAAAAGATATATCGCAATATAATTTCCATCCTCGATGGTTTGCCCAAAGTGTGGTAAAGAGATGGAATAAGGACCCTAAAAAGCTGAAGAGTACAAGGAGACATGAGAAATGGCTGTAAGTAAGACAAAATATGAGGCTTCAGAAGTTGAGATTAAGGAACTATTTTCTTTTCATAAGGTTGGCAATGTAGCTGAAATAGCCCCTTTGGGAAATGGCGAGTTCAATGCTGCTTACAAGGTCACATGTGATGATGGCGTAAGCTATGCGCTTAAGATAGCGCCTCCGGAGAATGCCAAGGTTCTTAGCTATGAAAAAGGTATGATGGAATCCGAGGTTTTCTGGTATTCACAAATGCATGACAAGACTGATATTCTCTGCCCTAAGGTTATTGCTTCTGACTTTTCCAAGAAGATTATCAAGAGCAACTGCTTTATCATGGAGATGATGGAGGGCGAGCCTTTATGGGCAATGAATTTCTCCGATGAGGAATATGCAGAAGTTCAGAAGCAGAAGATCGGCATGCTTACTAAGATTCACAGAATTACCAATGATGGGTTTGGATATAAGCAGGCGGGACTTAAGCCTTCGTGGTATGAGGCACTTAAGGATATGGCGGAGAGGCTCGTTGCTGACTGTAAGGAGCTTGGCCATGAAACACCAGATGGAGAGAAATTTATAAGCTTTATAGATAAATATGAGAGTCTTCTAAGAGCGGTTCCTTGTCGCATGGTCAATTTTGATCTCTGGGACAGCAATGTTCTCTATAATGCTCAAACAGGGAAGATCTGCTGGATAGATCCAGAGCGCGGTTTCTGGGGCGATCCTGTTGCAGACTTTATCACACTCGGACCCGGTCAGAAATCACCTCTTTCTGACAAGCAGAAGGAGCTTGATATTTATAATGAGATGGCTGAGGAGAAAATCCAACTGACCAAGGAAACAGAGGTCAGATATGCGCTTGCTGTTTGTTATCTGGCTCTTATAGAAGAAGTAGAAAAATATGTCAGATACGAAGCTGATGACCCTACATATATCAGGAATACTGTAGATGCCAGAGATATGTATGATATGGCATTCAAAATTTTACTTGAAAACAATTTTTAATTAAATTAGCCTTTTATTAGGACGTCCAATTTTTCCTAATAGGAGGCTAAAATTGAATAGAGAAGAGCTTCATAAGTTTATAGCTGAAAGTAAAGGAAACGAGAGTAATATATGCCAGATCTGCGCCATCAGAGGCGAAGAGCTTGTATATGAGGATTGCTGGCGCGGATTCAAAAGTGAAGATGCCATCAACGTCAATTCAGTAACTAAAGGTATCATGGGCATACTTGCGGGGATTGCAGTTGATAAAGGAGCAATCAAGAGTCTGGACGAAAAGGTCTTAACTTTTTTTCCGGATTATCAGGTCAAGAGGGGCGAAAAGACAATATACGACGTTACCATTCGGCACCTTCTAACTATGACCGCGCCCTATAAAGGTAAGTCTGAACCCTGGAAAAAGGTGTGTACTTCAGATGATTGGACAAAGGCTATATTGGATTATCTTGGCGGACGCAGCGGAATAACTGGAGAGTTTAGATACGCAACCCTTGGAATCCAGATCCTTGCTGGAATTATTGAGCGTGCCACTGGGGAGAAATGTATTGATTTTGCTAACAAGAATCTTTTCATTCCACTTGGAATCCCAGAGCATACCATTCATGGTGACAGCAGCAAAGAGGATCAGTTTGATTTCTTCATGAATAAAGGTCCACGTAAGAATGAGTGGTACTCTGATCCGCAGGATACAGTTACAGCAGGCTGGGGGCTTTGTGCTTCGGGAAAAGACCTGACGAAGATTGGTGCCATGGTCTTAAACGAAGGAAAGTTCAATGGAAAGCAGATTGTATCATCGGATTGGATCAGTCAGATGATCACGCCTTATCAGAAGCTTGGCGAGAGATTTGGCAATATGGAGTACGGTTTTTTATGGTACAAGCCCTTTGAAGACAGAGAGGTTTACGCAGCAATCGGCGATAGTGGGAACATTATCTACGTCAATAAAGAAAAGAACCTGGCTGTTGGCATGACCGGTACCTTCAAGCCACGTATTTTTGATAGGGTTGAATTTATAGAAGAAAAAGTCATTCCGGCGATTGTTTAAATAATTAGGTTGACGAAAAAATGAAATGAGAAAGAAAGAGATGTAGCATAAAGAAAAGAATACGTTAAATCCAGTATTTATGGCGGTTTACAGTCGCGAAATAGATTGTAAGCCGCTTATTTATTGGATATAATCAAGTATGGACTAGGGGGACGGGAAAGGAACTATATGAGAACTCTTTTTATTGGAAATAGCCACACTTACTACAATGACATGCCTAAGATATTCCAGGACGTTTGCGCTGAGCACGGAATTGATATGCAGGTTACCATGCTGACTAAGGGCGGAATGGGGCTTGATTATCATGCAGAAAATGAGCAGACAAGATTTAATATCCTTTTTGGTGACTATGATTTTGTTATATTGCAGCACGTGGCTCATCCTATGGGCGAATTTGATGTCATGGAAAAAGCCGCCGACACGATCATGGAATGGATAAGACAAACTAAGGCAGTTCCTTGCTATTATATGACATGGACAGAAGAGGGCAATGAAGCATTCCAGCCTGAAATGTCTGCCAGATATAGGAAGCTTGCGGAGAAACATAAATGCCTTGTGGCTCCTGTGGGAGAAAAGTGGTGGGAACATATACATCAGAATCCTGATGTTGATCTTTATTTTGAAGATAGAAGGCATGCATCCCCTGCAGGTTCAAAGCTTGTTGCAGAAACTATTTTTGAGACGTTAAAAGAGAAAATGGATTAATTACATGTATCTGTATCATTACTTCGACAAAAGAACCGGCCCTTTCAGGAGCATGACAGCGCTCCCTGAAGAGGAAGCACAAAAGCTTCTATGGCAGATAAAGAAACAACGCCCTGGTTCAATGTGCGCTCAAAGAGATGCTGCATATATCTCAAACAGGCGCAGTTGTGAGAGAATTCTACAAAAAGAATTTATGGAAAAAGGTGGCATGACAGATATAGCTACGCCATTTTATATGGTCGTTGAGCATTGCCCCTGGCTTTATACATGGTACGAACAGCCAGATTATCTTAGAATTCCGATAAAAGAATTTGATCTAAAAAAGATATCTTTTACCTACGGAGATTCTATGCCAACCTTCAGCCCTAAAGTAAATGATGGTAAAGAATATAGGCGTAAGGTATACACATACGATGAGATTTTAAACATAATGGATAAGTATGGGCTTCCTCAGGAATGGAACGAAGATGGCTCAAAAGGGCCGGAAAGATACATTGAAGCACATGTATGGAGTAATGAGGTAATTAGGAAGTACATGTAATAGCTGTGGATAGTCTATGCTTTGGAGGTATGCATGTTAGCAATAGATTCATCTGGTAATAAATTATTAGAGTTTATAGAAGTAGCTGAAAAAGACGCAGCTGAGAAGTTTGCGCCAATAACAGTCTGCCTATTGGTTGTTAAGATTGGCAACGATTATCTTATGGGCTTCAATCATTGGCGAAAGGGTTGGGAAATCTTTGGGGGATGTCCAGAAAAAGGCGAAACTCTGCGTGAATCCATGGTGCGAGAAGCGCGTGAAGAGCTAGGAATCGACTGCAATCCTGAATGGTTAGGCCTCGCACATTTTGATATGCAGCCTGACTATTTTAGTAATGCTGTGCGAGAGGAATATGGCGCCATATACGGAGTGACTTTACCTCAGGAATATCTGGAGCTGATTGAGGAAAAGCGGATAGACAGGGAAGAAATTGAGAAGATAGCTCTTTTAAAAGAGATTCCTGTAGAGGAAGAAATAAGAGAACTGGATAGGAAATTAACGGAGTTTTACTAAGCTTAAGGAACCAAGAGAGATTGGAGAATGCTTTATGATAAGTGCAGAGAGTTTTTGTGATTGGGAGAGAAGCGCTAATCCTTCAACAACTCCTCAATCTTATCATAGTTGAGAGCATGGAATGCTTCCTCCACCTGATTCCAAAGAGATAGAGCATCCTCAGGAATAGAGTAGGAGGACATTTCTTTATAGATAGCTTCGATAGTATCGTAGTCCATAGTTTTTGCGGATTTTCTGATCTGTGCATAAGCTTCGTTTATAAGCAAAGCTGCAGCCTCTGGTTTGGCAGCTTTGCTTTCATTTTGTTTACTCATCACCTGACCGATTATGTCTACAACGGCAAGAAACTTCTCCACATAAGCAGCGTGACCTGCGCGGATTTTGTCGAATTCTCGGGCTTTTCCTGCATTCTCGAGATTCTGAGCATCTTCAGCAAGCCCAACGGCGCCTATTATTCTAGAGGAACTCTTGAGAGCGTGAATCTTAATGGTATAGTTTTCGAAATCTTCATTATTATAGAACTCGTTTAATTCCTGCACATTGTTATCAGCGTAGCTATAGAAAACGCCAAGCATAGATAGGAAGCAGGATTCGTCGCCACTATTTTCTATTCCGGCCTTGATGCTGATAAGATCCTGGTCCAAAAGAGGTGTCAATTCTTCAGATATCTGTGGCTTATTTGCATTAGAATCACCTGTCTCAGAGTCTTTGGCTAGTACAACCAATTCCGGAGGAAGATATTTAATGAGCATTTCCTCGAGAAGATCAGGATTGATAGGCTTGGTGAGATAATCATCAAAGCCTGCAGCAATATATTCATCCCTGACACCAGAGATTGCGTTGGCTGTAAGGCAGACCACAGTAGTGTTTAGATTCGGATTGTCTGATGACGCCTTCATTTCTTGTAGTGTAGCAATACCATCTTTATCAGGCATCATGTGATCTAAGAAAATCATGTCATATTTTTTACCACGTATGAGATCAAGCCCCTCATCACCGCTATTTGCAGTGTCTGTGGAGATAAGAGTGTGTTTGATAAGGTTCTTGAATACCATGAGATTCATAGGATTATCGTCAACAACAAGAACAGAAGCATTCGGAGCAGTAAATTTCTCTTTGTAGACGTAAGCCTCATCTTCAGCTGGCTTAAGAGCCTGGAAATCGCCAAGGAGCTCCTCACCGATAACCTTTTGCTTGAGCGCGAAGTGGAAATTGGAGCCTTCTCCATAGGTGCTTTCCACCTCAAGTACAGAGCCCATCATAGACAGGAGGCTCTGAGTAATGCTCATGCCAAGGCCAGTGCCTTCGATATTGCGATTTCTCTTTTCCTCGATTCTCTCAAATTCGGAAAAGAGCTTCTTCATATCCTCGGGTTTAATTCCAATGCCAGTGTCCTTGACTGAAACTAAGAGAATGATGCTGTCTGGATCATCGGAAGGCTTCTTAAAGCCCATTTGGAAGGTGATAGTGCCTTCTTCCGTGTACTTGGCAGCATTTGTCAGGATATTGGTGATGATCTGCTTGATTCTGTTGGAATCTCCGCAGAGATTTCGTGGGATATTTGGGTCAAAATCAAGTTTGAGAATCAGGCTCTTGGCAACAAGACGTGGATGTATCATATTGACCAGATCACTTAAAACTACGGATAGATCGTAATCTGCAGGCTCAATTTCCATTTTTCCAGCTTCAATTTTGGAAAAATCAAGGATATCGTTAATGATATTAAGAAGAGTAGTGCCAGCATGCTTGATGTTCTCGGAATAGCTGCGGATTTCAGGCTCTGTGGATTCCCTCAGGATCATTTCATTCATTCCGAGGACTGCATTGATAGGAGTTCGGATTTCATGGGACATGTTGGCAAGGAAATTACTCTTGGCACGACTTGCTTCCTCAGCCTTGAAAATCTGCTCAGTGAGAGAGGAGGACATAGACTTAAGAGTACTGGATAAAATGCCTATTTCTTCCTCTTCATAGATCTTCATATCGTGGCTGAAATCGCCCTTTTGATATTCAGCAGCAACTGCCGTGAGCTGATTGATAGGGGTGGTAATTGTTCTTATGGTAAAAATACACATAACGCCAATGATTGGCAGAATTATAGCCAGAATAATAAGGGATGAAGCAATGATCATTCCGTTTTGTTGGTTGAGCTGCCCTTCATACCAGTCTTTTTCGAAATCCACGCCGATGATTCCAGCAATATCGCCATTGGAAGCAAAGACAGGGCTATATACACTATAGAAAGAGCCCCATTCATCAGTGGTTGGCTGATCATCTACTGCAGCAATTCCGTTACTTGCGGATATCAGAGCCTTAGTTGGTTCGATAGGGATACCAAATTCCTGGATGCTATTCATGGATGGATCAATTACGATTATAAAGTTTCCGTTTTCATCAATGCGAACAGCATAAATGTATTCAGCTTCAATATTATTGAGGAAAATAGTTAGAGTATTATTGATTTTGTGATAACCAGCGCTGCCTACCTCATTTTTTGTGATTCTTTTAAGACTATCACCATCAACAGAGCCAGAAGCGCAGTTTGCGATATCAATCATTCTTTGCTGGATAGATTGCTCTACAGGACCTCGAGCCAGAAATAATGATGCAACACAAAAAGAGCCGGTGGAGAGAAGTACCGCTAGCAAGACGATTTTCCATATTCTAATTGCAAGGTTTTTTCTATGACTAAACATATTTTTACCTGCAAATAATCACAATGGTACGTATATTAATATACCATATACAAAAGATAGAATGTTGTGTTTAGCAAATGTTTAAGCTTTTTTAAAGGATTATACATAACTGATATGGTATATTTATGACATGAATAAATTATATTATTACGAGAAAAAAAGTTCGGTAATATGGATAAGCATTTTTGTGGTTTTTATGACCATATTTACTTTCTATGATCTTCCAATCGCAAAAGCTGTCTTTCATTACAACGATACCTATGGAGAGATTTTCAAGATAGTTGGTCTTCTTCCCACGTGTATTGCTGGTACTTTCTATGCTATAAGCAATCTGGTAACCCGTAAGATTGCGCGTAGACCTATTATTTCTGCTATTCTATCAATTATGTCCTTAATACTTTTTATTGGGTTTACACTTCTTTCTATTTATCACCTTAATAAACCTATGTTTATTCCAGCTATTATTTTTAATATTGTTTTTTTGATTCTTTCGATAGTGGTAAACCATGATCTTGCACGCAAAGCAGATCTTTTTGAATTAAGAAAAGTAATGATCATTGCTCTTGTTTCTGCACTTATTGCGGTAGCCGGACAGACAATAATAAAGCTTGGTTTCAACAGACCACGTTTTATCGAGCTTACAGATCCTGACACTCAGTTTACATACTGGTTTGTGCACTTTCCGGTAACACCAGATTCATCTTTCCCGTCAGGTCATGCTGCTCAGGCGGCGCTGAGCTTCCTCTTAGTGTATTTCAAGCGCTTTCTACCAAAGCTTCGCACCAAGGCATGGGACATTGGCTTTATTAGTTTTGCTACATTCCACACTATTTCAACCATGCTTGCCCGTATGTTCCTGGGGGCTCACTACGCAACTGACGTGTGGGCAGGAGCTTTTTTGACTCTTTTTACAATTTCAGTTCTGAATCAGTATGTTGAGAGATCTTACATGGTGCCTAGCTACAGGGCTAGTAGTACCATCAACTCATTGCGCCAATTACAGGAATATACCAATATTCCAGGGATGCATGATAAATATGAGTCGTTGATAGAGCAGATTAATACAGTAGATAAGATAGAGACCAAATATGATCTGATCCTGAAGGTGCTTCATTTCCGCGATGATATTGATGTTTTGATGCTTGATGAGCGTCTTTCACGAAGAGAACTGGTTTCACTTAAAATAATATGGCGCCATACAACCAAGTTTATCCGTGAGATTAAGCTTAAAAACTTCGAGGATATTTATTCTGCGCCGGAGAAACATACGTTTTCTTGATGAATACTGATATTTCCACCTTATAACACAGGAAACCACAGATTTTATCGTGGTTTCTTTTTTTGTGGAGATATTTGTAAAAATACGGTATACTGTTCTATTGGATAAAAAGATGTATATGTATACAGAGGGATTAGTGTGAAACACATTGTATATAGAATCGTAAGGAAAATCGGGGGAATAGTAATACCCCCTTTTCAAATAGATGGAATAGATAATCTTCCAGATGGACCAGCTATTGTTGTTGGTAATCATTCTCAGATATATGGACCGGCTTCTGTCGAGATGTATTATCCAAGAGAGCACTATACCTGGTGCATTTCAGACATGATGGAAAAAGAGTGTGTGGCAGACTATGCATACAAGGATTTCTGGTCCCAAAAGCCAGTTCTTGTAAGACCCTTTTTTAAGCTGTTATCTCACATGATTCCCAGAATTTCTGAAATTGTTTTTACAAATGCAGCTACAATCCCTGTGTATCGTGATAAGCGCGTCATGAAGACCTTTCAGCTATCAAGCGATAGGTTAAAAGAAAATGCGGATGTAGTAATTTTTCCTGAGGATTACACAGAATACAACAATATAGTCCATAAATTCCAGCGAGGCTTTATCCATGTGGCCAAGTATTACTACAGACAGACGGCGCAGGCTATTCCATTTGTGCCAATGTACGTATGCCCTGAGCTTGGCAAGTTTGTTTTTGGCAAGCCTATCTGGTATTCACCGGAGAATAAGTCAAACGCAGAGGCCGAGAGAATATGCACCTACCTTCAGGACAGCATTTCAGAACTCGCCTACAATTTACCAAGGCATCACGTTGTGCCTTACCCTAATGTAACCAAAAAGTATTATCCAACAAATGAAAGAGCAATATGAAAACACCTGTTATTGATTATAGAAAACTTAGATTATCAAATATTACAAGTAAGGAATACCGCCATTTACTGCTGCTTCTGGGATGGGTTGGTTACCTTATCATGTATGTTGTCACAGAGAGATTTATTCCTGTTAGCAAATGTCACGTAGTTCATAGTACTGTAGATGATATCGTGCCTTTTAATGAATACTTCGCCATCTTTTATGTTTCATGGTATGTATTCATGGTATTGTCAATTCTTTACTTCGGATTCTACGACATAAAGAGCTTCGTAAGAGCAGAGAAAATGATCGTTGGAATGCAGATCGTATCTGTGATTACATATATTGTATGGCCTTCAGTGCAGAATCTCAGGCCTGATCATTTTGAACGTACCAACTTCTGCACATGGATGTTGGGATTTATTTATTCCATCGACACACCAACTGGCGTATGTCCTTCACTTCATGTAGGCTATACACTTGCAGTATTAGCAGCATGGCTCACTGCAGACAATGTTAAGAATTGGAAAAAGACATTACTCACAATCTGGTCGCTGATGATCTGTGTATCGGTACTCTTTGTTAAGCAGCATTCTTTTGTCGACGTAATTGCTGCGCTTGCTATGTATCTTTTCCTTGAAGTGCTTTTATTTAGGAGGGAACTTAAATTGGGAACACGAAGACTTGGAGACAGGCGTGATGGAACGCTTATCAGAAATATAGATTCTATGCATTATATTATGCCTCTGATGTATCCAAACAGATGCGATAACGAGGCATATATGAGGCTTTCTGTAGACCTTACATTTACAGAGGAATATATCAGAGAATACAACAAAGAGCATCCGGATAACAGGATTGCTATTTTCGATATAGTTATTGCAGCAGCTCTCAAGCTGATCAGACTCAGACCTCAGATGAACCGTTTCATCGCTAATCAGACAATGTATCAGCGTAACAATATCACAGCTGCATTTACTGTTAAAAAAGATTTTAGAGATGACGGAGATGAGACTCTTGCTAGAATCGTTGCTTCAGACGACGACACTCTTGAGAGTATCAGCCGCCAGGTAAGAGAGCAGATAGCTCTATGCAAAACTCAGGACGACCAGTCTACTGAGGCCATGAACTTCATCAAGAAGATTCCTGGCAAGCATATCATCAGTTTAATAGCTCGTTACCTTGATAAGCACGGCTGGATGCCACAGGCAGCCATCGCAACTGACCCATACCAGTGCTCAGTTGTACTCACAAACCTTGGATCCATCGGAATGGATATTGGCTATCATCATCTGATGAACTGGGGAACTAATTCCATATTCATCGTTGTAGGAACCAAGAAATACAATCCTCACTACGATCAGTACGGACATGTAACCATGAAAAAAGAGCTTGACCTTTCTTTCACCATAGACGAAAGAATATCAGATGGTTTTTATTACGGCCGCTCAATGAAGCTCTTTAAGTCACTTGTCGAGAATCCTAAGCTTCTCGAGAATCCTCTTTCAGAGGAATGTATCTGGTCTGATCCAGCTTATAAAGAAGTTAAGATTGGCTAAAAAATGATAAAAAGTGGGTCTTCTGATTATTAACCAGAAGACCCTTTATTATTGTTCAGGTATTGTCCTGAGGAAGCTCAACTTTGAAGTATTTGACGCCTTCCGAAAGCTCGTCGGCGATTTTCTGAAGGTCCTCAGCCTGGGATACTACAGACTCCATAGCACTATCAAGCTGTAAGAGAGAAGCACTGGTTTCTTCTGTGGAAGCAGCGTTCTCCTGGGAGATACTGGACAGGGACTCTACAGAATTCAGGATGTTTTCTTTATCTTTATTCATGATCTCAACAAGCTCAACAATCTGACGGTTTCCTTCCTCTGTTTCTTTCAGGAGGTTCAGCATCTCGTTGAAGGATTCGCTCATTTCTTCAAGAGCATCAGTTTCATTAGTGATTGCGCTCTTAATCGCTTCCGTGAGCTCTTTATTCTTATTGGAGTAATCTGTAATGGTAGAAAGCATGTTGGTAATCTCTCCTGCAAGAGAGTTAGTATCACCAGCAAGATCCTTGATGTTGTCAGCAACTACAGCAAAGCCTTTTCCTGCTTCACCAGCTCTTGCAGCCTCAATTGAGGCGTTAAGTGCCAAAAGGTTGGTCTGGCTTGCTATGGAGATGATAGATTCAGCAGCAGTGGTAATCTGAGCAACAACCGATGCGGTTTCGTTCACTGAATCAGAAACCTGAGATGCCATTTCATCATTTTTCTGATCCTGTTCTTTGATCTGTTCAAGCTGATTTTTAACCTTGGTAGATTCATCATAAACCTGACGTCCCATCTGGAGATTTTTGTTGGCTGATTCAAGGACATTATCTACTGAGGCGCCTATATTGGTTGTAATAGCAGCGGTGCTCTGAACATCCTCTGCCATGGCTGTTGCACCTGTAGCCAGATCACTGACGGCTGAACTGATATCATTAGTAGTTTTCTGTGAATTGGAAATGCTACCTTTGGTAACTTCCGCTCTGTTATTTACATCTCCGGCATGCTCTATAACCTGAACAAGAGCGTTGCGTAGAGTGTGCCTCATTGCTTCGAGAGTTTCACTCATCTTGTTGAACTCTGTGACAGAACTATTGATTTTTATCTTGGTAACAAAGTCGCCGCTTGCAACATTTTCAATCGCATTGTCAATGGATTTAAGACTTTTAAGAATAGTAACAAGCATGTATATAGCAAATACTAGCAGTATGAGGGAAATAGTTGAAAAAACACCGAACGTAGCAGCTATTCTGAAAGAAATCTGCTTGTCAGCGACCGCTTTTTCTTCAATAGCCCATTTCTCAACTATGTCACACATGTTGCTTAAATATTCTCTTGTGGTGATGAAGTCATTGGCATATTGTTCTATGTCGCCTTCACCTGTACTGAAATCATAAATTTTGGCCCAGGCGGCAAGACTTGTGAGGAACTGACTACTCATCTGTGAGAATGAATTACCATTATCATCTTTCAGTTGATTGTATAAATTATCATTTTCTTTTGCCTGAGTGGTAGCCAGATTTACACGATCAACAACCTGCTGGTAGTTTTCGCTGAATTCTGTGACATAAACATCCATGACTTCCTTGGGGGCATATTCTCTATATGCCTGATGCTGAGTTGCAGCTAACATAGCCTGATACAGGTCTCTATCAGCATTAAGAAGCTCTGAACTTATTGTATAGAGAGTGTTAAAGTAGGTGTTCTCGCCCGTCTCTTCAATGCTTTTCATCTGAATTGCACTGTTTAAGATACTTGCAGTAAGTGCAACGACCATAGGAATGGAAATAAGTAGCAGAACTGCAGCCATACTGGCCTGGATCAATGGTTTTTTATTTTTTTCCATAAATGCGATGACCTCCTTGCATATTTACTCAGACAAGTTAATTGTATAGCTAATACGCGGTAAATAGGGCATTAATGCACGCGATTTTATAATATTTTAATGACAAAAATTTAATTATTATTCAATTTTTTGCCTGATATCATTAGTTCTCATTGTAAGCCACTATTTTGTTGGGTATAATCAGAAAGGTATCTTGTGGCTCTACTCTAAGTAGGTGGTTAAGCTCTACCCCGAGATTGACCCGGAAGCCGTTTGGATAAAAAATGATTTTGGAGAAGCAGTAATGACCATAATAATCGCTAATATTATAGATTTTGTGGCTGCCATGGTTCAGGTGGGTTCTGGCGCTATCAAGAAAAAATCAAGGATTCTGGTAGTACAGATAATTCAGCTACTGATGCAGGCAGTCAGCATGCTGCTTCTGGGCGGAGTCACCGGAGCTGTCAGCAATGTTCTTTCGTGCTTTCGTAATTACTTATGCTACAAAGAGAAGCTGAATAATGTGTGGAAGGCAGTACTGATCATAGCTTCTATAGCGATGACAATCGTGTTAAACGATCAGGGATTTCTAGGCATAATACCAGTAATAGTCTGCACTGTATATATTATTTTTATGGACGTCAAAGACCCGGTGAAGTTCAAGCTTCTAGTGACCTTATCCTTTATTCCATGGATTTTTTACCATTTTATCCTGATGTCTTATACAGGAGCGTTATTTGACGCAGCAACTGTTGTTACCAATGGAATAACCCTTTTCAGAATGATTAAGGAAAAAAACTATGACAGAGATTGAAAGATTAAAAGAAATAGTGGAAAAACTCAGGAGCGAAGATGGCTGCGCGTGGGATAAGATTCAGACTCACAGTAGTCTTAAGCCCGGCTGCATTGAGGAAGCAGCCGAGGTTATTGGTGGTATCAACATTCTCGAGAAAACCGGTGATCCTACGAATCTGCAGGAAGAGCTTGGCGATCTTCTGCTGCAGATAATGTTCCATGCTGTTCTGGCCGAGGAAGAAGGTCTTTTTACCTTTGAAGATGTAGCCAGAACTATTTCAGATAAGATGGTTCGCAGACACCCTCACGTTTTCGGCGATATGAAATATGCTTCTGAGGAAGAACTCCACGAGGCCTGGGCTGAGATCAAGAAAAAAGAAAAGATTGGCAGAGAGTGGGAATCAGAATATCTTGAAGCTGCAATGAATGAATCTGCTGAACTTATCGATAGGGCAAAGGCTAGAAAAGGCTTTAAATAGGCAAAAATTGGCTATGTAAAAAAATTAGCACTCTCTATTGACAAGTGCTAATTTTGGTGTTATACCTAAAGTAGAACAAAGGAACAGAGAAGACCGTTAGGCCTTAAAGTTCCAATGATCCGAACCCTCCGTCCCAATGCTCATATTCTTAATTGTTTATGTGCAAATGAGGTAAGAATTATGTTAGCACCTAGTATTTTTGAAGAGAAATTTATGGATGACCTGTTTGGATTCCCAGA
>JAEEGJ010008604.1_pt1 | contig 28004 bp, 29 predicted proteins | sample 8958761 | NCBI WGS metagenome assembly JAEEGJ01 (sample SAMN16246546, study PRJNA631951) | gut metagenome | biome: gut microbiome; feature: rumen; material: RS-attached | host: Bos | place: Iran: Karaj | collected 2018-10 | reverse complement strand
TATAGTTTATTTGTGAGATTGATCCATCGCAACCTGCCAGAATCTTTTTACCGCTCAGCCTTTTAGCCGTCAAGGCTGCCTTAAGGCACATTCTGACGAATGCTGACGGCCTTGACTGCAACCGGCTGATCTGTTTTGGGTGTTCAGGCAGGTTGCGATTAGTGTCGATAGTTGTAAAGACCGGCACCGACAACAGCTGACAAAAATACCCCCGGATTTGTATCAACGTTCCAGGCAAGCACCCGCAAAGTTTGTGTGAGAATGTCTAAACCTTGCCGGATTTAGGAGAAATACCTCTGAAAAACCGACAAAAAACCTGCAAGAAATCAGACGTCCGGGACAACAGTTTTAAAGCAATTGTTTTTATTTAATTCCCACATATTGTTTTGCGCAAAAGTATTGCCGGCCTTTACTGATTTATTCATAATATGTATGGGTTTTTGTATTAGGGATATAATATACGTAAACGGATCGATACGAACAGACGATTCTGCTTTGGGCAAACTGATGAGCGATTTCTACTGCACCAAAGCAGACGGCATGTACTACAAAGAATTGTCTGACAAAGTCAGACACTACAAGGAATCTGAGGAAGGAGTCAAGGCTATGTGTGATATATGGGAAGAAGTAAAAAACGAAGGCAAAATTGAAGCCAGCATTGAGAATGCTAAAACAATGTTAAAAGATGGCTCTCTATCTTACGAGAAAATCGCTGAATTCTCCGGCCTTTCAATAGAAAAGGTCAGAGAACTTGCAGGCAACAAGTCAGCTTAACATCTGATCTTTTGATGCGTAAGAAACCAGAGCGGCTCTTCGATTCGAAGCGCCGCTTTTATTATTAGGACTAAGTGAAATTAAGGAATAAAAGAGTATTCAGACTTTTTGGGTGATTGAACCATCGCAACCTGCCAGAGTCTTTTTACAGATCAGCCTTTAAGCCGTCAAGGCTGCCTTAAGGCACATTCTGACGAATGCTAACGGCCTTGACTGCAGCCGGCTGATCTGTTTTTGGGTGTTCAGGCAGGTTGCGATCGGTATCGACAAGACCCGACAAAAAACGACAAGGATTTCAGATATTATTTCAAACAGCACACGTAAGGATTGTATGAGAACGGCTAAACCTTGTCAGATTTAGGAGGAAAAGCTCTGAATTACCTCTGAAAAACCGACATAAAACCTGCAAGAAATTATACGTTTGGGATAGCAGTTTTTAAGAGAAAACGCCCACATACCCCTTATTGTTTATGTGGGATTAACGTAACGCAACCTGCCAGGCCACTATCTCATCAAGTATCTTGTTTCTTTCTTCGACATAATTATGTCGTTCGCTGAACCAACGGGAACGCTTATAACCTTCAAACCAGCTCATATCGCCCTCAAGAAGAGAACTCCACTTGCTATCAAGACCGCGCGCGATAACCGTCAGTCTGTTTCTGACCTTCTGCGACAAGTACTTGGTATTGAAATCTATTCCTTCCCTGTCTGAAGAATCAAACTTCAATATAAGATAATTGTCCACTCCGTACTCAACTCTTTTTCCGCGTTCTAGGAAAGTGATGGTGATCATTATTATGTCGCGGTCCACGCCGAAGAGAAGACAGCATTTTTCGTTAAACATTGCCATTTCAATGTCGGATACAAGTTTGAAATGCATGTTGTATTTATTGGCAAGCTCCCTTAGATATTTGGGAATCTCGTTAACTGCTATATCCGTCCACATGTCGGGATACTTGATGACATGATTAGTGGATGGAAAAGGAACTTCGTTTGCCATATCATTCTCCTCCTTATCTCCCCGCCCTAAAGAGCTCTTCAGATATAAATATTTTACTCTTCTGAAGACAATTCATTGATAACCTTGATGTCGGCCTTGAGCCTTCTGTATTCGATTACCATCATGATTATGTGTGTTGCAAGATATCCTGCGAGAGTGGAAATAAATGCATACGGGTACTTGTGGAGCTGCCACAAGAGGATCGTTATGCCGACGCATACTGATGAGGTGATGACAAAGTAGATGATGCTCTGGATGATGAATCCGATCTTCTCGACCTCATAGATATATGCTGCCAGGGAAAAGGTCGCGCCGATTACACCGTAGAGCAGGACGTTGACGTATGCTGCTATCGTTACTGACGGAAAAAGCGCCACATAATCGGGTGACATTGAGATAAAGCCGGTCTTAAGGACGGAACTCATGATGATGTCTATTATGAGATTTACTAAAAGCCCTGCAAAAGCTGAGAGCGCAAAGCTCGTAAGGCCTCTTTTCAGAACTTCTTTCATGCCCTGCCCTCCAGTCTTTCTTTTGTAAGTTTCTCTTTGATCTTAGAGACGTTTCTTCGTGAGACATATGTCTCATAGCCTGTCTTCATGACGAGCCTTATCGTGCCCGTGATGCTTAAGTCGAGTGATTTGATCTTATATATGTTTACTATCTCGGATTTGGATATCCTGATGAAGTTAGCTTCGCCAAGTTCAGTCTCTAATTCATATAATTTCTTCTGCACCACATAACGTCCGTCACCGGTCAATACGATCACGCGCTGCCCTTCAGAATATGCAGATAAGATCTCTGCTCTTCTTATCATGCGCTTGTTGCCTATCTCGTCTGTTCCGGTAATGTTGTAGTCGTATATCTCGTGCAGTTCACCGACAATAGCCCTGACCTCGTCCGTCAGGGCGTTGTTGCAAACATGGAGTTCTATCTCCTTATATTTGTTGTCGGTTTCTGTAAGGATCTTCATGACATGAGTATATCATTCACCTCTGGTCAGCGCGCATCCTGCTGTTAAAGACAATGCTCGCAAGAATAGTTAATGCGATGGCAGAAAAGACGACCACTCCAAGCGGTACCAAAAACTCACTAACTCCGAAGTCCATTGAAATCGCAGAGCGTGCGAGCTTTGTCGCATATAAGAACGGCAGGCATCTTCCAAGCTTATACATGAATCCGCCTACGCCCTCCACGTCAAACCAGATGCCTCCGACCATGGCACCTAAAGAGATGATGATCGAGCAGATTCCGGGAGCGGCTTTCTCATTAAAGAGTGCGCCAAAAAGGAATCCTATTGCAGAGAACATCAGTGCAGAAGGAATTACTGCTGCAACGGCCAAGGCCAGTCCTGCAATGTTCAGAGAATACCCTACAACAATTGACACTACGATAGCAGCTACGAGCGAGACACATACCTGGATCACTGCCGTAAGAAGCATCGGGAGGATATATCCCCATACGAAGTCTCCGCTCTTCATGGGTGAAGAATAAAGCCTTGTAAGGAACGCGCCGTTCCTGTCCTTTGCAACAGCGATTGCCGTAAAGAGCATGATGAACATCTGTCCGAATATGGCGATACCGCCTGCCAGGTTATCGATCCTGAAGAGAGTGTTGCCGGCTTCTTTAGGAATTGCTGAATTTACGATGGACATTATTATCAGCATTACGATCGGGAATGCGATGCAGAAGATCCAGCTTAACGGATCTCTATAGACTTCTATCAGATTTCTTTTTGCAAATACCATTGTTCTTTTCATTGTCCTGATCTCCTTATTCCATTCTTTCCGCAATGCTTACGAAAACATCCTCAAGGCCTTTCCTGCCTGTCATGTTCTCAAGTTCTTCTAAAGTTCCTACGGCCTTTACATTGCCTTCGGTCATTATGACTATCCTGTCTGCCAGGGCCTGCGCTTCTTCCATGTAGTGGGTTGTGAGAACGATCGTCATGTTCTCTTTGAGTGCTTCGATCTCGCGCCACAGCTGCCTTCTTGCAAGGACATCGAGGCCCAGTGTAGGCTCATCCAAAAAGAGCACCTTCGGCTCGCCAATTATTGCCATGGCTATGGATAACTTGCGCTTATATCCGCCCGATAAGAGTTTTGCTTTCTTTCCTGAGAACTCCTCAAGTCCGAATGCCTTTATCGTTCTTTCTACGGAAGATTTAGCCTTATCCTTGGAAAGATAAAGATCTGCCATGAACTCAAGGTTCTCTTTGACGGTCAGGTTCTCAGCAACAGACGTATCCTGAGGTGAGATGCCTACAAGTCTTTTAACATTCGCGGAATCTTTTACTACATCGCATCCCATGATCTCTGCCCTGCCTTCTGTAGGCTTGGTGAGACATGTGAGCATCTTTACGGTAGTGGTCTTGCCTGCGCCGTTTACGCCTAAAAGCGCTATAAGCTCGCCCTCTTTAACTTCAAGCGTAAGACCTGCTACTGCAGTCTTGTCCTTGTACCTCTTTACCAGGTTTTCCGTTTTGATTGCATATCCCATATTCCAATCTCCTTTCGCCTTTGTTTGAGGCGATATTATCAGGAGGTTGGATTGCTTAAAACAAAAAACACATGAACGGTCGTTCCTGATATATGAACGGCTGATTATTTCTTCTTCAGCACCGCTATTGCAGCATAATGCTTAACTTCAAAGCTGTCAGGATAACTTTCAAGCATCTTCCTGTGCTCAACATCCCACTCGGCAAGCTCTTCAGGAGACAAAGATGCACCTACACCTCTGCAGGCAAACATCCTTCCGTGCCAGGACTCTTTTGTAAAAGGCACCATGAGATCGTATTCTTCGTGATCTTCAAGCTCAAAATAATCGTACATCACATCAGGTATAAAGATAGGATGCTTGGTCTCGCCTCCGCCCGTCCAGCTTGGACTGTACTTGCGCACGATATCTTCACTCTTTCCTGCGATCTCATCTTCAAAAGGAAGCCATGCCATGAAAAGGATAACGAGCCTTCCGTCCTTATTAAGTATGCGGGAAAACTCAGGTGCTACCTTATCGTGATCGAAATACCAGAAGCACTGGCATGCCGTTATCACATCAAAAGATCCGGAAGGAAAATCCAGCTTTTCCGCAGATACGGTCTTATATTCTATATTCATGCCGGCTTCTTCTGAAAGAAGCTTTGCCTGTTCTATCTGCTCGGGAGATATGTCAGTACCTACCCATTCTGCTCCGAACTTATACATGTTGCGCGGCAGCACGCCCGTACCTGTTCCAAGGTCCAGAACTCTCTGACCCTTAACGCACAAACCCCTGTCAGCAACTTTTCTGTAGAATTCCTCAGGATAAATATCCCTGTACTTGGCATATGCTTCTGAAGTCTTTCCCCAGTCAAATGCCTTGCCTTCATCGATCCTGTCATCCCTTATGTCCATGTTCTTATATCTCCTTAAAAACATTAAAATCAGTGCATTTATTAAATGTCACACTTGCGACATCTACATGCACGGATTATAATTCTGTAAGTAAGAGAATTCAATCGTTTTTGCGTATATGTCTCACATTCGCGAGAATGTGCCATTTAAGGAGCTTCCCCCATGCGAGATACTTCCAAGAGGATACAAAAGACAAAAGACGAGATCGCAAATGCTCTCTGCTCGCTTCTTGAGACAGAACAGTACGATGTGATAACCATCCAGGAGATCGCCGATTCCTGCAGCGTCACCAGAAGGACTTTATACCGCCATTTCAAGACAAAAGATGAGATACTTCATCACTGCTTCAAGGGGTGCGCAACCCAGTTTTCCAATTACATAGCAGCCCGCGCGCCCAAAGATTTCCGTGAATTCTGCATCGTATATTTCTCGTTCTGGAATGAGAACATGAACATGCTTACGATCCTTAACAAATCAGGCATAATGTACCGCTTTGCAAGTGAATTCGAGTCACTCGTATTGATGATGTCTTCACAGACTGATCCCAAAGCAAATGCAAAGCACAAAGAAAACTCAAAATACAAATATCACTTCGCATACAGGACAGCAGGATTCTGGCACGTAACCGAATTATGGTGTCAGGAACAGCCCCGCAAAAGTCCCGAAGAAATGGCAGACATCATGATGGAGATCACGTCATTCCCAAGCGGGATACAGATAATCTAATCTGGAAATCTGCTGCAAACAAAAAACGTCCGTTCCATATCCGGAACAACAAAAAATCATTCTGTCTCTTATTCCGTCAGAGAATCCGGATCAGTGCCCGGACAGCGTGAGTATAGCATTAACAGAAAGCTTAATCTCAGCATAAAGCAGGCATAAACTTGGCAAAAAGATAAAGCCCATCTTCTCCTGCATGAACTTCATGGTGAACTCTTGCCGGCATGATCGATATTACTCCGGGTTCATATCTGATCTCAGTTCCGCCGTTTACGCATTTTCCGTATCCTGCTATAACCTCATGTGTCTCGAGCTGAGGGTCATGGATATGATCCTTGATACTGCAGTTGGGAGCAATACGCACAAGATGGTAACTATACGCACCATCCGTCTCTTTAGCCTTTACAATATGTTTTAATTCGACACCTGCGAAAACAGGATGCTCTGTCCATGGGATATCCTTAAATTCAATTGTCTTTTGTGGCAGTTCAAGTTTCCCATTGTCAAATGCTTCAAATACTTCGCTTTTCATAATATGATCCTTTCTTTCATGCTGCATGCAGCAATTTATGAAAAGAGCATATCAGTCAGGATTTATTCAGCCTTGGATAAAATTGCGGACTTCATATATTCTTCAGGGGAGATCCCCACCTGCTTGCGGAATACACGGTCAAGATGACTCTGGTCACAAAAGCCCACCATCTGGGCCACTTCAGTCACTTTATGGCCTTCTCTTAAAAGTTCCTGAGCCTTTCTTATACGGCACTGCATCTGAAACTTGTGTGGCGTAAGGCCGTTCTCATTCGAGAACTTCCTTATCAGATGATAAGAAATTATATTTACTTTCTGAGACATCTCGGCAACGCTGATCTCCAGCTCCGGATTACCGATTATATCCTTCTTTATGATGTCCAGGTCTCCTGATATGTCACTGCTTCCGGGAATGCATGTGGATACCAGTGAATAGGTCTCAGTCACCGGTTCTATCGAATGACAGACATCAGGATATATAGAGAAGTATTCGCCGTCCCTGCACTGCTTTACTTCATCACCTATCTTGATCGCGATGCATCCTTCAGTCACGATTCCGAAAACATAATGTCCCGTATGGGTATGCGGCGGAAATGAAGTGCTGACATTCTCCATGCTCACCACTTCTATTCCCGTTGATGCATCCTTAATGTATTCGTATTTCTTCATTGAACTATTAGCTTAAGCCTATCCTGATATTCCTATCAAATTGCGAGATTTTAAGGATGAGGATAACCTATCGCATCAAGGAACTCGTCGACTTCTATCTCGGCATCGGGATAGTTTAAGTTTGTCTTGGCAATAACGACTACGTTATCCTTGCGGAAGATCGCATCGTGGTAAGGTGTGATAACGTCAGCAAACTTGTCGTTGTGCTCACCGTTGATTATAAGGTAAGCCGTATCTTTTCCTACATAGTAGCTGCAAACTCCGGTGAAGTTTGGACCTTCAAAATCAATGTCGTAACTATTGTAGTGATATTCGAAGAGTTTCTTAGCTGTTTCAACATCAATGCACCTTGCGAAGAAGTACTCGTTTCCCTTGTAAGATTTTGCTGAAGCCATTACGATAACAGAAAAAGCAGAGTCTTTGTCCTTATAATAGAAGTATGTGTCCTCGAATACTGTAATAGCGGATTCCTTAATGCCAACAGTTTCAAGTGCCTCTATGAATATCTCGTCAGTTATCTTATTGAAAAAATGAAATTCGTAATTTATGAATGAGTACAGCCCTTCGAGAGCTTTAATGCTTTCCGCGTCAACAAGCCAGGTCTTGTCAGACTTGACGAGTTCTAATGTTACCAGGTAGTCAGTTGTATCCGTACATGCTTTGACCGCATCGATAAACTTATCGGGAGATCCTGTAATATCAGCGGTTGCACTTTCAAAATCAACTATCGAGAATTCCACACGAATACTTGCCGTATTCTTTTCTATTTCAATAGAATCTTCTTCGACTCTATATGTAATCGTATCTGCAATTGCCTGTTTAAGGTCACGCTCTAAACAAGGCACGTTGCCCAAAGAAATGTTATTCCTGAACGTATCAGCTGCCGAACCACTCATGCCATCAACGTTTCTCAGGATCTCTTCGGCGTCTAAAGTTGACACGCCCTTGGAAAATGCTTCTGTGACAGCAAGGATCTCCTGCCGTGCCGCTTTTTTGGAACAGGCTGTTGATGAAATGATTATTACACCTGAAAGAACCAGACTTGCAATTTGTTTTACTCTATTCATGTTTCTACCCCCTATAAGCCGTTTAACCAAAGCCTATGAATCTGATTTTACCAAAAGACTGACAGTTCGGGCAAAATGACGTCCTTTAATTGATATAAAAACAATGTACCTGAATTGTTGTATTCAGCCATTTGTTCTATGATTGCCCCATGAATAAATTAAAGAATATCTTCAAGAAAGACCACATGGTCAAGCGCATACTCATGAGCATCTTCGGCGTGCTCATCTGCGGCATCGCCGTAGGCTTTTTCAAGCGTGCGATGTTCGGTGTCGACCCCTTTCAGTCACTGATGGCAGGCCTTGATACTGTCATCCCGATAAGCTTCGGCACCCTTTATGTCATAGTGAACGTGATAATGCTCCTGTTCAGTCTCATATTTGACAGGCACTACATAGGACTTGCAACCTTCATCAACTTATTCCTGATAGGTTATATAGCAGAGTTCTCATTAAAGACTTTAGAAAACTTCTTCCCCGACTTAGGCCTCGTCGGCAGAGCCGTATGCCTCATAATCGGCATCCTTATAATCTGTGTAGCCTCATCTTTTTACATGACAGCAGATATCGGCGTATCAACATATGACGCAGTCGCCCTCATAATCTCCAACACCTGGAAAAAGGGCAAATTCAAATATGTAAGGATAATCACTGACGTTATCTGCGTTATCCTCGGAGTAGGGCTCTACTTTCTCTCTGGCGCCACCATTGACGGTATCGGTGCAGTCATCGGAGCAGGCACGATAATCACGGCATTCTTCATGGGACCACTTGTGGATTTCTTTGCCAACAAACTTGCAAAACCTTTCCTGTACGGGAAAGCGAAGGAAGCGAAATAAGGTAGCTGGTAAACATCCATCTGTGTTGACAACACGGTAAGCCTATCCACTGTGTGCAGCCTGTAACTACTGCTATTATCTGGTTATTTGACAAAAACTGTTCTTCGAATGTTTTGGAATTCCAATTTGGTCATTTGCTATTAAATGACTAAATTAAATCCTCAAATGACGAAGTTAAAAAATGCTACCTTACAACTCATGAGAAGATATTTTTCCAGTTTATTAGTAAATATCTTAGGATATTTCATCAATTAATTTATCGCTCTTAGTTCGATTGCATCTCCAACACAAAGTTTGAAGATTGCTTTCTTCGGTTAATCCTCCTTTTGATACAGGGATTTTGTGATCTATCTCAAGCAACAGATTAGGTTCCTGATTAATTGAATTACCACAATACTGACAAGTATACTTATCTCTTTCTTTTATCTGTTGTCTCAATTTGCTCGTCATTAATGAACGCTGCTCTTTAGCAAAGGCTGTGAATGTCAATTTGTCTTCCAACTTTTGAATAAGCGCGACTATCGTTCCCTCAGTCATAGGCACGTTAAAAGACCGCTGCGAATAGCCAGCGTTAGATGTATACGAAAACTTATAAGCAACAACTAGTGAATTTTCATTAATAGTAGCGAATCCCAGTCTGGAATAGAATCCGTCTTCATCGTTCTCCATTATAAAATCGGGGACTTCGCTGAGATACTGCTGAATCTCGGCCTTTTGGTTTTCAATAATCTGTTTAGCCTCTTTCAACGTTTCAAGTTCTTCTACCAGCAATTGCAACTTCTGGATTTGTTCCGGATAAAGTGACTTGTTCGAATAAAACTGTTTTACGACATAATCCAGCGGATTATTCTCTGCACTTGCAAAAACAGATGCTGACACTTCTGCGGTAAAGGGTGTAAGGCTCTTTTTATATGGATGAATATAATTGTATTCATCTTCTATTACCGTATCTTCGCGCACAATATTGGTTCCAAATAAACCAGATATAGATTTTACTTTTTCATCAATGTATTCATTAAACTCCCTTTGCGAACTCATAAGCGAATCGCAAGTAGACTTTAATCTTGTAAAATCTTCAGAATTATAGTATTCAAGAATCTCATTATTCTTATCGGTAATTTTCTTAACGTCTGCTTCTATTCCAGCAATAAACTTGTTTATGATGTTCCATTCGTCGCTATCATTATTTTTTATTTTCTTAATACTATTAACTGTCCGATCAAATAAAGAAGCTATTAGTTTATCTAATTCATCAACATCATTTTTATTAACAAGGATTTCCTTGTTTTTATTTGCATCGTCTATGATTTGATTGATTTTTTCATAATGAGCATGTTGCCGTTTTTCCAGTAAGTCTTTTTCTTGAGCTTTTAGATATCGACTATATTCGCCCTTGGTCATGAGTATTGATTTATCTTCTTCAAGTTCCTGAATACGATAATTAGTAATATCAAGCGTTTTGGTTACTGTTTTACGTCCGGTCGGCGATACGTATTTCACTAAAACATAATAACTATCCGTATTAAGAAGATTTTGTTCTATCATATTTTTAAAACGAGAATATAGTTTCAGACTGGTATATTCATTATCCTTAAGAAAAGTTTCAAATGCTTTCTTATACTCTTGCTTTTGTTCCATTACAGCCAAAGCATTCGGGAAACGGCTTTCATCTTCCTTAAAGAATTTTATATCATTATAATTCTCTACTGCTTGACTACTTTTTACACTAACCTTGTAATCACGAGCTTTAAGATATCTCCACTCCGACACTCCTGCAGCCTGTAAGATACTTTGCTCCAATGAGTTGTACAAATTGTTAGCTTTCTTCTTATATATAGCATCAATAATTACAAATGCAACAATAGTTACTAATGGTCCTATTAAAGAGAGAACGAGAATAGCAGCCCCTCTACCATCTCTCCCATTAGCAAGAATTATAAATAAAACTAGGACTATAGCACAAACTAAAACTGGTATAGTTAGTATGCGAAACAAATTCAGTTTTTTACAGCTTTTTTCTTTTGCCAATAATTCGTCAAAAGTCATACATCAAAACCCTCCGATAACACAGAGCCTATTTATATATTTCTATTTTTCCCGTAAAAGATACGACCTGCTCTTAGGCTATGGTAATAAGCACATCCCAACGCGTAAAGGCGATTCTCATGCAAACATTTTCTAGCATCTGAACATTTTTCATAACGTGAACAACAGCCAAATGCAGGCCCCCCTTTGGCAAAGAAAATATCCAAAGAAGACTTAACTACATATAAAGAAAACTCTTTGAAATCATTACTTTCTGGACTGATCAGGACTCGAGAGTAAACTTCAGATTTCCTCTTCTTAACAGAAATATCAAAGGACTTCTGTTCAATTAACGGAACCATCTCATCAGGAAGACAAAATGTCAATTCTTCAACTTCATCCTTTTTGTTTAATTTAGGTTGAATGTTAAATAAAGTGTTCTTTGCATTTCCGTTACTATTTATTCCACGAGGATAGTCAGGTTTCTTAACTGAAATTGAATAAGAAGTAATCTTGTCCTTCTTATCTGAATAATTCTCCGCCAACACTAAAGACTTTTCTGGTAACTCTTCTTCAACGATGATTATTGATAAGATATCATTAATAACATCTTTCCAGTTTTGTCCTGTAAATAATGTCATCTGCTCCATATATCCAATCACCTTTCTTTTGAGAAGAAATCGTCTTCTGCTACTAGTTCAATGGTTTGACCTTTGTCTTTTAATTCCATAGCTTTTTTAATTTTTCTGCCGTATACACCATTCTTCCAGGCTTGTGACCCCAAAGAGCCGATTACGACGAACTGTGTACATTTCTTTACTTGATCATCAACAATACCGCCTTTAGAAATAATATATTCCGAAACAGCCGTTCTTGTGCCATAACGAAATTCACCAGTAAGAACAAAATGATTATCTTTTATATTGTTCACCTCATTACATGTAGTTTTTACCGGACTAGTAAACTCTGTGAATTTGTCTAACAGCATTCTTAATTCTTCTTCATCAACTATTCCATCTTCTAGAACTCTTTCTATAACATCATAAACACGATCGAATGGATAATTGCCTCTTAAATGACTATTAAAATCCATCCACTCAACTAACATTGTAACTTCATCTTCGGAAACAACTCCATCCTCAATGATTTGAAAAAGAACCTTTTGCAGTTCTCTTAATTGTTGTGTCTCTTCCGTATAACGAGGCTCTCTTGTCGATCCACCATCTTGTCCATCAATCGAATGTGCTAGACCATCAAAAGCCTTATCACCATATATCTCATATATCTTGTCATAGGCAGCTTTAGTTAGATAGCAATCTTTAAGAGCCCTGTGCGCACCTGTAAAGTCGACATTAAACTTTTCACATATTGATGTAAGTTTATGGTCATCCACATCACATATTGATCTTCTGGCAGCATAATAAATATCTACGAAGTCGTTTGAGAATACACGGTTACATAACAAATCGGAAAGGTCATAAATAATATTGTAATCAAAGGTGTTGATGTTATACCCGACAATAACGTCACCACCTAGAAAATCGAGAAAATCATTCAAAACATCTTCTGCTTTTGGTGCTCCGGCTACCATGGTGTTATTTATCCCAGTAATAGCAATTACAGCTGAAGGAATAGGTCTTTTAGGATTAACCAGCGAGGAGAATTCATCAATAACAAGACCATCTCTTACCTTGATAGCAGATAGTTCAATAATACTATTTCTTTCTTCTCCAAAAATGCCGCATGTTTCCAAATCGATTACTGTGTAATCATCAAAGTGCTTTTCCCATCGCTTACCTTTGTTATTACGCATATAAACCTCCTTTGAAATCCTTCGGATGATATTTCTTTATACTTGTAATTATATGGTGCAGATACAATTAGCTCTTTAACAGTCTATAAATAGTTAATGAATACTTTGGATTAATTCTTTTTCTCTGTTTTATAATAACACGCTATTAGGGACATAAATGGTACTGAAAGACGATTCAAATTGAGGTTTTTGAGCGTTTTGGAGTTTTAGTGAGACTCAGAATATTCGAAATCGCAGTTTGAGCATAAATGATAAAATGAATATACTCATTAAAGCAATTAAATAGTTTTAAGGACATTAGAGTTTGAATTTTAAGTTTGTACAGTATGGCGGAAATACGTACCCAGATGGAATAAAACCAGAATTGATTGAAATTGCTGGTCATCTGGATAAGGACTATATTGAAGACTACCCCGAATACTCTCTGCATACTGAATACAGCTACGGAAAGAGGACTTTCTCCTCAGCGTTAATCCATCTGTATCCCGTGCTCTGCCAGTCAAATAAAGAAGGGGTTCCTCAGCTATGGAAGAACAGAGAATGGGCTTCGCAATTTGCTGATTTCATTATAGCTCTCACCAACGACCACGCTGCTCCCAGAGTTATAGAGATACATCCGCCATTTAGCGACTATTGTGATATAAATCTGTTCATTGACCGTTACTCTGTGTTTGAGGAACGAATTCACAACGCTTACCCAAGCACAGAAATAGTAATAGAGAATCGCGCTGGATCTGTATATCACAGTGGCAGGTTTATTGTCGGCAAGGCTGCAGAAATTGCCGCTTTGTGTCAAAAGATACAAGATACCAAAACTAATCTTGGCTTTGTTTTGGATTTTCCTCAACTACTGACCGCCGAACATATTAAGACTGAAGCATTTGATCGAAACAAATATTCAACTGCAATCGATATGATTTATCCCTATCGCGATACGATAAAGGGGATTCATATTTGGGGAAAAAAGAAAAATGCATCAGGCCGTTGGGTTGCTCATAATGGAACATTGGATACATTCATAGAAAATCCGGTCGATAAAGAAATCTTCATTTCCGGAATAAGAAAAATTTGTTCTGATGGCAAGACCAGATTCTTTGTTCCAGAAGTTAATTCCGGAGAAAGCGATTTAAAAGCTGTTGTAAGAGATATTCTAAATTAGCACTTACAACTCATCATATTTATTGCTTGTTCCTTTAGCCTTTTCCACAGGATACTTTGCTTCATTCTGATCCATCTTCATATTGACGATTTCATCTTCATCTAAATCCAGCTTATCCAGCAGATCACGGCAGTAAACTAATACATCTGCAAGTTCTTCTTTAACATGCTGCAAATCGTAGTCTGTATCACTCCACTGAAAACATTCAAGCAGTTCATTAGCTTCTATTGAAATTGACTTTGCTAAATTAGCAGGCGAATGAAACTGATCCCAATCTCTGTCAGCTGTAAATTTCCTTATTCGTTCAATAGTCTGTGAATTCATAGATATGTCCTCTTTATCATTTTGAAGCTTCTTTAAGAGCGTGTCTTAATGCCGGATCGCACGCGTAAATATATAAACCGTTTACGCCTCTGGTCATTAATACTCTCACTGCATGCTGAATCAAGACTTCACCGAATTTCTGCTTTGTATTATCCGACAATGTCCTGTTTCTTACTGCTTTGTCATCGCAACTGTTCTCGGGCACAAACACTATCTTGCCATTTTCATATTTGACTGAAGGTCCTAGTATTACTCCAGCGTAATTAAGGTCAAAACCTTGTATAGTAAAAGTTGATCCAACTTCATAAATGGTCTGTGGTTGTTCAGCCCATGCCAGACGCTTATTACGTCTCTTTTCCTGGGTATTTAGTTCCCTATCCAGTTCACGATTCCAGGGTTTATGCCAATTTCCGATCAACACCTCCCAATAATGAGCTATTCTCTCATCAGGTCTATGCAACGAACTGTATTCCCAATCGTAAGTAGCAATCAATCTCGATAATGAAGTCTCTTGGGTATTGGCCTTTAACGTAATCTGATAGTCCAATTCTTCCGGTGTATCAAACACCTTTATTTCATATCCTTTGGAATCTTTAGGTATCTTTTTCACTTCGCATCTCTTAGTGAATGAATCGATCCAATCCTGTGTTAAAGGATCTACTTGCATTCTTAATTGTTCATTCAAAGTAATATAACTATTGGACTTTTTTGCCTTGTCTCGGAACTCTTCTAAGACTTTGGCTTCCCAATACTGTTCGGTATTAAGTATCTGATTCTCATCGAACATAACAACCGTTACTCTCGCACGATCAATAATATCTCTAAGCTGGTTTGATCCCTGATAAGACTGCTTACCTTGCGTCAGTAACAAGTGAGCTTCATCCACAAATACAACATCAACCGGATTATCAGAATTATGGCTATTTATAAAAGTGGTCGGTTTACAGACAACTTCACCATATTTATCTTTTAATCCGAGTTTCTCAGCTATCTGCTGATAGACCGTTACCTGCTCATCATGGTTAACAAGCAGCCAACAATTTATGCTCTGTTCTCTTTCTTCAGCATTGCAATATAGTTCATAAAAGGTACTGCTGTTCAAGACCGTCTTACCTGTTCCTGCCTCCCCGTCGACAAAAACAAGTTGATGTTTCTTATTCTTTCTAAGGGCATCCTCAACCATTCGAATGATCTGTTCTCTTGCTCGCTCCTGACCTGGTGTCAGTTTATGAAGAGGTGATGCTTTAAAGATAGCCGAGTCTTTTATAGAGCTAACAGTCGGGAACAGCTCCTTATTATAGGAACGGAGTTTTTTCCAAATCTCTCTGAATATGGTCTCAAACTCATCTACCGGATAGTACTCGTTCTGAGGATTGCCTCTTCCGTTATGCACTCTCTTAACACACTCAACACTCATCATGTAATTGATTAGCCTGTTTTCTATATCAAGTGTCAAAGATTTATTGAAATGCTCATGTCCGATTATATATAAGCTGGCACCATCCCTGATAAGCCTGTTCTGCCAAGTTCCACTGTTACTGGCTTCATCGAGATGCCATCGGGTTCTTTGGAATACATTATTTGACTCGCCAACATAAACTTCATAGTCATCGCTGGTTTTACGGTTGTGTACATATACTGTCGGGAAGTTAAGAATTATCTTTTTCTTATCAGACTCATCCTGTCTGACTTGTTTTTCAAATTCAGTCAAAGCATCTATGTTATCGCTTATTCTCTTTACAATTGGTTGTGCAATAGCCATATAGATAATCCTCGTTCAGCAATCAATATATACTCTGATTCTACTCTTATAACACATATTTCAGAACATATTAACTAAAACAAATATGTTATTAGTCTTGGCAAATTCATTTCTCACAATAATTTACGTTATAGATATTCATTTTTTTCTTTTCGTTTACACAGTGCAAAATCTTATTAAAAAATAATAATTATTATTTAGATATAGTATTCACAAGGGGGATTGCACTATGAAACCTAGTTTATTCAAGAAAATCATATCTTTATTATGTAGTACCGTAGTTGTGATTTCGTATATAACCGCGCCCTGTTTTTCTAATACTGTTTTTGCTGATGAAGCGCCTGAACAGGAACAGGCTATTTCTACAATTAATGGAGTTGCAGATTTACATTGGGTTTCAGGAAGTACAGCTTCTTTATCGTGGTCACAAGCTGATGAAGCAAATTATTATTCTGTAAAAGTAAATGTATATCAATCTGATGGAATCACTCTCATTGGTTCTCAAGTAACAGGAACCGAAACAACAAGCATAGACGTACAGCAAGAAATACAAAGAATAGTTGAAGGAAATAATTATGAATCTGTTATAGTTACAGCAAGTGTAATTGCCCAATTTAAGCAAGATGGTAGCGTAATCAATGAAAGTATGGAAGTATCATCCGATGCTTGGACATATATGTTTGGCAGTTCCGAATTAATATTATTAACAACACCAACAAATTTAGTCTTATATGATGATTACACATTAGAGTTTGATTACGATCCTTTCATGCCCTCATCAGCAGTATCTGAAGTATGGGTTGATATATATATAAACGGTCAACTTGGAGGAACACCAAAGTCTTACGGATTCGCAGGCAAGAATGGAAAAGCACAATTAAATATATCCAATAAACTTTCGGATGCGTGTCAATACAGTAAACAAAGCGGTGATGTAAGTGTGTCCGTTAGAGTTAAGCTTCGTGCTACAACCGGCTATATTGAGAGTGGCTACTCATCATATTCAAATTCTGTAGCGTATAATGAAAAAACTGCAGTCAAAGCTATATCCTTATCTCCAAGCAATCCAATAATATGCCAAGGGAAAGGCGTTTCAATCGGAAAGACAATATCACCTATAAATGCATATTATGATGTTATTACATGGTCAAGTGCAGATGACAGCATAGCTGAAATAGATCAACAAGGAAATGTCACAGGAGTAAGAGCTGGCTCTACATTTATAACTGCTACAATTGGGAATGTGTCGGCTACAGTTCCAGTAACAATATACACTATAAGTTCAAATGTTTCCGATGCTCAGGATAATAATGTAGTAACAAATACTGCTGGCGACATTATTGATGAGATAATTAATTGTAATAGTCCTACTCTTGATAATACAGATATAAATTATGAAAATATTAATGATCTCAAAGATGACATAGTTGATGCTATTGCAAATGGAAATACTTTTCATACTGATATTGTCGCAATACAACAGCACTTTGATTTAAACAGTAAAAACTGGGGACAAGTGCAAAAAGCCGCTGGTGATTTAAATGCTCAATTCGAAGGCGCTTATAACATAGAAGTCGAGATGTATTACAAAGATCAAGATGGGAACGAAACACATATAGGAAACATCACTGAGCTAAAAAACGAAATTACATTTACTTTTGATTTGCCGATTGGAATGAAAGAGAAGCGTTCCAATAATGCTGAGAAGTATGTTTTAGTTAGAGTTCATGTAGCATCGAATGGTTCTGTAGAGTATAGCTTGATTGATTATAAAATTAATGAAGATGGAACATTTACAGCAACATCTGATAAGTATTCTGACTTTGTATGGGTTTCTATAGATACTACTTCATCAAATACATCGATAGGCAATTCTGATTTTTCAAGCTCAATCGGAGTTAATAACTACGCACAAAATAACGCTGAATCTATCAGTGGTTATTTTCCTAATACATCTTCACCTTCAGATAAGTCACAAACACTTAGTTCATTACCTAGTACAGGAGAAAATATTTCTTCATTTCACTATTTGGGGATTATCATTATCCTTGTGAGTATTAGCGGAGTATTGACAGAAACAACAGTCATAAGAACTTTATCTCGCTACAAAAAGTCTAATCGACATGGAAATAGATAGGTTGTTAACGATTGTATTCGTTCATTTGAACGTTGCGATAAACTAAGTTATCCGTTGACTGTTGGTATCACTAATTACGGCATAGCCGAATCGGTATAGGGCTCTTCAAGCCTAGGCTGTCGTAACGAGGAGTACGAATTGCCAGACTATGGCGAAGTCCATCATTAATTGACCACGCGCAAAAACAAGATGATCTCACCTCTGGTGAGTAAGTGGTAGCACCAGGTTATTAAGTGCTTACGTTTTAGTTTTCAACCAAAGACCAGAACGTATTTTTCTATTCGGGCAGCAATCGGACAATAATAGGACATTGACAAACACTTGTTTACACTCTGTTATATGCGTGTTACAATAACAAAAAAGAGACATCTCCACCAAGATGTCTCTAATTCATTACCGGTTGGTAACTAACATAATCACTATGCGTGATCATATATTATTATGATTCATGTTTTTTAACAAGTGTTAGTTACTCCGAGAAAGGAGTTATAAGATGTCGCAACCAATTAAACCTGGAACTGACAATCAGCGTCCGGGAAGATATGTTGAAGTTGGTCCGCGTGGTGGTCATGTCGATGATCCTCGAGTTATTCATATTGATCCAGGCGATCGACTGCCTCCTACTTCCAAACCTGGTAACTGTTGGAAAAAGAATTAATTTGCTGACGGGAATACAAAGAGTATTCCCGTCTTTGCAAAATATGTGAGATGTTATTATGAGTAAATCTGTATTAATTATTGGTAATGGATTTGATAAGAATTGTGGCTTAAAAACAAGTTATTCGAACGTATATGAAAAATATAAGTGTTCGCCTTCTGAGTCAGAAGTTATATCCGAATTCAAGGTTTCTATAAATAAAAATAAAGAGAATTGGTCTGATTTTGAACTTGGAATGGCAAATTATGCTAAGAGTTTAGAGTCTGAAGATGTGTTTATTGAATGCTTAGATGACTTTAATTCATTTATGCATAATTATCTAATCAATGTTCAACATGATTTTTATGATGAATGGAACAAACTGTCAAATCATACGAATGCTATTGAGTGTTTTGAAAAATCTATAAAAACTCTTGGATTAGGCATTTCACATAACATCGATGATATGTTGAATAGTAGAGGTGCAATTCAAATTAAAAATACTAATTTTATTTCTTTAAATTACACTGAAGTATTTGATAACTTTTTAGAGACAACATTTGAATTATTAAATCCCAGAAAACCAATTCATGTTCATGGACTATTAGGCGATGATCCAATTTTAGGCATGGATCAAATTGAACAACTCGATGTTTCTTTTGATATAACAGATCGATTACAAAGACATTTTATTAAACCATATTTTAATTCTATATATGATAAATCTAGAATTGAAAAAGCAAAAAGTGTAATTGAAGAAGCTGATTTTATATTTGTTTACGGTGCATCCATGGGATTATCTGATCTTTCTTGGAGAGAATTATTAGTTAATTGGTTGCAAGCAAATAAGAATCATCATTTATTTGTATATTTACATAGAAACGCTAATAACAAATTTAAAACTAAGTCTGAAGAATTAGATTATGAAATTATGGAAAAGCATAATCTCATTTCATATTGGAATCATAATATTACTGAACTTCCATTAGAACAGTTGCATCTGCCTTGCGGAAAAAATCTATTCAATATACAAGAAGCTATAAAGAAAGAGATAGATGATAAGACTAAAAAGAAACCAATAATAATTAATTAGATTTATCCAACTTGAACTTTATTAGTGATCACTTGAATGTATGCATCCTGGGAGCTGCAGCAAGCGGAAAATCTTATCTTGCAAAGGCAATAGGCATCCAGGCGTGCCCGCAGTTCAGCGTTGAATACCACACATGCGAAGATCTGTTGTCTGATCTGGCTGAGCTGAAGAAATCCAATTACGAGAAATATACACGTAAAATCAAGCATCTGACAAGATTGGATCTGCTTATACTTGATGACTTTCTGCTTCACACGATTGATGATGAAGGCGAACTAAAAGTTCTGCATTCGATCCTGGACAAGCGTGTGGACTGCAAACGCACTATCGTTTGTTCTCAACGAAGCCCGCAAGGCTGGGCCTCTATGATATTGAACGATGAGGATCCTCAAACGCGATAACCAAGCGGGTTACGAAACACTATACCGTGCTGATTAATCCAAAAATATAGTTGCTTAACGGTGGCGGCCGCTTTCAATGCAAAACGGCCGTTCGCCAACGCATCTACGACCGCCCGGCGCCGCAAATTGCATGCACCCGAAGGCAACTCTCCGCTCTTAGTTATTTCAGTGATTACACCGTTAATAATATCAATCCAACCTATTTCGAATAAAATAATCTGTGCCATATCAATACCCCTTATTCAAGAAGAGCGCCTATCATTTCATAAAAGACAGTTTCAGGAATTATCTCAATATCATAGCCGTCCAACTTGTATTGTTCAGCTTTCTTTTGCTTGCTACTTTTACCATCTTTAATAGTAGAACAATAATCATTGTTACCCAGAATAAGAAAGTTCGTTTTCTTTGTAACACCATCTCCGTTAATTCCGCCAAGATTTGCTACGATTTGCATAGCGTCTTTACGTTCAAACTTTTCGAGCTTGCCGGTAAACACACATACTTTTCCATATAAAGGGTTATCCGGATTAATCTTGATGTCATCAAAAGCAACTATGGTTTTAGCAAGCCCCTTGCTACCACCTTTGCTTTTCCATGTCTTAGCAAAATCCTCTTCGCTACCATATATGTCCAACGCTTCTTGGGCAAGCAAGAGATAACATTTTTGAGTTGCTTCTACATCAGACATAGCTCGGTGAGCTCTCTCATTAACTACTCCGAGTTTTTCAGCGATATCGCAAAGACGATGATGACCCATTTCGGGATGCAAACGACGGGCCATTCTTAGACAATCAATAAAATCATTTGTTAATGCTTTGTGGAGATGTTCTTCATAAGCATCATAAAGGAAATTAACATCAAAATTAACGTTATATCCCATAATTATTGAATCGCCTAAAAAGGCATCAAACCTTTTTATTGCATCAACTGTTTGCGGTGCATCAACCAACATTTCATTTGTTATACCGGTAAGATCAGTAATAAACGATGAGACATATTCTCCATCCTCACAATGAGGTGGTTGTACTAAAGTCTGAAAACGAGAAACCTCCTTTCCGTCAACATATTTTATTGCGGCAATCTCAATAATATCGTCCCAGCCTGGACAATAACCAGTGGTTTCTAAATCTAACATACAATAGGATGATGGCAACGCAATAATGCTATTACCTTTATTTGCGCGCTTTGGTTTAGAGGCATCATTATCAAAGCTAACAGAACCATCAGAATTGAGAGAAATTACAAAGTTCATACCGATACCTCCATATTTGTCATTTATGTTTTATAAGAAAGTACAGTTGCAATCAGCCCTTTGGTAGTATTTTAACGCTTAATTTATGCGAACACAGTACGATTATTAGTTCTATTATAGAAATATTGTGAATAATGAGAATACGAGAATGTCTAATAAGTTTTAAGAACTAAAGTGTTTGCAGAAATAATCTTATTCTGTAACATATCCAATCTGTGATACACCAATAACCCCTCTTCTTATGAATGTTATATCAACAGTATCCACTTCAAACCTATCAGGTTCGAATCTATCACATTCAAATTCAGGGCGTTCGAAGTCTTCATATTCATATGTTTCATATTCAAAGACCTCTATGCCTATTTCCTGCATAACATCTTTGGGGAGCTTGTAGTTTTGTTCGACTAGACCAAACATTGTAAAACCGGTATCAATACAGAACGACATAGTGGCTGAATAACCTGCCTGATATGCAACAGAGCCAAGCGCTGATCCGATAAAACTACCAATCATGTACCCAAGCATAGGAATTCTTATAATGTACTGGGTTGCTGCTCCCATTGCTAACCCACAGGTTCCAACAAACAGATCTCTAACAAGATAATTTGTCATCGCGTATCTAGTCATTTCGCCCTTAGCAACTTTATATGAGTTCTTAATGGCATCAAATGCCACTACCGAGACCATTCCTATAACTGTGGGATCAGCTGTAATAGCGATATTTCCTAACAAACCTGCTTTACAACAAGTTACAAGCGAGTTAGATATTGCTCCACAAATGAAACCTTCAGCAGCACCTTTAGCAGCACTAATGCCTATTTGTTTGTACTCATCAACATCTATTTCACCAGTCTCAATTAAATACTTAATTGCTTTCATTAATTCTGGAGCAGTCTTAATAACCATGGACACAATAGCAGAAGTTAGGCCAGCCTTGAAAGCTTGTTGCATAACATTTCTAAATCCAATTAGTTCTTCCGTGGACAGACCCCATTTAGACGGATCAAAATCTCCATCCTCTGCCAGTCTTGCTAACTCCCTTGATTCTTCAGTAGTTAGTTCTATAGATGAATTGCCCTTACCATCCTCGATTTTGCTTTTAAGCAAACTGAGTGTTTCCCTGTATCTTTTAACTTGTTCTGGTCTAGTTAATTCGTTCTCGGCTATTTTCTTCTCCAACCAAGCTGTAGCATCTTTTATTTGATCAGATGGAATAAGACGTATTTGTCCAGAATAAACAGGATCATGGACTAAACTGTCATCAGGTATATTTCTGTCTTTGCAATATTTCTCAAAGGAATCCTTTCCACCTTTACTCTCATACTCCTTAAATGTCTCAAATATGCTCTTTGCTTGTTGTTTGGCACTGGCAACTCCATTCTTATAGTACTTCATTCCGATTTTATCGCCCCAAGAAGTGCCTATATCTACCGAACCATATTCGTTACTTCCGAGCACTGTTGCACGATTTGATGAATCGTTAACAGCAGCTTTGATATTATATGTTCCAGCTTGCCAATATTCCGCTGCATTTCCTTTCAACTGATCTATAGGCGTTTTAAAACCCTTCATTCCATTAAGGGCATCTGATAATTTTGTTATTTCTTCATTTATTCTTCCGACATAACCATCCGCTAGTTGTCCGCCAACATAACTGCCAGACATTTTAGAAAAGAATTCATAACCTTCAGCAAACCCATCCATAACAGATGCTCCGTTCTATACCATCATCCAAAAATATCATTCCTTCAAGAATTCATTAATGCCACTGAGATAGAATGAAACCGTCAAAGAATAATACTGTCTTTCTTTCATCTCGTCATATTTGAACTTTTTGTCAACCAGAATTCCTGAACCTGGAAGCAACACGTGACTTCCAATAACAGCAATTTTCTTAATCTTTTTTGTTCGATCTTCACCAATAGTATTTGTTTCTTTTTCTATTCCTTTATCTTCAAACTGAGAATTGTAAAGATCGAACTCGCTAATAAGATCCGGATCTTTAAGAACCTTGTCTACAATTACAACTCCACGCTTACCTCTCCAACCATATTTCATCCCGAAACGATTGAATTTAATTGGCATTGTCCTAATTTCAGACTTGCTAGCCTTGTTTTCACCAATAAACAACAAATAGCTTGAGGCAGAAAGTGTTGGTGCATTATCAGCATACTGTTTGATGTCCCATACAACAGCATCAACTGTACCATCCTCAACACCGACAACAGCTTCTTCACCATCATCATTAGTCGTAATAAGCTGTCTCAAATAGTTACCATACTTTATCGTTGTTTCATCACATACAATAATGAGTTTTTTCATTTGTTTGCCGATCATTTTTCTTCCTCCCTAAACTAGTCGTATGCTAATAATTCTCTTTGGTTAGCTTGAATTGCTTTGTATACGGAGTTCTTTCGCCCTTTCGTATCATATATTTCAATTTGTATCATATTCTGTTCAGAAGATAAATCATTATATTCTTTCTCTCTGCTGCTCTGTCTAATTGCTCCAAATATCAAAAGAAAGCCAGGAATTCCGGCAGCCAATATATGTATAATTCCTAAAATTAAATACAAAGCCAAAAAGACGACACCAAAACCAAGTAAAACAAGAGTCCATATCAATTTCAATTTAAAACCGTTCGACTTCTTGTATTGATCGATTTTGATATTTAATTGACAGATTCTAGCATAGTTCTGCTGGGATTTTTCATTCAAAGATTTTTCCTGAGTATCCAGTTGATTCCACACAGCACTTTGCTCTGCTATCGCATTATTATAAACATTGATATCTATATTATTTTTATCTGTTTCTTCATTTATGTATGTTTCATATTTCTGAAGCAAATTTGCACAAATATCATCAGGAGCAAATGTTTTAACGGACTTTGCATAATCTGCCAGTACACGTAATTCCTTTTTGGACTTGATTCGCTTTTTGTAGTTGCGTGTATGTGCCTCGATCAGTCCTAACCAGCCTTTGTAATTTTGCGGAGTTAATTCAGTTGCCTTTTTATAATCCAATTCAGCTTGCTCATATTTGTGGAGTCTCATATATGCATCAGCAGCCTTTATACGCCCTTCAGATGTACTCTCATCCGAAACGTTTACAACGTCCGCATGCATAGATTCGACTTTTATTGTGGTGTTATAGTAATTTATTGAATCTTGCACAACATAAGCCGTTCCACAAAAAGGACAATTCGCAGCCTTAAGACTGGGATCGACAGCTAGGATTCCGCCGCAACTTTCACATTTTCCCTGGACAAATGGCATATATCATTCCCTCCATTTATTAAACTCATTGACCGCAATTCTTTCTGTATTAGGGATAAGATGGCATGGCTCTATCAGGTTCCAAATTAACAGAACTATTGATTGTGAAAGCAATAAACTACACCCTTGATATGTTTATATTATCAAGGTCAAGTTTCTATTATGTTTTCTCTATGTAAATAAATAGAAAAGCAATTTATTAAGTCACAAAGACATAAAGCTCCATGATTCAATTTGAAAAGCCAAACTTGATCTATAGAAAGCGATATATTAGTTCTCAGACAACACTATCAAGCTATCTTCCGCATTCAGTTGAATCTCCTCTTCCAGGCTTGGATTGAAGAAACTTTCATAAGTTTCAGCTTTAAGATATCCGAGAAAAACGCAATTATTAGATATAGCCAGATTTCTTAACTGCACCGTCGTATAAACTCCATCACAACCAAAATCTCCGGCTTTCTTTAAATGAAGTTCGTTACCTTCGTTGCTTAGAATTTCCTTGTACATGGATCTTAGCTCATAGTTTTCAGATAATTGAGCCAGGAATAAGGAAGCCATATTGGAAGCAACCACATAATCTATGTGGCCCTCTTCTCTGATGAGATTAAGATTAGCGTTCTTTCTTAATTCGGCCGTAATATTATAGTTTAGGTTGTACCTTGTTCTTAGATCTCTTAATCTCATTATTCGGAAAATGCTCTGAATATCTGCATCTTCATCGTCGAGAGAATAGTCGCTGAGAACGACAATATGACTCGTCTGTTTAACCAACTCCAACAGTTCATCTTCATCATCTATATCTTCTTCATAAAAAGATAAGGCACGTTCATTAAGAGTATTCAGTTTCATAACTTTATCTCTATTTCCGGAAGGTATTCCGGCAATAACAACTTCAGAAATATCACCTGACATTTCCTTGAAGATTGTCTTAAAGGAATAGTTAAATCCGATTATAGCGATTTTTCTATTAGTTTCTGTAGAGTGATACTGGCTCATAGGCACTTCGTGGTAATCAATATTAGTTATAGTAGCCAGATCATGTTCTTCCGAGAAAACTATTATTTGATCTTCGTCAGCAATCTTAGATTCCTTATCAGGATTCAGAATGACTTTTCCGTCACGCAGTATTCCGACCGGCACAGCGTCGTCGAGTCGGTACGACAACTCTTTGAAACTCATACCAACAGCTTCCTCTAGAGTAATAGAGTAAAACTCGTTACCATCAAAACCGAAGAGCTCTCTGAATGCATCTGACAAACCGGTTTGGGTGCATGACAGGGCTATCATTTTTGCGATGGTATTGCGCAACTGTATAGTTGTAACATTATGTTTAGCAGCTACAGTATCAGGGAAAGCATATTCATTGTTATAAACCAAAGCACTGACACGGACCTTATCATTATCAACGCTATTTATCAGCAAAGACACAGCCAAAAGTGTCTTAATCGTTTTCTTATCATCCATTGGGCTGATAATAATTTGTCTGCTTGTTGCTAAGGAACACTTTTCTAATGAAGTCGGATCGAATATGTCAATCGATCGGAATATCAATTTTACATTTTTAGGAAGCTTAACATTCGCTAAAACTGATTCGCTCATCTCCTCACACTTTGTATCACTTCCAATAACAATAGTGCGCTTCTTACTGCCGGCTGCCAAAATCACTTGTTTGATCAATGTGTAATCACCGGGAATAAAACCGAGAATTACTATATGATCCTTTTCAAGAACCTTTGATTTGCCATCTTTGAGCTCATCTATATGCTGCTCCATTGCAGTAGATATAATACCGATTAACACGCTGGTAATCAGAATGCCAATGAGAGCTCCGACAGCCATTATAATCAAATATCCCATTCGACCTTCGCCATCGTCGTATGACGGCATCCAGGCATTCATAATTGTAGCAAAGCTATCCCAAATAATATCCGCTCCAAATCGAGCATCACTATAACCAAAAGTAACTAATGCTATAGTTATCAAAGCAATGGCTCCAACAGTAACCAGTGCCAATAATCTGATTAATGCTATGGTTCCCTTGGACATCTGATTATCAAACCAATATTGAAACCTGTCTCCAAATGAATGCTTCATTTTTGTACCCTCTCACACTCAAAGAATTTCAGATAGCCAGTACAAATCTCAATTAAGTACTTTTGGTTATTTTTGAAACAATTGCATCAAACTGTTCTTTCGTTATTATTCCCTCATCAACAAGTTCCTTATACTCTCGTATCTTTGCTGCACTAATCAAAGGGTCTATTGAATTGTTAACAGTATTATTGCCAGAATACTTATATGCGCTTATAAAATCCTGAACCCTTTCTTTAATTTGCGATGCATTTTCAGACTGAATGGTAAGTGTCCTGTTCATATACATGATCCTAACAACATCACCATCTTGTTGTACGGAAGTGACCTGCCCAGGCAGGATATCGATGAATGCTCTTTCGCATCTGCATGTTATTTTTTCTTCATTATAAAAAGCTATGGTTCCCTGCTGCGCATTGAATGATGCTGTCCATAGAATTACCGCTATAAAGAAAAACAGTGCAGCAAAAATACATTTTCTGAACACTTCGACATCTAATGGATTTTCAAAGTACAGTAAATTCCTGAAATCAACTTCATGACTAAGAATAATCGGTACAAGAAGATATAAAACAACCAAATCCAATACAAAGAATCCGGTGCCAACCCAACTCAGTGCACGAGCTCTCGCAGTGCGTCTTTTAATTTTGTATATTTCAGGTTTTACATCATATGTATCCATAAGGGTTTTCTTCATACTGAGATGACCAATTGCTTTATATAAACTATTATACTCTGCTAATTAGCACATCATTATCTCTCTATCTTTTTCTCTAATTCTTTTATTGTCATCTCTATATACTTTAGATTTGCTTTAGCCGCCTTAATCAATTTCTTGTCTGCCTCTTTAGAATCTGATGTTTTCATAAGATCTATATCCGACTCATATTCTGATTTACATGATTTGATATAGCTGATTATTCTGCTAACTATATCTCTGCCATCTTCCTTTTCTGCTAGAATAAGCTCACAATATGTAAGTATTCCGGAACACTCCTTAATGACATTTCCTTTCGAAGACAGGAACTGAAGTGTAGTAGCGGAAG
>JAEEGJ010008600.1_pt1 | contig 28011 bp, 20 predicted proteins | sample 8958761 | NCBI WGS metagenome assembly JAEEGJ01 (sample SAMN16246546, study PRJNA631951) | gut metagenome | biome: gut microbiome; feature: rumen; material: RS-attached | host: Bos | place: Iran: Karaj | collected 2018-10 | reverse complement strand
GAAGGCGGGCATCACGGCCACATTGCCGATATAGCCCTCGTCCAGCACCGTCTGCACCCAGACGGAACCCACAAGGCGCCCTCCCTCCCGGGCGCCGAGAAAGACCGTGTTGTCGGACAGGACGAGCGAGCGCAGCTGTCCCTCGGTCAGGGGGCGGGAAAAGCAGGCATCCTCGATGACGGCAAGGCCCGGCAGATCTTCCGCCGTACAGATTGTCACGTTCTCAGTCATGGATCCTATTATAGATTTGTTTTCGGTTTTCGTCAATCATGCAATGCTGCCCCCGAGGCTTGACGCAGCAGTGTTTTTATAGTAGACTGCAAGAATCTGAACGGAAGAAGGAATGCGCATGCGAATTACCGTCAAGGTCGGCACGTCGACGCTGACGCACCCCTCGGGGCATCTGAATATCCGCCACGTGGAGACCCTCTGCAAGGTGCTCAGCGATGCGAAAAACGCCGGGCACGAGATCATCCTCGTCTCCTCCGGCGCCATCGGCATGGGTGTCGGCAAGCTGAACCTGACATGCAGGCCGCAGGACATGCCCACAAAGCAGGCCGCCGCTGCGGTCGGTCAGTGTGAACTGATGTATGTCTATGACAAGCTGTTTTCTGAGTACAACCACACCGTGGCCCAGATCCTGCTGACCGGCGAGGACCTGCGCGACGAGGCGCGGCACCGGAATTTTGCAAATACCCTGCAGCGCCTGCTGGAGCTCGGGGCGCTGCCCATCATCAATGAGAACGACAGCGTTGCCACCGACGAGATCGGCGTCGGCGACAACGACACCCTCGGCGCGCTGGTTGCGGTCAGCGTAAAGGCGGACCTGCTGATCGTGCTGACCGACATTGACGGTCTCTATACCGCCGATCCGCGGCACGAAAAAAACGCCGTGCTGATCCCCGAGGTGCGCTCTATCACGGCCGAGATGCTTGCCTCGGCGGGCGGACACGGCACTGCCCTCTCCACCGGCGGCATGGCGACCAAGCTTTCGGCGGCAAAGATCTGCATGGAGGCCGGCACGGATATGATTATCCTGAACGGTGCCCGGCCGAATGTGCTTTATGATATTCTGGACGGCAAGTCGGCCGGAACACGCTTTATCGGGAGGAAAAACACATGAAAAACACACAGGCCATTCTGCGGGAAACCAGAGCCGCCCTGCCGGCCCTGACAAACGCAACGGAAAAGAAAAACGCCGCGCTGGAGGCCATCGCCCGGCGGCTGGCCGCGGAGCAGGACGCCATCCTGGCCGCGAACCGCGAGGACATCGAGGCGGCTAAAAGCAAGTACGGCGAGGTCATGATGGACCGGCTCACGCTGACGGAAGAGCGCATCGCCGGCATGGCCCAGGGCGTGCGCGAGGTCGCGGCGCTGCCCGATCCCGAGGGGAAGGTGCTGCGCCGGGTCGAACGGCCGAACGGCCTGGTGATCGAGAAAACCTCGGCCCCGCTCGGCGTGATCGCCATCATCTATGAGAGCCGCCCGAACGTCACCTCGGACGCGGCCGTGCTGGCCCTGAAATCGGGCAACGCGGTGATCCTGCGCGGCGGGAAAGAATCCTTCCGCTCGAACCGGGCCATTGTTCAGGCCATTCACCACGGCCTCGAGGACGCCGGGCTGCCCTCCGAGCTGGTCGGCTTTGTGGAGGATACGGCTCATAAGAGCGCGGACGAGCTGATGCAGGCGGTCGGTCTCATAGACCTGCTGATCCCCCGCGGCGGCGCGGGTCTGATCCGCCGCTGCCTTGAGAACGCGAAGGTCCCCTGCATCCAGACCGGCACGGGCATCTGCCACATCTACGTGGACGAGAGCGCCGACCTGGACATGGCCCTGACCGTCCTGGACAACGCCAAAACCAGCCGCCCCTCGGTGTGCAACGCCGCCGAGGTCTGCCTGGTCCATGAGGCCGTGGCGGCGAAGTTCCTGCCCATGGTCCGGGAGAAGCTGGGGAAGGAGCGGCATGAAGCCGGGCTGACCCCGGTTGAGCTGCGGCTGGACGAAAGAGCCGGGAAAATCATCCCCGGCGTCCCCGCGGGCTGCGACGACTTCGACACGGAGTTCCTGGACTATATCCTGGCGGTTAAGGTGGTCTCCTCCCTGGACGAGGCCATCGGACACATCGCCCTCCACTCCACCGGCCACAGCGAGGCCATCGTCACCGAGGATGCTTCCGCCGCGCGCCGCTTCCAGGCCAGTGTCGATGCCGCCTGCGTCTATGTCAATGCTCCCACGAGCTTCACGGACGGAGCCCAGTTCGGCCTCGGCGCCGAAATCGGCATCAGCACCCAGAAACTGGGCGCCCGCGGCCCGATGGGACTCGAGGAGATGACCAGCTATAAATGGTTGATTGAAGGAAACGGCCAGACGAGGCCTTAGAAGCCTGCGATCGGCCAGAAGACGGTGGGCAGGAGCAGCAGCAGGCCGAGGACGAGCAGGACGACGACCATTTTCCAAATCCATTTCACCCACTTCGTGTAGGGAATCCGCGCCATCGCGAGGGCGGCGATCAGCACGCCCGAAGTAGGCGTGAGCATGTTCGTGAACCCGTCGCCGAATTGGAACGCCAGCACCATCGCCTGCCGCGAGACGCCCACCATGTCGGAGAAGGGCGCCATGATCGGAATGGTGATGGCGGCCTTGGCCGTGGCGCTCGGAATCACGAAGTTGATGAGCGCCTGGATGCCGTACATGGCCGTCAGCGACCCCATGCGGCCGGTTCCGTCCAACCCTTCCTGCATCGAGTGCAGGATGCTGTCCACGACCTTTCCGTCCTGGAGCAGGACGATGATGCCGGACGCGAAACCCACCACGAGGGCGGCGGACAGGATGTCCTTGGCGCCCGCAAGCAGCTCGTCGGCAATCCGGTTGGCGTTGAACCCCGCAATGATGCCGCAGATGATGCCCATCCCGAGGAACAGGCCGGTAATCTCCGGCAGATACCAGTCCCAGCAGGTCACGCCCACGATCAGCATGATGACAGTCAATAGCAGCACGCCCAGGATCCATCCCTGCCGATGCGTGAGCGGCGTGTCCTCCACCGCGAAAGCTTCTGTCGGCGCCTTGCGGGTCTTATGGGCATAGACCACCACGAAAATGGTCATCAGAACGGTCAGGAACGCCCAGCAGAAGATGCGGTAGCCCATGCCGGAAAAGAGCGGCAGATCCGCCATTCCCTGCGCGATTCCCACCGTGAACGGATTCAGGAACGCGCTGGAAAAACCGATGTTGGATGCCACATACACGATCAGCATCCCCATGAAGGCGTCGTATCCCATCGACACGACCAGCGGTACGACGATCCCCACGAACGGGATTGTCTCCTCGCTCATGCCGAACACGGCCCCGGCCAGCGAAAACAGCACCGTGATGGCCGCCAGGACCAGCTTGTCCCGCTTCCCGACCCGGGCGATGAACCGCCCGATTCCCGCCGTCACGGCGCCCGTGGCGTTCAGCAGCCAGAAAGCGCCGCCTACCACCAGGATGAAGATGATGATACCGGCTTGCTTCACGAATCCGTGATAAATGGCCGGCAGCACCTGCCACGTCTGCGGCACGGAATCCACCTGCTCATAGCTCAAGCTGCCGTCCTCTCCCTTCACATACTGCCCACCCGGGACAAACCAAGTAAGCATCGCGCACACCACCAGGATGCACGCGATGATCACATACGTATTCGGTACCTTGAACTTTCGCATACTTTGCAAAGATACCAAATTCCCTTATTTCCCAATCCGGATGGAGACTGTTTCAAGAAGGGGAGACTGGGACAAATCCTGGGGATTTGTGCCCGGAACACCTTGCGGAACAGGCATATCGAGCTGTTCGAACAGTTCTTCCCAGTATGGCGGCATCGTCCCGTCAGGGGCAAGGAAGTTCATCGGCTTTTCCTCGAAGAGGTGGCTACCGTCCGGCCGTCGGAAGGCGTCCCGGACCAGTTCGGAACAATAATAGGCATCGTTGTCGGGGAGGAACGTCAGGTCATAGGGAGCGCCGATGAAGCGGCGGGCATTATCGACAAAGAAGGATACTCCGGTGGTATCCTTGAGGCGTCTGACCAGGAATCCGGCGTCCGGATTGTCTTGGATCAGCGAGTCCAGCGGGTACCGGCTCACGCCTCTTTTGGGGGTTGCGTCGATAACCCAGGTTTTCCCGTCGTCGTCCATGTCGATGATGGCGACATGTGTCAATTCCCCTGTCGCCGAAGCGATGGCCTCGTCCATGGATCCGGGATTCTCCCCGGACGTCCCGACAAACAGCAGATCACCTGTCTGGAGGTGATCTGCGGGGTTCTGGCAGCCTGCAATCGACAGTACGACGGCAGCGGCCAATAGCTTTATGAGAGCCGTGTCCATTCCGGATTATATCCCCATCCGGATACCGAGGGTCCAGCAGGAGAGCGTGGGGCCCGGTTCGGGGAACTGGCGGGCCGTGGCGGGCTGGTACTTGACGAAGAGGCCCAGGCCGTCATACGAGATAGAGGCGAAGAAATCGTAGCTCCAGGGGACTATGGCCGCGTATTTCAGATCGGTCCGGCTACGGGATCTCTCGTCGCGGAAATCGGTGCGGACCCGGGTCCGGTAGGAGTAGAGGGCTTCCGCTCCCAGGGACAGCGAGGCATCTCCGAAATGGAATTGCAGGGTGGCGGGAATCAGGACCGTCGGGCCCCAGATCGAGGACCGGCTTTTGCCGGAGGCCGCCCATTCTTCAGGCATCGCGCCGATGGTGATGTGGTTGTCCGTGTCCAGGGAGAAGACGTTTTGCTTGCTCTGGTATTTGCGCCAGCCGATGCCGCCGCCCACGTGCAGGCTGACCCAGGAGACGGGACGGACGTACGCTTCCAGCAGATGGGCGTACAGGACGCCGGAGCCTCTTGACTTGAAGTCGTCCGTGGAGACGATGCTGGTTCCGATGCCGATCTCCGGGACGAAGTTGATGCCAACCTTGTCGAATTCGCCGGCCGGTTTATGATGTCTGAACGGAGTGACCGTCAGTTGTTCGATTTCCTCCAGGCGATCCCGGGCGGGTCTTTCCTGGGCAAAAGCCTCGGACGCGGCCATCGACAGGCCGACGAAAAGAATCAGTGCGTATTTCATATTCGTGTTCATTACAGGTTAATATTGATGATATTGGACATCCGGGCCGTGGTCGAGAAGCCCTGGGGAAGGAGTTCGGTCACCCGGAGAAACGGCGTGTCCTTCTTCTCATCCTTGGACAGCAGTTTTTCCAGGAGTTTCTTCTTGTCGGGATAGGCCACGATGCGGTATTTCTTCAGACCGGCGGCCTCCGCGGCGCAATGGATGGCGTCCAGGAGGGTTCCCCGCTCATCGACCAGTCCGTTGGACAGGGCGTCCTTGCCGGACCAGACCCGGCCCTGAGCGATGGCATCGACAGCATCCTTGTCCATACCGCGGCCTTCGGACACGATGGAGACGAAGTCGTCATAGATTCTGTCGACGCTCTTCTGATGCCAGACGAGTTCTTCGCCTTGGAGCGTCCGGAGACCTGTGCCCATGTCGCTGTGGTCGTTCGTTCCGACGGCGAACGTGTTGATATGCAGTTTCTTCTTCAGCGCTTCACCATAGCCGACCGACATCCCGAAGACACCGATCGATCCGGTGATGGAGGCGTTGTCCGCGATGATCCGGTCCGCGCCGGCGGAGATCAGGTAGCCTCCGGAAGCGGCATACGCGCCGTAACTGGCGATGACGGGCTTATCCTTTTTCAGCAGTTCGATTTCCCGGCGGATCATATCGGCCGCGACCACTTCGCCGCCGGGGGAATTGACCCGGAAGACGACCGCCTTGACGGTGGAATCCGCCCGGACCTTCGCGATTTCCCGGGAGAACTTTTCTCCTGCGATGCCGCTGCCGGAACGGACGATGTCACCTTCGGCGTACAGGATGGCGATCTTTTTGGAACCGTTGTTCTTGAGGTCCTTGATGTAGTCGGACATCGACACTTTCTTCAGCTGGTCCGGGTAGTTCTTGCCGAACAGATGGCAGAGGTATTTCTCCATCTCGTCGCGGTATTTCAGGCCGTCCACAAGGCCCTTGTCCAGCCAGTCCTGCGAGCATCCTAAGGCCAGATGGTCGGTCCAGTACCGGAGCGAATCGGCGCTGATGCCCCGGGAGGCGGCCATGTCTTCCATCATCGGCTCCCAGACGGAGCGGAGGAGGGCCAGGTTCTGTTCCCGGTTCTCGGCGCTCATCTCGCTGCGGATATACGGCTCTCCGGCCGATTTGTAGCTGCCGTGGCGGATCAGCTCGACCTGGATGCCGAGGCTGTCCAACAGGTCTTTATAATATACCGATTGCGAGGCGAGGCCGGTCAGGGTCCCCTCGGAATCAGGATGCATGAATACGCGGTCTCCCACGGAACCCAGGTAATAGGACCCGTTCCCGAAGGTGATGCCGTAGCAGACGACCGGCTTGCCCGACTGGCTGAACCGTTCCAGGCTGCGGCGCAGTTCTTCCGTGGCCGCCATGCCGGCGGAAATCTTGTCCGGACGGAGGAAGACCATGGCGATGTCATCGTCTTCGGCGGCCTTTTCCAAGGCCCTCTCCACGTTCAGCAGTGAAATGGAGGAAGAGGAGGACAGTCCTCCCGTCAGGGAGAAATTGAAGTCGGTGCCGCCTCGTTCGGCAATTCCCTTACCTTCATCGAAATACAGAATCTTTCCTTTCAGGAACTCCTGCGCGGACAACGGGGCCGCCATCAGGGGGAGGAGAAGTGCGATCAGATACTTTTTCATGCTATATCATTCAATGTGTTTTGTGTATTAGTTCATTAATACACTACAAAGGTACACACTTTTTTTGATTGTGCAAGAAAAAGTGGGAAAAAAATCAGACTAAAGAACTTTCTTGACGCCCGGAATCAGCCGGACAAGCCAGGTGAATACGAAGGAAATCACGGTTGAGACGACGCCGATGAAGAAGAACTTGCCGAACGCCCCCATCCAGAGGCTGTCCGTGAGGTTCTGCAGCACCAGCATCAGCAGCATATGGAATACATAGGCGCCGTAGGACTGTGCGGCGCTCCATTGCCAGAACCGGCCGCTCCAGTTCGCGAATTCGCGGAAAAGCCACAGCAGTCCGAAGGAAATGAACACGCACATCAGCGATTCGTAAATGCCGAACCAGCGCCAGACGAAAGCGTTCCAGGCCCCGTCGCCGCGGACGTAATTGCCGATGGCGAAAAGGAGGCCGATGGCCAGCGCCGCCGCGCCCGTGCGGTTGTCCGTCTTCTCGAGCCAACCGCATCGGCCCGCCAGCACGCCGAGGACGAACATCATCACATATTGCAGATAATGAGCCGGTTCTATCGCCATCGGAATGATTCCGAACGGCCAGATCCAATGATCCTGCGGACTCACCTGCCGGATGAAGTAACTGCCGATGCCCATGACCAGGCCGATCGCCGGCAGCGCCCACAGCGGAAGCCGCTGTACGCGGCAGCTCTTCAACGCCGGCACGAACCGGCGGATCAGCGCATAGACAAGGCAGAACACAAGGAGGCTCTCCACGAACCACATGTGCCCTGTCTCGAACTTGCCGGCCAGCAGCGAGAGTAACCCGCCCATCACGACCAGCGGAATGCCCAGCCGGACCAGTTTCTTCCGGACGAAAACCTTCCCGCCGTTCCGGTCATAGCTCTTCGGTACGAAATAGCCCGAAATCAAGAAATACAGCCCCATGAAGAAACTGGCATTGGTCGAAAAGAAATGCCAGATCCAGGGCATGAACTCGGCGGAATTGCTGGGCGTATAGGCCCAACCGCCTCCCGTCCCATAGGCCTGCCCCGCATGGTGAAAGATCACCAGCACGGTCAGGAAGACTTTGAGATTGTCCAGATAGTATTGTCTGGTTGCCTTGTTTTGCGATGCCATATAACAAAGATAGGAAAATTTTATCGAAAAACAATAAAACTTTCCTATCTATTGATAGCTCTGTAACCCTGCGGACTACTTGTACTCCGTCAGGTAGTAGGTGAGAGTCGTGCTCAGGCTGTGGGAGGAAACGCCGGTGAAAAGGTGGTACTTTTCCATCGTGCTCTCGAAGGAGCGGATGATGGTGCAGGTGGCGGGATCGCCTTCCTCGACATCGACAACGAGAGAGCCCTGGAAACGGTAGTCCTTGAAGAAGGACTGGTACTGGGTGCTCCATTCGCATTTGAGGGAGCCGTCTTCGCTGTTCTCCCAGGACCAGGAACCGACATTGATCTTTCCGTTGTCATAGACGACCGCATAGGTCCCGGATTCCGTGAAGATGAGCCCGGTGCATTCCTCGTCGAGGTTTTCATTGGCATTCTGGTCGCCGGAGTCCTGGAGCCATCTGGAGAAGTTGCAGCCGGCCAGCTCGAAATCCAGGAAGGAGATGTCGTTGTAGGAGAGGGAGAAATGGGTCTTGTTGAAAACCCAGTGACGGCAGAGGCTCTTGTTGAGCTTTGTCTCCTGGACGGTGGAGGCGATGCTGGCCTCGACGGTGAACGGCTCCAGGCCGCCGCTGTCGATGGTGAGCCGGGCCTCGCTGTCGCCGGTCAGGTTGATGACGATCTGGCCGAAACCCTGCAGCACATAGGCTCCGTTGATGAAGGTGAAGTTGCCGTACGCCCAGACGTCGTCCAGGTCCAGATTCTCGCCGGCCTTGGTGGAGGCAGGGTTCTTGGTGACGATGTACTCTCCGCCGGAGGTGAGTTCAATGGATTTAATGGGGCTGGAGGCGTCCTTGATTTCGTATTTTCCGATCTTGCGGTCGGCGTCCTTTCCGGTATTGTCCTTGTTGCAGGAAGTCAGCCCTGTAAGAGCGATCAGAAGCATGCTGGCCAGAGCGAGGAATTTTCGAGTATTCATAGCAGTTTATAATTAAGTCTTTGCACTTCGGTATTCATCTGCAAATACCGGACCACCTAATAAAAAACATCTCCGTCCTTGCGTGGCACAGGGACGGAGACATTTTGGACTTGTTCGGGAAGAAGCTACTTCTTGAACAGTTTCTTGAGCGTGTTCCAGATCCACAGCAGGATCACGGCGCCGATAAGAGCGCTGATGATCTGGCCATACCACTGGGACCAGAAGGAACCGACTGCGCCGATCTTTCCGAGCAGCCAGCCACCGAACCAACCGCCGAGAAGACCGATGATGATGTTCCAGATCAGCCCTCCCTTGTCTTTCCACACGAAGAAGCCGGACAGCCAGCCGGCGATGGCTCCGAAGAGCAATGTGAGAAGAATGTTAACGATGTCCATGGTTTTTGAGGTTATTAGTTAGCAATAGCAAAAATAGGAAACATTTTGCAAGAAACAAACTTTGTCTCTATCTTTACATAAAGTAACGCGCTAACCACTTGATTGAATGAGTAGAATACACTTCTTGCCGGTGAAATACGGCGACTCTTTCGTCATCGAATGTGACAAGAACGGCCGGCACGGCGTCGTCGTGGTCGACGGCGGACCGACAGGGTGCGGCAACGTGCTGCAGGACAAGGTGAACGAAACCGGGACTCCCGACCTCATGGTGCTGACGCATTATGACGACGACCATATCGGCGGCCTCTCACAGTACATCAACGGAAGGATACGGAAGGGCGACCTCCCCGCGAAGGAGGTCTGGGCCAATTGCGCCGGCTATGCGGAGGTGGAGGAACCGGCGCTGACAAAAAGCGCCTTGCAGGGCGTGAAGCTGTCGAAGGTGTTGAATGACCAGGCCGGTTCGGGAAAGCTGGAATGGCGGGACGATTTGATCGAGGGCGTTGCCAAGGAATTCCCCTTTGCCAGCATCGAAGTCGTCTCCCCCACGGCAGAAGGGCGCCGGCTGGCCGTTGGAAAACAGGAAATCGCAGCGGTGAAAGTGGAGACGAAGTCGACGGATACGGAGGAGGACCAGGAAGAGCCGATTCTTCCCCTGGAGGTCCTGGCCGAGGATTGCCCGAAGCCGCCCAGCGAGAAAGCGGACGCGGAGGTCGCCAATGCGGCAAGCATCGCCTTCATCCTGCGCTGTGACGGCCTGAGCGTCCTGATGCTGGGCGACTGCTATCCGCACAATGTGGTGGCTTACCTGCGGAGTAAAGGCTATTCGGAGGCCAACCCGCTGGCCGTGGACTTCGTGAAGGTGGCGCACCATGGAAGCCGGCACAACACGAACAATGAGTTGCTGGATCTTGTCAAGTGCAACCATTACCTCTTTTCCACCAATGGCGACAAGTTCGGTCATCCCGACCGGGAGTCGCTGGCCCACATCCTCTGCCATCCCACCCGGGACAGGAACGAGAAAGTTCATCTGTATTTCAACAGCGACCTGGTGACGCTTTTCAGGAAGAGCGGACGTTTCATCCTGGACGGAGAACCGGAGGCGTACAACTTTGAGGCCCATGAGAACACGGCGGTCCTTCCCGAAAAGACCGCCGGACTGGCCGCCGAAAAACCGGTGCCCAAGCGATCCTTCTGGAAGCGCTTCTTCTCCTGGCTGTTCGGCCGGCGGTAGGCCTCCTTTCCGGGGAAAAGTCGGAGACAATGATACGACATCGTCAATTTTGTTGTATCTTTGCACCCTCTTATGGAAAAGGTCAGACGCATCATTTCAACCTTTCTGCTGGCAGTCTATCTGTCGGCCGTGCTTGCGTCCACCTTTCACCGGCACCCGGAACACAGCCAGGGTCCTGATTGCGAGCAGTGTGTTCACCACCTTCCCCACGCCGGTCATATCGGCACTTACGAGGGAGCCCTTTCCGACTGTGTCCTTTGCCAATTCCTGGGAATTCCGTACGTATTGACCCTGTCCGCGGCCTTGCTGCTGCCGACGTGTCTGTTCAGCGGACTCCTCTCCCCGCTGCGGGAGAACTTCATTTCTTCTTATCGGCAACATACCCGCTCCCGAGCCCCTCCCGTCCTGTGTTTCGCTTAGTTTTTCGAATCACGGACATTTATTTGGGAAAGTATGATTGCAACCATCCTGGCTGCTTTCGTGCTGTTGCAGGTACAGGACACCACGGAGGTTCTGGGTCCGGCCACCATTTACGGTGAGTCCCGGCGCCAGGAACTGATGCACCTGTCCCTGGGCAGTGTGGAAGTGGGCCGAAACTACATAGAGAACAATTTTTCCGGGACGCTGGCCCAGAGCCTCAGCGCCATCCCGGGCGTTCAGGCCCGCGCCATCGGGTCCGGACAGTCCAAGCCGGCCATCCGCGGTCTCGGCTTCAACCGCATCGCCGTGGCAGTGGACGGCATCAAGCACGAAGGACAGCAGTGGGGAGACGACCACGGCCTGGAGATCGACCAGTTCGCCGTGGACCGCGTGGAGGTGATCAAGGGTCCGGGCGCGCTGATGTATGGGTCCGACGCCATCGGCGGCGTGCTGGGCATCTATACCAATTATCTGCCCACCAGGCCGTTTGAAGGCCGGGTGAACCTTTTCGGGCGCAGCAACAACCTGTCGGCGGGGCTTTCGGCCCGTCTGCAGGGACGCTCCGGTCCCTTCTACTGGAAACTGCACCTTACGGGCTCCGATTATGCCGATTACAAAGTTCCCACGGACGAGATCGAGTATTATTCCTATCGGATTCCCCTCAAGGACGGCACGCTGCGCAATACCGCGGGCCGGGAAAGGGACGCGTTCCTCATCCTGGGCTTTGTCGGGCCGCGTTTCCGGAATGACTTCAAGGTCTCGGAAACTTGGTCCAAGAGCGGCTTTTTTGCCAATGCCCACGGGCTGGAAGTCCGTCTGTCGGATATCGACTACGACGCTTCCCGCCGGGACATCGACCTTCCCTGGCAGAGCGTGAACCACCTGACGGTGCATAACCACTCCCATTTCCATGGGAACGGATTCACCCTGGACGGCGACCTGGCCTGGCAGATGAACCATCGGCAGGAGCGCTCGGAACCGGTTTCGCACGGGTATATGCCCATTCCTCCGGATGACAAGGAGCGAGTTTTCCTCAAGCATACCTTCACGGGGAAACTGGGAGGCAAGATCGTCCTTTCCGAGCAGAATCTGCTCCAGACGGGCGTAGATGCCGAATTCCAGCACAACCGGCGGGACGGATGGGGCTTCATCATCCCGGACTTCGAGACCCTGTCGGGCGGCGTCTATGTGACCGACCGCCAGACGGTGTCGGAAAGCCTGAATTTCAATGGCGGAGTCCGTTATGACCGTTCGCGCACCTCCATCCACGGCTATACGGACTGGTTCACCACGCCGGATGAAAGCGGAACGCCCGTGTACAAGCAGCGCTCCGGGGACATCCGGCGGGACTTCGACAGTTTCACCTGGTCGCTGGGGGCCGCCTGGAGCCCGGGCCGATGGGTGCTCAAGGCCAATGTCGGCAAGAGCTTCCGCGTCCCGATTCCCAAGGAGCTGGGAGCGGACGGTGTGAACTATCACATCTTCCGTTACGAGAAAGGCTCGGCGGACCTGCAGCCGGAGAAGTCCTATCAACTGGATGCCGGCATCAACTGGATGGGAGAGAAACTCTCTTTCCGTGTCGATCCGTACCTGAACTGGTTCCCCAACTATATCTACCTGAACCCCGGATCCTCCTATTATGAAGGACTGCAGATGTATACCTATACGCAGGCGCAGGTGTTGAGGACCGGATTCGAGGCGCAGGTCACCTGGCAGCTGTTCCGTTTCCTGGAGCTGGAAGCCAAGGGCGAGTACCTCTGGGCCCGGCAGATGTCCGGCGCCAAGAAAGGCTACACGCTTCCTTTCTGCCCGCCGTGGAAAGCCGTTTTCAGTGCCCGTTATTCATTCCTGGAGGACGGTTTCGTCCTCTTCGACGTCCGTGTCGCCGGAAGGCAGGATCAGATCGTCCCGCCCGAAAAGCCCACCGAGGGCTGGTACACGCTCAATCTTTCGGCCGGGAAGAGTTTTCCCCTCGGCCCCATAGTGCTCAAGACCGGCATTCAGGTGGAGAACCTCCTGAACCGGCGTTATTACGACCATACGAACTATTATAGACTCATCGGCGTCCCGGAGCCCGGCTTGAACGCCTCGCTCATGCTGGGAGTCGATTTTTAACACGAATCATCATGAAAAAAAATACCATTATCCTGATCGCCGCCGCCCTTGTGCTGGCATTTGTTTCCGTTTCCTGCAAGAAAGACACGCCTGTCGCCAAACCTCAGATCACCCTTACCGAAGTGGGCCACGAGAACTCCTTCGAGGCTATGCGCGGTGACGACATGCACCTTGAAGCGGACATCCTGGCCGAAGGCCTGATCAGCCGCATCGACGTGGAAATCCATCAGGAAGGCGGAAGCTTTGAGATCGAGAAAACCTATACGGACGGGAAGTATGTCGGCGTGAAGAACGTGGAGTTCCACGAGCATATCGACATTCCCGCCGACGCTCCCCTGGGCGAGTATCACCTGCATTTCACGGTCACCGACCGCGAGGGGCAGACGTCACAGGCCGAAGCGCATATCCATGTGATTGAATTTGATGAACACGAGCATCATGAAGAATAGCAAATTGTTTCCCTCCCTGCTGCTGTGCGCACTCTGTGCGTGCAGCAGCCCTTCGGGGGAAAAGGACCTTGTCCCGCCCGAAATCTTCCCCGGCGGCGAATTCACGTCCCCGCTCAACTGCCAGGAATTCCCCCGCGGCGGCGTCCTGCCCTTCTCCTACGTCTTCTCCGATGACGTGGAGCTGGGCTCGTTCAATCTGGAAGTCCACAACAACTTCGACCATCACACCCACAGCACGGAAGCCGGAGAGTGCCGGCAGGATCCCGTAAAGCAGCCGGTCCACCCCTGGATATTCAACCAGGATTATCCCATTCCCTCCGGGGAGACGGTCCATGAAGCCAATCTCCAGATTCCCATTCCGGCGGACATCGATCCCGGCGAATACCATTTCATGATCCGGGTGACCGACGCCTCCGGCTGGCAGCAGCTCCGCTCGGTCAGCATCCGGATTTCCGAAAACGGGATGTAGCTCCCGAGAAACAGCATTTCAGAAGCCTTCCGTTCCAGCCGGATACGCTACTTCGAGTTGCCTCTCTTGGCTTCGGAAGGAAGGTATCCGTAAAGCTCCTTGTAGCACTTGCTGAAATAGCGCGGCGAGGTGAAGCCGACTTCGTAGCAGATTTCCGAGATGGTAAGCCCTCCTTGGATAAGCAGCCTCTCGGCGTGGCGGAGCCTTACGATCTTGATGAATTCCGAGGGCGTACTGCCGGTAGCGGCGACCATGCGGCGATAGAGGTTGGCTCTCGACATACCCATTGCCTCGGCCATCTGCTCGACGCTCAATTCGCTTTCGACAATGTTCTTTTCGACAAAGGCCGTCACCTTGTCAACGAATTTGCGGTCCACCGACACCACGTTCCTCTCCTCGATGCGGGCCTTCAATTTGCCGGAGGTGTCGATGCCGGCCCGGGAGACGAGGATGGCGATATGCTCCTGGAGAACCTTGATGTCAAACGGCTTGGTGAAGTAGTCGTCCGCCCCGCAATCGCGGCTTTTCTTCTCGTTCTCGTCGGTAAGCCTCGCCGTCAGCATGACGACGGGGATATGGGTCGTCGCCGGATTGGCCTTGATCCTTTGGCAGAGTTCATTTCCGTCCATATTGGGCATCATCACATCGGAGAGCACGATATCCGGACGGAGGGTCTCCATCTTTTTCAGCGCGGCCTGGCCGTCCGTCGCCGTGATGACGTTGTACTCGGAGGAGAGGACGCCGGAAAGATAATCCAGGAAGTCATCGCTGTCATCGACAAGCAGCAGGTTGGTTCTCCTGGCGGCGGGGCGGGCTGTGTCGGCGTCTGCGGGAGCATCTTTCCGGCACAGCGAACTTTTCACGAATCCGTCTCCTGAGGCTTTGCATTCTTTTGCGGGAATGGACACCGTAAATGTCGCGCCGCCTCCTGGGGTATCGGAAACCTCCACCCGTCCTTCATGCATCCGGACATATTCCAGGACGATGTTGAGCCCGATTCCGCTTCCGCCCTTGTTCGCAGAGCCTTCACCCTGCCAGAAACGGTCGAACAGATGCGGTTTCTCCTTGTCGGGGATTCCCTTGCCATTGTCCGAGACCTTGATGATGGCATCGCTGCCGTCCAGGGAAAGGTCCACATTCACCCTTCCGCCTTCGTCGGTATACTTGATGGCGTTGCTCAGGAGGTTGGTCACCACCTTGGAGATCTTATCCTCGTCGAACAGCATTTCGATATGGTCCTTCGAGGTCCGGAAGGTCAGCGTGATGCCTTTTTCCTTCAAGGCGAGGAACTGTTCCACCGAAAAGCGGACCGTTTCTACGATGTCCTTCTGCGAGAAGTGGACGCTTTGGGCATTCATCATCAGGCTTCTGAGGTCCAGCATCTGGTTCACCATGTCCAGCAGTTTGCGGGCATTCCTTTTGGCAATGACCAGTTTACCCTTTATCTGCTCGTCCTGTTCCTCTCCTATTGCGTCGGAAAGGGGAGAAAGGATCAGAGAGAGGGGGGTACGGAGCTCGTGGCTGATATTGACAAAGAAGATTTGCTTCATTTCGGAAATGGCCTTCTCTTCCCTTTCCTTCCTGCGGTTCTGGCTTATCCGGTAGAGAACGGACAGGAATCCAAACAGGAGCAGGGTATAGATGAGGATGGCCAGGCTGCTCTTGTACCAGGGCGGGCGGACGGTGATGTCCAGGCTGCTCACAGGGCCGGAAGCGTTGCCTTCCGCATCGGCGATGGCGACATCCAGTTTCATCCTGCCGGATTTCGCGTTGGCGAACTGCACCGCCGGCATGCCGTCCGGTGTCGGGGTCCATTGGCTCCCGTCCGTGCTGAAGATGAACCGGGGCTGGCCGGGCTTTCCGATGGAGGAAGAGGCCAGATGGATGATGAAGGAGCGCTGTTTCCAGGAGAGGGTCATGCGGGGCTCCACGTTTTTCTCTCCCTCCGGCAGGACGATGCCGCTGAAAATGACATAGGTGGAGTCCCGGTCCTGGATGATGTCCTTGGGAACAATCCTGACGAATCCCCGTTGACAGCCGGCCAGGATGTCTCCGTTCCTGAGACTGACCATCGAGTTCTTGTTGAAGAGGACATCCGGCACGCCTTCGTTCGTTCCGTAGGATGTGGCGAAGAATTCCCAGCCATCACCCCTGGAATTCACCTGGATGCGCGTGAGCAGATTGTTGGAGCAAACCCAAAGAGCGCCCAGGGTGTCTTCCGCGACGGAAACGGTGTGGAAATTGGTGGAGTTCCCCCGGATATCCACCGAATAGGTCTTTTCGGAGGAGATGTCGTGGGCGTGGATGCCCTTGTTAGAGGCAATCCAAAGAAGCCCCCTGGAGTCGATGAAGATATCCCGGACGTGCAATTCATCCAGTTGTCCGGCTCCGATTGCCTTGATGGTCTTGGTTTCCGGATTGAACACATCGACACCTTTGGCATGCCCGATGTAAAGGAGTCCGTTTTCGGAGAAGCAGAGCGAACTGACATGGTCTTCCCTCAGCGGGCTGTTCCCGTGATGATAGGTTTCCGATTCGCCCGTGACGATGTCCATTACCTGGAGACCCGCCCCAAGGGTGCCGATATAGAGTGTCCCGTCCTTGGTGCATTTGATGTCCCAGACGTCATTGCTTGCCAGGTTGCTTGTGGCGGTGTGGTAGGACGTCCAGCGGCCGTTGCTGAAATGGGCGAGGCCTCCCCGGAAGGCTCCGAACCAGAGGGATCCGTCGGGGGCGAGCGTGCTGCTCACCACGATGTCGGAAAGCAGTTTGTTCTGGTCCGTCCGGATATTCGTGCGTTTCCCGGTTTCGGGGTCGTAGCGGACAATTCCTTCCCCGTCGGTACCGCACCAGATGATCCCGGTGTTGTCTTCCAGGACGGTGGTGACGTCTTCAAGAGGAGTGTGGGCAAAAGTGTTCTTCCCGTCGTAGATAAAGCTCAGCCCGCTCTTGTAGGTCCCGAGCCACATCACGCCGTTGTTGTCGCAGTACAGGCATTGGATGCATTCACCCAGGAAGGGAGTATCGGCAGACCGGACACGATTGAATATGCCCGCAGCGTCTTCTCCGGGGGTGTAAACCAGCAGACCGTCGTGGTCGGTGGCGATCCAGACGCGCCCGGAAGCGTCGGCCGCTACATCTTTGATCAGCAGGCTGTGTGACTTCCATTCGCCGGTGACGGTATTGTGGGTCCAGGAGACTTCGCCCGTGTAAATGATTTCCAGGCCGGCGGAATCCTTGAAAAGCCGGTAGTTGTGGTCCAGCTGATCCGTTTTCGGAGTGATGTCGGACTCCACCGATGAGACCGTCATCGTGGCCGGATCGATGCGGATGATGCGGCCGTCGAAGCAGCAGAGAGTGAGCTCGTCCTCGGAGAAGACCAGGTCGGTGGCCCGGATATCGGCAGGCTTGCCTTCAATGGCCCACGAGCCGGTCTTGTCCGAGCGGAGGTCCACTTTATACAAGGTAGAGCCGTGTATGGCCCAGATGTCACCGTGGGCATCGACCTTCATCAGCTCGATGCGTCCCGTGATTCCGTGGCTTGCCAACCAGGGGGAGGGGTCCTGGACCACCCGCTCGTCGGAAAGGTCCATATAGGAGTATCCCAAAGGCGTATGGATCCAAAGGTGTCCCGCCGAATCTTCGAAGAGATCGTTGATGGAATTGTCCGGAATCGCATCCGGCCCTTCAAAGAAATGCTTGAAGCGGAAACCGTCATAGCGATTGAGCCCAACGTGGGTGCCTATCCACAGAAAGCCCCGTGAATCCTTGAATACGACGTAAATGCTGTTGTCGGACAGGCCGTCGTTTATGGTCAGACGACGGAACTCCGCACCATTCACGGATGTGCAGAGCAACAGATATAATAGAGTGACGAGGCGAGGTAACAGGCGTTTCACGGCCCAAATATAGGAAAATGAAACGTAGTTGACACCAGTTTGCAACATTTTTTACCATCGTTGCCAACGGCGTTGGATAATTTTGTGACATGGAGAAAAAGATTCTACTGACTGTTTTATTGCTCTTTTCGTTCCTGCTTGTCCGGGGACAGAGGGCAGATGTCCGCGAAGAGGTCTTTGCGAATCCGCTCAGGTCTTACGGCAACGATTTCCCTTATCCGACCCAGACCTACAGGCAAACCCCTTCGCCCAAAGGGTACAAGCCGTTCTACATCAGCCATTATGGCCGTCACGGATCCCGTTACTATTGGGAGACTTCTTTGTACGGGCGCATAGACTCGCTGCTGACCGATGCGCACGCCAAAGGGATTCTCACGGAGGCCGGAGAGACATTCTATCAGCAGTTTTCTTCCATTCTTCCGGAGCTGACCGTCAGGGTCACGGAGTTGACTCCTTTGGGATACGAGCAGCACGCGCGCGTTGCGAAGACGATGTACGACTCTTTCCCTGAGATATTTAAGAAGGGCGGACATGTAGAAGCTTTCTCCTCCCTCGAGGGCCGGTGCATCGTCAGCATGGCCGCCTTCTGCCAGTCTTTAGCCGGGCGGAACCGCAAACTGGACATATTCCAGAGGGCTTCCAAGGAGACGCTCGGCGCCGTCGTCCCGGATTCGAAGGATAATCCTCGGCGCTGGACCTGCGATCCCGAGTCTTTCCCCGTATCGGGCGAGCCTTCCGTTTCCGCCAGTCCTGCCGCCGGGAAAAAGCCGTTCGTGACGATGTTCTTCAAGGACGCGTCGCTGGACGAGCGGGAGGCGGAAAAAACGCAGTCCATGCTGAGCACTTTCTATACGTCCCTTCCCAGTATCGGGCATGAGGGCATGATGGGAGAGCCCTATGCTCCGGATGAAATATTCGGCCGATGGGAGCTTTCAAATGCCGGCGCCTACCGTCATTACTGGTCCAGGCGCTACCTCGCGGTTCCCATCGTCGAGGACATCCTGGACAGGGCGGATGCCGTGATTTCCGGCAGAAGTTCCGAAATCGCGGACCTGCGTTTCGGGCACGATTCCTATCTGGGCCCGCTCAACATCCTCCTGGGCCTGGACGGCTCCCTGACGGTCCCTGCCGATCCGGACGATTTCAAGTACGTGTACCAGAATTATAACACCTGTATGGCCGGAAACATCCAGCTGATCTTCTACAAAAGCCGGAAACCGGGCGACGAAATCCTTGTCAAGGCGCTCCTGTGCGGCCGGGAGGCGACGCTTCCCCTGCCGGGAGACCTTTATCCCTATTACAGATGGAGCGATTTCCGGAAGTTCTACCGGAATCTCTGCGACAATGCCAGAATAGCGGAAAATATTCACTAATCAAATCAAATTATACACTTATGAAACTATTATCAAAAACTGTCCTGATGAGATGCTGCGTTTCGCTGGCTTTTGTCTTCGGCGCGATTCTCAGCTCATCCGCCCAATCCCAGTCCCTGAGTGTGAGCGGCCGTATTGTCGATGAGACAAACCAGCCGGTGATGGGAGCCGGCATCCTGGAAAAAGGATCGAACAACGGTACGGTTTCCGACCTGGACGGCCAGTTCACGATCGTGACGAAAGCCGATGCGGTCCTGGAGATCTCCTGCCTCGGCTATGATTCAAAGGAAATCGCCGTGAACGGGAACAGTGTCATCAACGTCGTGCTCAACAGCAGCTCGGAATTCCTCGAAGATGTCGTTGTCGTCGGTTACGGCGTCCAGAAGAAAAAGCTGATTACCGGTTCGACCATCCAGGTCAAGGGTGATGACATCGTGAAGCTCAACAGCACCAGTGCGCTTGGAGCCCTGCAGTCTTCGACGCCCGGTGTGAGCATCATCGCCAACACCGGTCAGCCCGGTGACGGATTCAATGTGAACATCCGAGGCATGGGTACCATCGGCTCTTACAAGCCTCTCTATGTCATTGACGGTGTGGCCGGCGGCGACATCAGCACGCTCAACCCTTCCGACATCGAGAGCATCGACATCCTGAAGGATGCGGCATCGGCGGCTATCTATGGCGCCAGAGCCGCGAACGGCGTCATCCTGGTGACCACCAAGCAGGGCAAGGAAGGCAATATCCAAGTCAGCTACGACGGCTATGTCGGCTGGCAGAACGCGCCCATCATTCCGCAGGTGCTGAACGCGAAGCAGTATATCGAAGTAATCAACACCGCAGAGAAGAACAACGGGCTCACGCCCACGGATTTCTCGACCGTCCTCAGCCCCGAACTCTACAGGAGCATCATGGACGGCTCTTTCACCGGAACCAACTGGATTCGGGAGTTCCACAATGACAATGCACCTGTCTCCAATCACGCCGTCAATGTCGCCGGCGGAACCGACAGGTCCAAGTTCTCGATGGGTGTCAGCATCACCGACCAGGAAGGTATCTTCGGCAAGCCGGCAGCCTCCAACTACAAGCGTGCGACGGTCCGCCTGAACTCCGATCACGTGGTTCTCAGGAAGAATGACCTCGACGTGATCTCCATCGGCGAAAACGTAAGCTTCTCCTACAGCGAGAAGAGCGGTATCAACCTCAGCAACCAGTACTCCAACAACATGTTCGACGCGCTGACGGCGAATCCTCTCGCCCCTATGCGGAGGGCCGACGGCGAGTACACTTCCCATGATGACTATGAGGCTTACGGCATTTTCAAGTTCGATGGCGACGCCAAGAACCCGCTGTACGTGATCTCGAAAACAAGCCAGGGCAACAACTGGAGAAACGATTATACGCTGAACATGTCCGCCAACCTGCGCATCCAGCCCATCAAGGACTTGATTGTCAGGAGCCAGTTCAATTATAAGGCAAGCGCCAACAGCAAACGCTCCTACGACATGACCTATCAGGCCAATTCCACCTCTTTCCTCGAAATCGACAAGGTCTCCCAGGAGGCCAGCCTCGGATGGAGCTGGTCCTGGGAAAACACGGCGGCGTACAAGTTCCATGTCGGCCGGCACAACTTCGACGCCATGGCCGGTATGTCCATTGAACACTCCGGCTACGGCATGTCGGTCGGCGCCGGCAGGGAAAAGGGAAAATGGGTCGATGATCCCATCCACGCCTATGTGAGCAATATGACGGGCCTCATCACGGAAAGCAAGATCAAAGGCGCCCCCTGGGATGACAGCGGCCTGCTTTCGTACTTCGGACGTATCAACTATGACTACGCCGAAAAATATATGTTATCCTTCATCCTCCGCCGTGACGGCTCCTCCAATTTCGCTCACGGTCACCGCTGGGGTACGTTCCCTTCCGTCTCCGCCGGCTGGGTGCTCACCAACGAGCCTTGGATGGCGGGTCTCCGGAATACCCTCAGTTTCCTGAAGCTCCGTGGAAGCTGGGGCCAGAACGGTAACTGCGCCATCGACAACTTCCAGTATCTCGCCACCGTGCAGGTGGGTCCCAATGACGGCCGGTACGGTTTCGCCAACGGCATTACCGACCAGCTCAGCAATGGCTCCTATGCCGATAAACTCGCCAATTCCGAAGTTACCTGGGAGACCTCGCAGCAGCTTGATTTCGGTCTGGATGCCCGTTTCTTCGCCAGCCGTCTGGGTGTGACCTTCGATTGGTATCAGAAGGACACCAAAGACTGGCTGGTAAAGGCTCCTATTATGGGACATTATGGCGCCGACGCCCCTTATATCAACGGTGGAGACGTGCGCAACACCGGTGTTGAACTTGCCCTTACCTGGAACGACCAGGTGAGCAATGACTTCTTCTACAGCATCGGCGTGAACGGTTCCTACAATAAGAACACCGTCACCCGTATCGCCAATGGCGAGGGCGTCATCCACGGACGCGCCGTCGTCGAGCAGGCGGCCGAACTGTATCGTGCCGAAGTGGGCTATCCGATCGGTTACTTCCACACTTATGTCACGGACGGCGTGTTCCAGACACAGCAGGAACTCGACGCTTGGCTGGCGGACGGCAAGCCGACCATCAGCGACAATCCCCAGCCCGGCGATCTCAAGGTCCTCGACCTCGACGGCGACGGCGTCCTGAATCAGGACGATGACAAGACCATGACCGGCGATCCCAACCCTCATTTCACGGCGGGCCTCAACATCTCCGTCAACTACAAGGGCTTTGATTTCGGCGTCAGCGGATACGGCATGTTCGGCCACCAGATCTTCCGCGCCTGGAGACAGTACGGCCACAGACCTTATCAGAACTATACCACGGAAGTGTTTGACTACTGGCACGGCGAGGGCACGTCCAACAAGCTGCCCATCCTGTATTCCAGCAACAGCAAAGGCCTCAACACCGACATGTTCATCGAGAACGGCGATTTCTTCCGTTTCCAGACGGTCACGCTCGGATACGATTTCAACAGACTGTGGAAGAACTCCCCGTTCGGCCAGCTCCGTGTCTATGTCCAGGGTCAGAACCTGTATACGATCACGGGATATAAGGGTATGGATCCTGAAGTGGGAACGTCCAGCGGATTCGACTCCTGGGCCAAGGGCCTCGACCTCGGTTTCTATCCCCAGCCCCGCACCATTCTCGTGGGTCTCAACATCAAATTCTAATAACCGTGCTTGAAATGAAAACCATACTGAAAATAACGGCTGCTGCCGCACTGGCGCTTCTGCTTTCCTCCTGCGAGAGCCTTCTCGATACGACCAATTATATGACCAAGACCACGGCCGACTTCCCTTCGAATGCCGGCGAGGTGGAGCAGATGATCACCGGTATCTACAATAACCTGAACGCCATTCAGGAAGCGAATAAAGTCACCTGGCACTATCCCTGGGCGCTGGCGACGGCCGACGAATGTCTCGGCGGCGACGGCGCGAACGTATCCATCATCCAGGCTGCCGATATGATGCTCAAGCAGGGAGACGGATACAACGGTGTCTATAAGCAGCGCTACGTGGGAATCGCGCGGGCGAACAGCGCCCTCGAAGTGCTCAAGGACTGCGATTTCATCTCCGAAGAGATGAGGAACGATTTCACCGGCCAGGCTCTTTTCCTGCGCGCCTACTACTATTACGAGCTGGCGAGCCAGTTCGGGAACGTGCCTTGCCCGCTGACCACCGTTGCGGATCCCACCCTTCCCCAGATTTCCGGAGAAGCGCTTTGGGGACAGATCATGCTTGACCTCAAGACTGCCATCGGCGTTATGCCTTCCAGGAAGTCCATCGGAGACGGCCATGTCGACAAATACTGCGCGGAAGCCCTTCTGGGCCGTGTTTACCTGTTCTATTCCGGATTCTACAACGACGAAGTCGTCACCCTTCCTGACGGGACGGATCTCACCAAGGCCGAAGTGGGCGGATATATCAAGGACTGTGTGGAGAATTCGGGTTATTCCCTGGTTCCCGATTTCCATAACCTGTGGCCGTACAGCAACCGCATCACGCTGTCCGACGAGCTTTGCCCGGTCAAGTGGAAGGACAAAGGTTACGAGTATGTGGGTGATGACGGGAAGGTCAACCCGGAAGCGATGTTCGTCATCAAGTTCAACGCCCTGAGCGCCGGCGACCCCTACCGGAAATATTCCAATCAGACCGCCCTCTTTATCGGTGGTGTCCGGGGTAACAAGCAGAAGTGCCAGAACGGAGACACCTTCCCCCTGAGCTACGGATACGGAAACTGCCCTGTCAGCCCCGCCTTTGTCAAGGAATGGGAGACCATCGAACCGAACGACCCGCGCCGCGAAGCTTCCATCATGAGCCCCGACGATTTCGTGAGAGGCTACAAGTACGGCGTGAAAGGCGACAACTGCCAGGAAACCGGTTATTACCAGACGAAGGTCATGCCTGTCATGGGCCGAGACAGCAACGGGAACATCAGATGGTCTTACCTTCTGGTCATGTACAACAACCTCTCCTGGACCAAGGATGACTATCAGTACAACTTCTGTGACGATATGGTGCTGATCCGCTTCGCCGAGGTCCTGCTGATGGATGCCGAGATCAATGGAAACAAGGCGTCCTTCGACAAGGTGCGCGCCCGCGCCGGTCTGCCCGCCATCGCCCTGACGGAAGAGAATCTCCGCAACGAACGCCGCTGGGAGCTCGCTTTTGAAGGCGTCAGACTCGGAGACCTGCGTCGATATGGTGTCGAGTATGCCAAAGCCGCATTGGACAAGCAGGATGGCGTCGAATGCTACTTCAAGGGCAACAAGAGCACGAACCACGCGAGTGATTTCAACGGTGGCTACGGTAAGCGTTTCGAAATAACGAAGGGCTTCGCTCCCATCCCGACCGAGCAGATCAACCTTTCCGCCGGTGCCGGCGAAGAATACAAGTTCAAGCAGAATGCGGGATACGAAGGTTCCGATGAGTACACCGGCTGGATTGAGTAAACTATGAAAACTTTCCTTACATTCGGAGCATTGCTTTGCACGATGGCGGCCTTCGCGCAGGCCCCTCAGCTCAACCGCGACAATATCGACGAAGTATTGAAAGCGATGACGCTCGAGGAGAAAATCACCCTTGTCGTCGGGGCGAACCGCTACGTGGGCGATGAAAACGGTCCTGGTCCTGCGCCCGGAATGCCGGTGCGCAGGTCCGTGGACATGAGCGGCCTTGTCGAAAAGCCCAAGAGTGACGGGGTCACCGCCTTCTCCAGCGGACGCGTGAAAGGTGCCGCCGGCGACGTCGTGCCGGTGGAGAGACTGGGCATCACCACGATGGTTCTTGCCGACGGGCCTGCCGGCCTCCGCATCGACGCCACCCGCCCGGGAGATGACAAAACCTACTATTGCACGGCCTTCCCGATTGGCTCGCTCCTGTCGGCATCTTGGGATCCCGAACTCACCGAGCGGGTAACGACCGCCATGGGTAACGAGGTCTTGGAATATGGCGCCGACGTTCTCCTTGCGCCGGCCATGAACATACACCGTAACCCGTTGTGCGGACGTAACTTCGAGTATTACAGCGAAGATCCTCTGCTCGCGGGAAAGATTGCGGCCGCTTATGTCAGGGGCGTCCAGAGCAACGGCGTCGGCACTTCCGTGAAGCACTTCGCCGCCAACAGCCAGGAGACCCTGCGCAACGGACAGAATGCTTCCGTCAGCGAGCGCGCCCTGCGTGAGATCTATCTCAAAGGCTTTGAAATCGTCGTGAAGGAGGCCCAGCCCTGGACCATCATGTCGTCCTACAACAAGATCAACAGCGTGCTGGCTTCCGAGAACCGCTGGCTCCTGACGGACGTTCTCCGCGGAGAATGGGGCTTCAAGGGCTTCGTGATGACCGACTGGTGGGCCGAAGAGAACGGCGCCCGCCAGATTGCCGCCGGCAACGACATGCTGATGCCGGGTACGCCTCACCAGTATGACGACATCCTTGCCGCCGTGCAGAGCGGCCGTCTGGACATTCGTTTCCTGGACGACTGTGTCCGGCGCATCCTTCAGGTGATGGTGGCATCGCCCACCTTCAATCGTTACGAATACAGTAACAAGCCCGATCTCGCCGCACACGCTCGGATTACGCGCGAGGCCGCCGCTCAGGGAATGGTCCTGCTGAAGAACGAAAGCGCCCTGCCGCTGAGCGCCAAACGCAAAGTGGCCCTCTTCGGAGTGCCGTCCTATGACACGATGGTCGGAGGTTCCGGTTCCGGTTATGTGAACCGCGCCTACAAAGTTACTGTCGATGAAGGGCTGGAGACGGCAGGCTTCAAGCTGGACAAGCAGCTTGCGGAATCCTATCGTGACTATGTGAAACAGGAGAAGGCCAAGCAGCCTGCAGAGTACTTCTGGATCATCCCCACCGTTCAGGAAACGGTCATCAGCCGGGAGGATGCGGAAGCGGCGGCAAAGCGCAATGACGTCTGCATTTACAGCATCGGCCGCATGGCCGGCGAAGGCGGAGACCGCACTCTCACCCCGGGCGACTGGTATCTCTCGGAAACCGAACAGGCGAACATCGACCTGCTCTGCGAGACTTTCCACAAGGCTGGCAAGAAGGTAATCGTCCTGCTGAACATGGGCAATATCGTGGACATGAGCTGGTGCGACAAGCCGGATGCAATCCTCCATACCTGGATGGACGGTCAGGAGGCGGGCAACAGCGTGGCCGACGTCCTCGGAGGCAAGGTCTCCCCCTCGGGCAAGCTGCCGATGACCATCGCAAAACGTTACGAGGACTATCCTTCCGCCAAGGACTTCCCGATGTCTAACGGCAATCCCGGCGACGTCAACTATGATGAAGACATTTTCGTCGGCTACCGCCACTTCGACCGCAATCCCGAGACGATTCAGTATCCTTTCGGCTTCGGCCTGAGCTACACGACTTTCGAGTATTCCGACATGAAGGTCGAACGCAACGGCGATGAACTGAAAATCAGCGTGAAGGTGACCAACACCGGCAAAAACAGCGGACGCGAAGTCGTCCAGATTTATGTCGATGCACCGGAAGGAAATGCCGTAAAACCCGTGAAGGAGCTCCGTGCCTTCGGAAAAACGACAGAACTGAAGCCCAAGGCCAGTGAAGTGCTCACGATGACCGTCAAACTGGCGGATTTGCGCTGGTTCGACGCCTATGAGCGGGCGTGGCAACTCGACAAGGGCGAATACGTCATATCCGCCGCCGCCAGTTCCCAGGACATTCGTCAGAACGTGACGGTGACGCTGTAATCCCCCTTATGCTTTTATTTGCAACTTGGCTCTCGCTCCGCTGTCTTGGCACGGCGGAGCGATTTTTTCATGTTCGAGTTCGATGATGCGGTGTACAAGTCTCGCTTGTACAATGGGCAGGCGGCAGACCCGTCAGTCCCCCAGTTTAAAAGAAATGGGTGTAATCGCAGGGAAACACTATTTTTGGACACTGCGGCAAGAGGTATCGAGCGTTTGCCGGAGGAAATCCAGAATCAGGCGCCGCTTTCTTTGAGCCAAGAAAACCATGCATGAGTATGACCAGTTCACAACGGCCATTCTTCTGGTCAAACCCTTGGGGGAACAACATTTCAGCGGAGAGGGTTCAAATCCTTGAATAGGTAGAGGAAACACTCTTGTACGGCTGTTCAATTGTTCAAAATCGGACGATAATCATCAGGAGAATAATTCAGGAAATAGACGGGCATTCCATCTTCGTCGTAATACTTATTCGCGATGACCATTCCTTTATCGCAGGCCATCTGCATCAGTCGGGTTGATTTGTAATCGTCAATCATCCCCTTGAGACCTTCATCACGAAGAACGGAGGCCGTGCTCGGCTTGCGGAATACATCAAGAACGGAATCATCTGCTTTGATTCGGTAGGTGAAGATAAGAGAATCGTTTCGAACCTCCAAACCCGTTTGGGTGATGACACTTTTCTCGAATTCTTGGACTAAAGGAAGTTGAGATTGCAGGTTCTCGACCAACTCTTCGATGGTAGGGAGTGATTCCTTCTTTTGTCCCATTGCAATGAAACCCTTAACAGCGAGGATAAGGAAGATTGTACAAAGGATTGCTGCGACTACGCAAACAATCGCTATCCACTTTTCTCGATTCTTCATATGACTGGATGATGATATTCATTAAGACAGGAATTATTCTTATTCGGAACTACTCGACCACTATAGTTCTCGCCCGAAAATGGATTGGGGTGGAGGGGCTTATCTGTTGGCCTATGAAGTGAACAACCAAAAAAAATAGAGAAAGATGATCGCGCCAATGATGGACCCGATCAACATAGACTTGCGCTTCTTTCGCTCGACTTCCTTTTCGTGGGTGAGGTCAACGGTATCTTTGTAACCGATGTCTTTTCCGGAGGCTTCCTGAATGATGCCAATAATATCTTTCTTCCTAATGTCATAGGAAGCCAGGTTGATAGAAACCTTTTTCCCTCCATTAAGAACAATAATCAGATATGTGGACCGGTATGGACCGCTATAACGGTCATAGCCGCCTTTCAGTCTGCTTGCAAGATAGCAATGATTGATTTGATACCACTTGTAATCCACCCCTTTCACTTGATGGATTCCGCGATCGTCAATCACGAGGTCATTGTCTTTATCGAGATAGTAAAGAATCAATTCCACAACGAGCAGAATTCCCATGAAAACGGCCAGCCACCAGCCGGCACGGACGAAAATAGTCAAGATAAGTACAACGAGGAAGACTATCCCCGTCACCCATAAGAGTTCCCTGCTTTGCTTGATTCTTGTTTCCATTCTTGGGTGTTTTACCGTTCCAGGTTCTTTT
>JAEEGJ010008599.1_pt1 | contig 28011 bp, 23 predicted proteins | sample 8958761 | NCBI WGS metagenome assembly JAEEGJ01 (sample SAMN16246546, study PRJNA631951) | gut metagenome | biome: gut microbiome; feature: rumen; material: RS-attached | host: Bos | place: Iran: Karaj | collected 2018-10 | reverse complement strand
CATAGTGATTAAAGCCGTAGTCGTGGCTGGTGGAATAGTGCAGATAGAGCATGGCCTTCGCGGTCTTGCCGATGGTGAACCAGTTGCGGAAGTTTATCTGCCATTCAGGTTTGTTGAGTTTCGTGGCGAGGCCGTATGCCTTGGTGTCGAAGTTTTGCTGCCAGTAACTGAGTGTCAACGTGGGACTGTAGAAACCGAACTTGGGTGAGGCCGTCAACGAGGCGTTGTAACTTTCGAACTTGTCGAAGTTGCGGTTGGTCCAGATGGTAGTCTCCGTTCCCTCCTGATACAGACTGCCAAAACTCAAACGCATGTCCTTATTGTGGCTGTATCCTGCCGTGAAGTTCAGCCATGAGTAGGTGACATTGAGGTCGAGGTTCTGCTTGATGGTAGGACGCAACAAAGGATTTCCACCCTCGAACTCATAGCGATTGTCGTATTGCACGTTAGAGTTAAGGGCCTGATAGTTGGGGCGGCTGATGCGCTTATTATAGCTCAGTTGGATGCCCCATTTGTTCTTTTGCCAGCCGACGGAAAGATTAGGAAACAGGTCGTGGTATTTTCGGCTCGGCTCTGTTTGGTACTGACCGAAGGAATAGTAGTCGGACGTAACGGCCTCGTAACGTAGTCCGCCGTTGAGACTCCAATCACCCAACTTCAACTTGTATTCGGCAAATCCCGCTACGTTGCTTTCCTTGATTTCATCATTGGACGGTGCCACCACTTGCTCCACATTACTATAGATGCCGTGGCTGTTGGAGCGTGACATTTCCGTGCCAGCACTCAGTTCGCCTTTCCATATCGGATAGGTCAGCACCAGTTTTCCTGCCAACATGTGGTTGCGGTTCTCGTTGTGGGTAGTCACGGTACGGTCGGCCAGTTGCAGACTATGTTCAAAGGATGCCTGGTCGCGCACGTTTTTCTTCCATATCCACGAACCGTTGAAGTCAATGCCGAGTTTCCCGGCCTTGCCCACATAGTAGATGTTTGCCTCATGCTGCGGGCGGTCACTTATATTCATTTCAATAAATTGGTCAACCATTCCTTCGAGGGCGTTGTTTCGTGTGATGGTCTGCTGTGCCTGAACCGTTCCACCCTCATAGAGCGAGCCGCTTAAAGTATAGGAGAAACCGATAGAATTGTCATCGTTGAAGTCGTAACTGGCTCCTATCTGTCCGCCAAGCATGGTGTACCAGAAGTTGTTGGGACATACTTGTATGATGTTTACGTGATTACCGTTTGCCCGGATGTCAGTCGTTACTGTATTGTCCTCGGAATGGTTGCCGTTATTGATCATCATGTTTCCGAACACTTCCAAACCGCCCGTGCGATATTTTACCGTGGCATCGTCGTAGGTTGTCCATTTCTCGTTATATTTTACTTGGCTGTATGCCTCCATGCTGATGCCGTCGCCCTGATGCTTCTTCGTCTTTATGCGGATGACCGCCCCGACTTCTGCATTGTACTTGGCACCTGGTGAGGTAATCACGTCCACGCTCTTGATGTCGGTGGACTTCAACTGTTTCAGTTCGCGGGCGTTCTGCACCTTCTTGTTGTTGATGTAGATTTCGGGCGTACCTTTGGCAAAGACGGTGAAGTTGCCATCACTACCTTGTACTTGTGGCAGCATCGACAGCACATCGTCAGCGGTGCCGACATCTTTCAGCAGCGAGTTCTGAATATCAACGGTCATGCCGCCCGTGGTCATTTTGTATTGGGGTATCTCGCCTTTAACAACAACTCCTTTTAGTGCCATCGTCTCGGGCTGCATCCGTATTGTGCCGAATTCTTTGGTGTTACATTGCCTGTAAATCGTCTTGTAACCGACGTATGAGATACGTGCAAGAACAGTTTCTTGTTCGCATGGGATGACAAAGAGGCCACTTTCGTTAGATACGCCGCCAGTAATCAGTGTGGAGTCCTGAGGTGAGAGCAGGGCGATGTTGGCGTAGGCTATGGGCTGGCCTTGCTCGTCGATGACGGTACCCTTGTAGCGTGGGGCTGTCTTCTGCGGACACTCCACAATGATTTCATGGTTTTCAACGGTCATGCGGATGGGATAGAAACCTATCATCTGGCGAATGGCATCGGGAATACTCTTCCGATGTACGGAGGTGGTGATGCGAAAGTCCTCCAACTCGTTGTAGAGGAAACTGATGGTATAGTCCTCGGTCTGTTCGTTCAGCTGGCGTAGGGCTTCGCTGAGCGACACATTATTATATTCACGTGTAACTTTCTGTGCCTGGCTCTGAACGAAGGCAAACCCGCAGATAATGATAAGGATGATTCGTCGCATGGCTTACTCCACTACTATCTTGTCAGACTTCAGTTCCACGGTGACGCTCTCGAAAAGATTGAGGCGGTGCAACACGACTTCGAGCGTCTCGTCCTGTTTCCACACGAAATAGAAACGGAGGCTGCGGGCATCGTCATTCTGAAACTCCACCTCTTTATGATAATAGACAGCAATCTCAGGCAGCATTTTCTCTAATGCCACGTTGTCGAACACGACTGGCTGCACGGTTGTTGTCGTGTCGGTCTTGACGGTATCTGTAGGTACTTCTGAAACGGAGGGGACAGGTACAATCTGTTCCGTTTGTGCGGTCTGCGGATTTGAACTGCTAACTTTTCGCACGATATGGATGGCGGCGAAAGCTACGCCTGCCGTAAAGAGTATGCCGATGATGCTTGCCGCGACCTTATAGGGCATGATACCCATCATTTTCCTGATGGTAGCGGTATGCGGCTTTTCGCTGCCGAGGGCTTCCAACTCATCAGCGTGTTCTGTTGCAAACTTCTGCCATTCCTCTTCCACGGGGATGGTTTCCTTTTCCGTTTCCCGTTTTACATAGGCTTGTTTCATCAGTGCAAGCAGTTCCTGGTTCTCTGCTTCCAACTGGTCGATTCTGTTCTGCTGTTCCATAATGCTTATCGTTTTGCTGTTTGACTCTGAAAATGTTCCTTGATGCGTTGTAGCGACTGCGACAGATGGTTATAGACCGTGACCTTGCTCACACCTAAGGACAGAGCCACTCCCTCGTAGCTCATCTCACGGAGGAACCGCAGCCGGAAGATCTGCTGGCTGAGCGGTGGCAGTTCCGCCTCAATGAATTGCATTAGCCGTTCCATGCGCTCATCATCGCCCATAGTAGGTGTCTGGCTCTCTATAGCTTCTTGCAAGAAGATCTTTTCCACCCGCTTCCGCATCGACTTGTGGCTGAGTACATCACTACATCGGTTACGGACGGCAGTCATCAGGTAGCCCTCCATCTTGCCGCTGTCAGGCATGGCGCCACCGCGAAGCAGACGGGCAAAGACTTCGCTCACCACGTCCTTACTCTCTTGCGGGTCGTAGAGCAACCGCCTGGCCAGACGGTACATCGGTGCATAATGCCGACGGTATATCAGTTCAAATTCTTCCTTAGTCATAATCCGACTTTTATTCAGTCATCTACATACAAGGACGATTCAGAGAACCGAAAAACTAAGCAAAACGATAACTTTTTTCATTTTTCCTTCATTATATTTCTGTTTTGTGGACTAAAACACGTATTTGGCACCAGCGATGATATATCCAGGCAACCTGTTTTCAGCTATAATCTCCTGATAATCGTTCTTCGACTCTATGCGAAGTCGGCGGTAATGACGGGTGTGGAGCATGTTGCGCCCTTCGACAGAGAACGACCAACGCCCCAGAGAGGCAGAAGCCGATATGCCTAAGTCAAAATTGCGGAAGTTATCCTCGCCAGAATGGTCGAGGACAAGCGACAGAGGCAAATTCAGTTCAAACCGTTCCTTTCTGAGCAGCATGGGTCTCAGATAGATCTCATGTTCGGCATAGTTAATGACACCGCCGCTGATTTCCATCTTGCTCTGTTGCAATGTCAGTTTATAACCTACCTCCACGTTGAACAATGATTTGAATTTGCTGGCCAAAGCCAATGTCCCGTCCATCTGTGAAAGACGGTTGTTGCTGAGAATATTCTGATAGGCAGACTGGTACAGGGTGTTTGTCAGCGTTGATTTGAATGTCAGCACCAACGGCACCCGGAAACCTTTCTTGATGTTGAAGTAAGCGTATTGGGAACGGCTGGCGCGGTCTGCTCTTAGCAGTTCAACCCTCACGCCATTCCCTGCGTTCTGATAGTTTGAGATGTAAGGGCTTTCCGTGAACGTACATCCAACATGCATGATATACGTAAAGTCATTGAGAATATCGAAATAGTTAAGCCCCAACTGTAATCTGTCTTTTCTATGCAGAATGTCCTGCTGTCCGCTGTAAACCGTATATTGCCGATAATCGTCAATCATAGTTCCCCGTAGAAACACCTCATCGTCCTTCTCGTATGCACTTTTATAGGACAGCGACAAGGAGTTAGTAGAACTGAACACCAATTCCAACCCAACATCGGGTAGAAACAAAACTTTATTGCCGTCATAGCGATTACTGACACTTGCCAACGTCAGCCCTCCGTTCATGCGAAACAGCCCTTTCTTCTTCGACAACGAGACGGAGTAGTCATAGACATTTGTCGTGAGTGTCTGCTTTGGCACGTTAAAATAATCGAGGAAAGCATCTGCCAATACATCGTTGCGAATCAGATTCCATCCTCCCGACATGCCCATTTGCCATGCTTTGGAAAGTCTGTAAGACCACGAGACAGAGCAAAACGCATCCAACAGCCCCTGCTTCTGCGTCTGTTCGATGGCGTACGTTTCTGCAGGAATATCGTACAACGACATCGTATCTGACAAGACTTGCAGTTGGCGGCGGCTGTGATGATAACCCAATTCTCCGCTCAGTGTCAGCAGGTTCTTGTTGTTCCAATTCCTCACAAACGACATCCGCTGACTAAAATCCCATTCCTGCACTTGCGTCTTGGAATCGTAGTTGCCTATATGCCTACAGATGGTTTGCGGCATTGCGGTGATGGTTGTTCGGCTGTCTAAAGCGGCATTGTCGTCCACCCTATATTTCATGTTCAGACCGAAGTGATGGAAGTGCCGCCTTGTGTCCGATTTCTCGGACAGCGACTCTGCTCTGTCACGCTCCAGATAAGTCCTCTCAATGTCATATTCGCCCTTGTTAGCCTCAAAGTTGAACATGTAGTAGGCATTGAGTTTCAGTTTCTCGTTGGGATTCCAAGCTGTATTGGAGGAAACGAGGGCATTCCGTCGGCTATAGGAATTGATGTTGCTCGTCAGAAACGATGGCAGACTGACGCCACTCTCTATCACCCTGTCTTGTCCGCCAAACGAGCGGGCATAGTCATTCACGCTGCCCAGCAGTTTGATATAGTCCATGAGTGTCATGATTTCCTCGCCCGTATTGAAGTACTTAGCGTTAAATCCGAACATGGCCTTGCTGCCAAACGAGTAGGCATTAACAGTTGTCCGATAGTTGTTGGGCCACCCGCCAAACAGTTCTGCATTACCAGTCATGCGGCCTCGGTGCAGAGAGTCAATCTTGACGTTCAGGGCGTTGGCCCTGTGGGTGTCGAATCCTTTGAGAAGCGAGAACTCGCTGTAATTCTTCTGCAACTGAATCTTATCTACGACTTTGGCAGGGAGATTATTCGTTATTTGTTCGTTCTGATTGCCAAAGAAGTCCTGCCCGTCAATGAGAATCTTCTTCACTGACTCCCCGTTGACCGTCACCTGTCCTTTCTCGTCCACGTCCATCCCCGGCAACTTGGCGAGAATGTCCTTCAGCACCTTTTCATTGCCAGTTGTATATTTGCCGATGTTGTAGTCGATGGTGTCGCCGCTGACCTTGATTCCCGGCGCACGCCCTTTGACAACGACTGTTTCCAGCATTTTGCTGTCTGGCTCCAGCCTAATTAGCAGACTATCGGCTCCTGTCGTTGTTGTAATGGTCTGGCCTTTGAAGCCCAGACAAGAAACCTTAATGAACAAATCTTTAACGGACGGCGATACAGCAACAGAGAAAGTCCCATCGTCGGAAGAAATGGCATATCCTAAGAGGGTGCTATCGGGGAGGCAATAGACCATGATGTTGGTAAAAGACACGGCGGAACCGTCATCAGCATTGACAACAGCCCCCTTCAGTTTAATGTCCTGCGCCGAAGAACGAACAAGGCAGAGCAGCAAAGAAACAATTATGACGGCTACCTTCCTCATGCACAATTACTGTGACGAACGCTGCTTCAGACTCTCAATTGTGCGCCGTCTCAGGCTCACAAATTCTTCTTCCGTCATTTTCTTGGCTCTCTTGGGCTTTCCCACTTCGCGTGTCGAATTGGTATTGATAGCCGTGCATGAATAGACAGTCTGCGCGTCCTCCAAGTCGAGGATAAGCCCTGGCAGTCCGCAGTATAAGCCTGGCCCGTCCTGTACGGGGATAGTCGGACAGAACCACGCTGTAATCGAATCACCAATGGTGGCCTTATACGCTTGAAGTCCCATAATCTCCTTTGACTCAGTGCCGACATTCCACTTGTAGCGTGGCAACGGATGCGTGATGGAATAGGTTCTTGCCAACAAATCCTTCAATTCCGTCACACGCATATCTTCAAGATTCTTATACACGGAGACGCTTTCTTCGCTATAAGAAGGATTCACAAGGATAATCTTCGGGCCGTGGTCGCCTGTCAGTTCTTCTTCTGGCTCTATCTGCTCAAACGATGACATCCTGCCGCTGACAACCAGGCAGAATGAATCCTTTTTCTCTGCCGATAAGCCCGACAGCAACCCTTGATACCCTTGATTCTCCTTCGCACCTTTTATCTTGTTAATAGCCTCTGCCCGTTTCTTGGAGTACACGGAATATTTCACTTCTATGCTCTGTGCGAAAGCGAGCATAGGCAATACCATCAACAGATGTGAAAATAACCTTCTCATAATCATACATAAATTTGAAATCGGGTGCAAAATTAGGGTGATTTCCTCTCGTAGCCGAAAATAAATATTACTGAATTATTACTATTTGGCATTTTTAGGATTCTTTCGGGCGCAGGTTCATCATAAAATATGTACTTTTGCAGCATGGAAAGAAGAATTAAATTCATATATGGCCTGACAATCTGCGCTATCGTAGCCTACACACTCGTGCAAGGCTATTGGCTATATAGCCGCTACCAACTATCGTTGGATGAGTACAAGAGTGAGCTATATGACACAATTATCGCCTGTTTCGAAGAAGATATAGCCGTGAGAAAAGCCTTGCCGAGTTCCCCAAGGCTTTACGGCAACCGATTTAGGAAAGCACACAATCAAAAAGATGACGATAAAACCGAAGCATGGACGTGTGAGATAATTGCCTTCGACACACTGCATCACTCCCTTGTCATCCCGAAGGACGTTGATGCCCCTACGTACCTCTTGGAGTTTATTGCCAATCATGGCAATACCCAGCAGTCTGAGATGCCTGATGGAATGGAACGCTTTGAGTTTACATGCGAGAACAAGGAGGGTGCAGGGACAGACCTGTTGTTGGAAGCTCTTGACCGTTTCATCGTCGACCTCCAGCATCCATTCCAAAAGGAGAGGCTCGACAGCATCCTGCGGTCACGAGATATAGATACTCAAAGCATCACTACAACGAAAGCCGACACGATGATTTGGCAACCGTCCATACAAATAGATGGCTCCATTTGGCAACCCTTCATGCTTGTGTCGTATCCTTACGACATCTTCGAGGGGCAGGAGGTTGTGGTGACAACGGCCATCAGTATTTCGCCAGTCATCCGTCGTATGGCCTATACATTACTAATGCAGATATTGCTATCGTTCATCCTTATCTTCTGTCTGTTTTATCAGATACTGACTATCCGAAAGCAACGGCACATTGAGGCCATTAGGCAGGAGTTCCTGCACACGATGATTCACGAACTGAAGCGCCCCATATCAACGTTGAAGATGTGCGTGTCGTTTATGGGTAACGAGCGGATGATGGAGGACGAAGAGAGTAAAAAGCGCATACTGGCAAGTTCGCACAATGAACTGGATAACCTGACTTCGTATTTCTCGAAACTGCGCGACATCACGTTCAGCGATTCCACCGAAATACCTTTGGTGAAGTCTCGCTTTTCACTGCGTAGTCTGATAGAAGAATGTATCGGCAAACAGAACATTCCCAGCGGCAAGGAGGTGAGGATAGAAATCGTGTCCGAGGATGATTTGGAGATACGGGCCGACCGTATGCACCTGGCAAACATTGTCTGCAACCTGCTGGAGAATGCCATCAAATACTCCCGTGAGGCCGTGACCATCAGGATAGACTATCGGATGCGTGAGGACGGGATGGTGCAAATCACCGTGGCGGACAATGGTATCGGCATCGCAAAGGCCGACCAGCGGTATGTGTTTGACAAGTTCTACCGTAGCGAGTCGGCAAAGGACAAGGCCATCCCCGGCATCGGACTTGGACTAAGTTATGTAAAGTTGTTGGTGGAGGCACACGGTGGCAGCATCAGCCTTGACAGCACGGAGGGCGAGGGCACCACGTTTACAATCGTAATACCGCAGAGAGATGGAGAGGATTAGGATATTGCTCGTTGATGATGACCGTCAGAACTCTGAGTTTCTTCGGAAGTTCTTAGAGGTGGAGGGTTACGAAGTAACTTACGCCGAGAATGGCCGCAAAGGTTGGGAGGCATTCTCTGCCGCCAAGCCCGATTTGGTGTTGCTCGACGTCAATATGCCAGTGATGAATGGTTTTGAGTTGGCGAGGCTTATCCGTGAGCGTGACCTGGGCGTGCTTATCTTCTTTTTGACAGACCGGACGGAAAAGGCCGACCGTCTGAAAGGGTTCGACCTGAAAGGCAATGACTATATTCCAAAGCCGTTCTATCCCGAAGAACTGATTGCCAAGATCCGTGAGCGTTTCGAGCATCGCCAGGCTTCGTTACCATCGCGCATAGTCATCGGCCAGACCATTTTCGACAGTAACCTCTCCACGATAGAATTTACCGGAACAGTGCAGCACTTATCTGCCCGCCAGTCGGAGATTCTCACCATTTTAGCCCAGCATATCGGCCAGACCGTAGAACGTTCGTATCTGCTGGAACACGTTTGGGGAAACGATAGTTATGCCAACTCCCTCGCCCTCAACGTCCAGATAACCTATATCCGCAAGATGCTCGAACCCGACACCAGCATCTCCATCGTGTCCCTCAAGAAGCGCGGGTATAGGTTGGAAGTGATATAACGAGGTTGTCCTTTGGATTCTGCAAAGGAACAGCTACAAATAATGTTCAGAAATTCATGTGATTTTGTCGCCAAACGTGACGGCGCGGCGGATGCGTGACAGCTGTTGCGGGGTGACGTTGAGGAAGGAGGCGATGCTCTATTTACGGATTCGGAATCATTCTGTTTTGAAATAACAAGTGCTTTCCGTGTTGTTAACTATTTCTACTGTAATAGAATCCAATGGAAGCCTCAGTGTCCTCCGTATGACTGAGTCGGTTTGCGAGAGGCTTTTGTCGGTGATGACGAGCCGCAGGGTGTCTGCACTGGTCACGGCCTCGGTGCTGTCCGTCGGCTGTTCCGCGTCTGTCACCGTCTGCCGTGCCGTTGGACGGCAAGAGGCGAATGCGAGGGCGGCAATCAGGAGGAAGAGAGGTTTTGCTTGTTTCAAATTGCTTGTATTCATTTTTCTACCATCCTTTAATCTGAAAGCACACTCCGACATTGATCCCCAAATCGTGAATCAGTTTGCTACTGTAATCGTTCTTGTTCGTGTCAAACGCATTTATGAGATATGCGTCATCACATATCGAAGCCATTATGCCGACGTTCGGAGTGATGTGCATCTTTATACCGACACTTGGCGACATGAACAGGCTAAAGCCCTGCTTTTCTTTAGAGATGGAGTATTTCTCGTTAGTTCCAACATTCTTTGCGTTGAACAGGGCAAATCCTCCGACGCGTAGATTAACAAACGGAGAGAATCTGCGATCTATGAAAAAGTAATGTGTACTGAGATAAACGGGAATTGCAGAGAACTTGTACTTCTCATGATGATTGTATCCAATTCCTGCTCCTATACTGAATCGCTCGTTACTGAACTTTTCGTGCAGGTAGTTTGCAGAAATACCACCGTCGCCATATTTGCCAATTCCTCGCGCATAAGAAACATCGATGACGTTCAGGCAGCCTTCGCCTAAATCGAACGAGTTTTGAGCCCATCCCGCCATTGCCACGAGGGTGAGTAGGATGGTGATGACGGTTTTCTTGTTCATATTCATTTCGTTTTATTTGTTATTTCGTGCTGCGAAGTTACGGAAAAGGGAGGAAAAAGCCCTCGGTAAAGGCTGAAAAGTGGGTGCCGGGGGTGAAAGTCTGAACAAATGTTCAGTGGTTTTGTGAATATTTGGAAGAGAAGGGTTATGAAACGGCGGTTGCTTTTTCTTTTTATATGTTGTCGGTTGCAAAGATACTTATTTTCCTTCACATCCCGACACTTTTTTGAAAATATCTTAAGGACTCATCGGAAATTATATGTTTGAGGGTTCAACAAGAAGTACTTTGAACAAATAAAAAACCAACCATCCTTTATTCATGGTGGATGAAGTGAGTCTTGATGAAAGATAGATTTTCTCATTTTAGTTCGAGTATAATAAAAAATGGCCTATTTAAGGAACGAAAGGCGTGGGCTGACCAATTCACTTTGGCAACAGAAGTCTCTCTACCACAAATTCACCAGTACTATTCTTTCTCACCAAAAGGATTGTGTCAGAATCGGGTGTGATGGTAATTGCCCGATAAATGTTTTCGAGTTTGATAGCCCTAATGGGCTTGCCATTCCAGTCATAAATAAGGAGCATGTTTCCACCATATATGTCTTTTGGGAAATCATCATGGCGCTTCCCCCAATAAAGGGCAACACAATAATGAGCATTGCCTGTTACGTCAATAAAGCCATAGGTGTTGTCCGGGAGAAATTTGACCGTACCGCCCTTTGCCTTTAAAAACTTTGGCAGAATATTTCCCTTTCTACAAACTAACGCCGGTTCATTTAAATCCTTCAAGTCGTAGAATGCAATGAATGACCCGCAGGTCGTTGCTGCGGCCATCCTTTTCCGCCCTGGCTCATAATGGCAGTTCCACTGACAGGCATACGCCTTTTGGGTGTCGTTCAGATTTTCCTCTTCAGACAAAGGGTAGATGCCAAAGAGTGTTGTGGCAGAATCAGTCTTATTGTTTAAGATGGCAAACGGATGACCTTGAAATGGCCCTGTGCCAAAACTTGTATCATCATTGATGCGATACACCTTGAATATCTGGCTATTGGCCTTTGCGAAACTGACGGATTTACTGATAAGCCATGGGGTATCTGCTTTTACTGAAGAGAGCAAATGCTTATTCGGGTCCCAGAAATGAAAACCGTCGCTTTCTGATTTGAAGGTCATCATCATACTCACCTCATCTGCTCCTCTCCCCGCATGGAGAAATTGGCCCACGAAAGAGCGATTTCTATAATCATACAGAGAGAGGTAAGTAGGCTTGAAGATATTAGAGAGAGCAATAGCCTTGTCTGTGCAGGCAATCATGATAGGATTCAGAATCTCGTTCTTCGGAAAGTCGACTTGCTCTGTCTTTCCTTTTTCTATGGTTCTAAACTCTGACAGAACTTCATCTTCTGCTGTTGGTTCAGCAGGCATGGAGAATAGAAGAATTGAAAATAAAAAACTACTAATCATAAGGCATTATAATGTATAAGAAATCGCTAAAAGGAATTCCCTTCCTCGAAGGTTGTATTGATAGGTGTATGTATTAACCGTACTGTATTCGGTATAGGTATACTGCCGTTGATTGAAGATGTTGTTCAGGTTCAGGCTATATTTGAACGCTTTTTGTCGATAAGAGAGGCCACAGTTGAACAGCACGATGGTCTTGGAAACATCATCGCTGATGTCTCTCTTTGCAATATCGCTCCCTACGTGAACCAGGAAGGTTTTCCATGGTGACAGGATAAACTTCAGGCTATGGTCTTGCTGCCAGAGACTTCTTCTGGTTGCGAGATATTTTGATGATGCCTTGCGCATCTGGCCTTCGTAAGAGAACTCCAGAAAACCGAAAGGCTTGGATATGACGGATGGGATGATAGCGAGGCTCTCGCTGGTCGTTCCAATCAGCGATGCGTTTTGCATAACCTGCTGACGACTCCGAGAATATTGTAGACTTAATGACAGTTTGGTGCCGATAGACTGAAACCGCTTTACGGCACTGACAGACGATGTGAACTTGTCAGCACTGTGTAACCGTGGAACATCAACATACGCAATCAAGTTGTCAGTAACGACTTGCGAGGTTATGCTATTTGATTTTGTATTACGATACGTGCAGTCCATATTAAAGAACCACTGGCTGATGGGGAACTTGTAGTCAAAGCGGACCTTTGCCGTAAGGACTTTTTTGTCAGACAATTCGCCCATTGAAAGACGCTCCGTAAGGATGTCGGTTCGTATAGGATACAGGAGGAAATCCCTAATGTCACCAAGGGAACGCTTATAGCTGGCTTTTGTCGTAATCGTTGCCCTTGGTGTAAGTTTATAGCTAATGTCTGCCTCTGGGCAAAAGGACAGCGTGAAGTGTGATATATCTTGATTGTTGTTATGGTCATGGTGGCTTATGTAGTCGGCATGAGTGGCAAGTGCCGCGCGAATATTCAGGCTGGGCGCCGTATATTCGTACTGAGGAGAGAATGAGAGCCTGTAGTTGTCAAACGCGCTGCTATTGCCAATGGCTGTCTGGTTGTCCTCTTCCAAAGAGGTACGCATGTTCTGCCGTTTATATTGCAGAGCCAGTGGCAGATATATCCGCGCCCTGTTTTTAATGTAGGTTCCAGAAATCCTCTCTGCCACGGAGAAATTCAATGATTTCATCCATTGTGAAACAACTTGGTTGTTATATTTTATATCCAGTTGAGCATTGGGTGAGACGGACAGTTGCATGACATTGGAGGTGTTGATGCTCCAATGTCCACGCCGCCAGTTTGCCGTAAGTTCGTTGGATAAGTTATAGGCGTCAAGCGTCTGGCGCTGCTGCGTCATGAGGGCATTTCGGATGGTTGGCAATTCTGCCGTTTTGAACGAAGCATTCGACGAGAACGAGTTGACGATATAGGCTTTAGCCGAATTATTCTTGTACTCCAGTGTGAAAGAAGGCACTTTCTTCGTGGCAAAATAGTCCTTTGTTTGCTCTATGACGATAGTAGTGTCTCCTGCATAATAGGCTTTCACGTCACCGTAGGAATGATGCCCGTGCGAATAGGCATATCCGGCGTTCATCTTTAATGTCTTGTTGTCCGATAGTTTAAGACTGCTGTTCAAGGAGTAGTGTTGGTCTCGCGGATAGGAATACCTGTCAGCGGCAAGTGGTGGAGTAGAAGCTGAAATGCTACCCAATATATCCTCTGAAAGGGAATGCGTCTGCGTGGAAGCAAGATGGTCAAGCCCTTCACGTTCAGCAAAAGATGATTCATTGCCTACTTTGACGGTGGCTATGGTCTGGAACTTCTTGGTGAACAGCATGCCAGCACCGCCAAACTGATAAAGCGTTTTTTCTTTCGACAAACCAAGCAGACCTTCTATCGTACCTACTGGTTTAAGCTTAGCCTTTTTACTGAGCTTGATATTGAGGGCCACGTCATCAGAGAAAATGTCCTTGTTCATCTTGACGGGTTGATGGTGGTTGTAAACCTGTACGGTACTGACGTAATCAGCTGGTATGTTATTGGTGGCAATGTTATACTTTCCACCCAATAAGTCCACATCCTCTATGTAAAATTGGGATATGTCCTTTCCCAAGTATTGGATATGGCCGTTTTTGGCTACCTCTATCCCAGGGAGTTTCTTTAGGACATCCTTCAAAGTATAGTCCGATGCAGTAGCGAATGAAGCCACATTGTATGACAGGGTATCACCACGCTGTGATATGGGTGATGCCTTGACAACCACTTCTTGCAGAACCTGCGATGTCTCATGCAAAACGAAGTTGCATATCTGTGTCTTATATGCTATGTCTCTTGTTTCTTTTTCATATCCCAAATGTTCGGCCGATAGGCATAAAGGTTTGTCACTTGGGGGAATCCTAACCGTATATTTGCCTGCACTATTCGTCACGGTATAGGCTAACATCTTGTTATCGGCTATGGCCTTGATGATGACACCTTTCATTGGGCCATCCCCATCCGTCACCATACCGCCCACAACAACCTGAGCTGCAGATTTGCAGGCATATATGGCGAATAGTACAATGATAAGAAATATACGATGAGTCATAATCAATGGGAATTTATTGTAATTCCAAGGGTATGTATCCATTTGGGTGAATGCGTAGTTGTTGCCCGTCTATGAATATAGAGCCCTTTCCACCTCCATGCTTGTCTATCCTCACATGGCCAATGGACTCAACGGGTATATTGCCCATAGGGTTCTTTTCAAAAATATTCTTCGTTTTGACAAACTTCTCCCGAGTTGTTTTGAGGTGGTTCTTGGTATTGGGGGCTTGTATGTCTATGTTGCCTCTACGGAATGCAATGGCTTCGAAAGTATGTATACCCTCGGTATCCTTGGCTTTCATGACAAGTCCTGGGAGTCCACAGAGTTTCCATGGTCCATATACGACAGGAATCTGCGACGTGTACCATACCGTCCATAACCGACCGCCATATTCGCCTGTTGCCTTTCCACAAGAGTATCCGCAAATCGTATCTGTTCCTTCTGCCATAGTCCAGACAATCGTGTTGGCATCTTCAGTATAGTAATAGCGTTCTGGTGTAATGGTGCCACAAACTGTATATTTCCCGTCAGGGATGTTTTGCCAGACGGTCTGGTCAAAAAAATATTCATTCCTCACCATCTGTTTCTGATAGTGTTCGTTTTCTTCGTCTGTGCCACCGACAAGCAACACAGAATCAACGAGGTATGCCGAATAGTCGCTGAACATGGCGGCAGTGTCATTCAGCATCAATATGGTGGAATACACCTCGCCAGGATTACCGTTATTCACTTTGTATTCATAGATACATTCGTACTTGGTAGCCTCATTATTTTGGGCGTGTAAAATCTGGGACGAGGCCAGAAGCCCCGTCAATAAGAAGACGATTCTTTTCATGCTTATGCTATGTTATCTAATGAGTTCTATGAGTATGATGCCGTTGCCGGCCTGTTGGCCGTATTGCTGTTTATATTTGTTGATGTTTTTAGAATCTTTCAATACCGTCACGGCTTTTATCTGCTCTGGCGGTATGTGGTCAAAACGATCTGCCTGTTGACCGTCAATAAGGATAAGAGGGCCAGAAACAGAACGGGATGGAGTGACGGCAAACAATGCGAGACTAAGCATTACCATTGGTAGAAGTATCCAGATGCGCCAGTTCTGATGAGCCTGCACTTTCGTCATTGCCTTGAAGCGGTAAGAGAGCGGGTGTCTCGACATGCAGTTTACCACATCGAGATTGACACCAAAGAGATATTTGAGTAAGGTCGCCTGATAGTCATTCAGTTTAAAACCGTTACTGAGTGCTTCTCTGTCGGCCTCCATTTCCTGTACCTCGGTCAGCCATCGGGTGGCAATCCAGATAAAGGGATTGAACCAAAACACAGTCTTTGCCACCTCCATCAGTATTCGTTCTTTGGAATGACCGTGGAGAATATGCGCACATTCATGAGCAAGGATGTGACTACGCTCAGCGTCGTTAGCAATGGGTGGCAGGTAAATGGTGTGCCAAAACGAAAATGGAGATTTTACAGCCTTGCTAATAACTGTACTCTGGCCGCCTTCCTTCGTTTCCTTCCCATATCTGTGAAGTTTTTTCAGCCTATATAGTTGTGAAAACGCAGAGGTTGCCATTGCAAGTACACCGAGCAGATATATTGTGCAGCCAATATAGAGCAAAGCATTACTTCCCGTATATTCGGCTTGCGTGTTGATGGCTCCATACGTTGTCTGAATGCTTTTGGGCAGATTATTTGTTGCAATAGGAATCTGCAACAATGGAATCATACACGATACCGCAACAGACAGTATGAGGAAACGACGCCTTATAAGGTAGGACGTCACACGATCTATCATCAACTGGTAAACTATCAGAAAAAGACCGCTGCAAATCAGGCTTTCTATGATATACAGAACAGGTGACTTCATTTGCTTTCTTCTTTTATAGTCTTGATAATCTCTTCCAGTTCGCTGATGCTGACAGACTTGGTGTCATTGAAGAAACTGAGCATCTGATGAATGGAACCACCAAAGAAGTTATGTATCACATTGTCCATGAACCCCTTCGTGTATTCCTTCTTCCGCACCAACGGAAAATACTGGTAGGTCGTTCCAAAAGCTTTATGACTTACAAAGCCTTTTTTCTCCAGCACCCGCACCACCGTGGAAACCGTATTGTAGGCTGGCTTTGGTTCGGGCATCTCGTCAAGAACCTCGCGGACGAGTGCCTTTTTCTTCTCCCAGAGAATCTGCATCACCTCCAATTCGGCATGCGTCAACTCTCTCATTTCTTTCTTTGCCATAATATTCTTGTAGTGGGATTTGTCAACTACGGCGCAAAGATACTAACTATATTTGTAGTTTACAAATTATCAATATAGTTTTTATATTAGTTTAACTAAACGATAAAATTCTATCCGTGTAACACCATGCCCTGTAATTCATAATAGCCATTTTTCAATGCTGATAGATCGGGGGACTCTGATCTGTTACTACTCTTTGAATAATCCCGTAACTGATGCCCGTTATTCGGGCCAGTTGACTGAATCCTGCTCCCTGATTGAGTATATGTTTATCGCTCTCGCCGTGCTGATGGCAGCGTGTGAGAAGCCTATCCTCGACGAAGAGGATGCAGTCACGAGAAAAGAGGCGAATGTCATCCTACACATGACGCAGTATGAGCAGGAGGCGTTTGGCAATAGTGGAAATCGTGCGGCTACCCGTGCCACCACTGACATCACGGAACTATGCTCGCGTCTGAACATTGCCATCTTCGATGATGGGGGCACGAAGGTCAAGACCGTGGCGCAGAAAGAGGGCGACGCGTCGTTTGGCACTGTTGCCCTGACGCTTGCTGCCGGAACGTACCAGTTTGTGGTCATTGCCCACAACGGCGAAGGTTCGGCCACGATTACCTCGACGGAAAAGGTGACATTCCCCAACAACAAAGTGACCGACACCTTCTATTACTATGGTGACCTGGTTGTGACCTCCGAGGTGCAGTCCTACGACCTCACGCTGACCCGTGCCGTCGCTATGTTCCGCATGGTGTTGACCGACGAGGAAATCCCGTCCTCCGTAGCAAAATTCAAGTTCTACTACACGGGCGGTTCTTCCACGTTCTCGCCATCGGCAGGCTATGGCTGCGTCAATTCAAAACAGACGGAAATCCGCACGGTTGCTGACGGTGTGACCACTTTCGACATCTTCACCCTGCCTCATACCGAGGAAGATGTATTGACGAAGCTCACCGTCACTGCCCTCGATGCCAACGACAACACCGTGAAGGAGCGCGTCTTCGAGAACATTCCTGTCACCCGCAACCAGATTACCCGCTACACAGGCAGTTTTTCGGTAGCGGCGGCAGCGGCCAGACCTCCGACGGCACCTTCCGCCTCACCGCCGATCCAGATTGGGACAGCGTAAACGGCTATACGTTCTAACGCATCCTAATCCTCTATCAACTTCGAGAGCCGAGGCCCACCGCCCCGGCTCTCGTTGCTAAAAAATGTTCTGTTGGAAATACTGTGATATACTATGTGGGGAACGCGGGAACAAGAGCCTAAATGACTGCATTACAATGATTTGTCATGTTCCCACCTTGGGAACGAGCAATAAATAAAGTAAGCATCATCCCTTTCTTATGTACCTTGTCGTTCCATTCTGTTCCCAGACTGGGAACAAGATAACTCGCTGACAGTAAGGTTGGTAACATTGTTCCCTATTGTTCCCCACTATATATCCAATGATGTCTGCACTGCATCGCTTTCATCTTCCACAGGCATTCGTTCAAGATCAATGTCATACATCTCCTTGACCTTTTCGTAGTCGAAGCAGTAGGCCCATTCCGAGAACTCCTTTTGCTTGAATGTCTTGTCACCATTAGGCTTGCTCAGATCGGGTACCGGATAGCCATTCTTGTCGAACTCTTTGAACCTGTACTTCTTGTCGCCCAGGTAATAGCTGGTGTTCTTCATATAGAACTCCAAGGACTCCTTCGGGATGAAGTTGTAACCAATCTTGCGGCATGTCTCTTGATACCGCTCTATCATACCGGCCTTACGGATAAGTAGAATAGAGTGCGGCTCGTCCCATGCATACTCCTTGCCATTCCGACAAGTCACGTTCTTTGTAAGGGCTATGCGGAAATGGCCATCGGCAATGATTTTCTTGTCGGACAAGAGGTATTGCAGCACATTCCAGAAAGATGCCAGCTCGTCGCTGGTCTTGCAGGAAATGGCCTGACGCTTCACGGCATCCATGACAAAACGGCTAATGCTGGCGTAGTCGATATTGACATCCAACTCGTCTTTCAACACCTTATAGGCAGCAAGAGGCACGGCCCAGTTCCTGGCAATGCGGGTGTGCTCCGTAGAATCTCCCACTTCCTTGAGTATTTCCTTGCTGACCTCGTCGAATGTACGCTCGTATTCCCGCTCCATCTTGTCGCGATGACTCATTATCTCCATGGTTAGATGTGTCAAGCCGCTCCTCCTCAGACCTGCAATTTTGTCAAACTCTTCCGTCTCTTCCGCACTGAACTTTGACTTTGAGAACGTGAGAAATATCGTCCGTGAGAACAATGCGGGGTCTTTCGTCGGCATCTCCTGACCAGTAATGATCACACCAGAATCCACTGCCGTCATCTCCTTCTGACCATCCTTGTTCATGGACATGCGGGTACGGCCTATCAAGTCCCAAATGCCCTTCAGAAATTCTATTTTGCTGTCATCAAGAGCGTTCTTGTATTCGTTGAATACGACTACGGCGTTGGCGGCAGCCGCTACTTCGTCAGACATTGCCGCCACCGTGGCATTATCTATGTTGATGGACTTCTTCTTGGTGAAGAATGCCGCTATCATTTCTGCCAGCGCAGTTTTGCCCGTCCCCATTGGTCCGAAGAGATCAAGGATGGGAAACCAACCAGGAGCTGTCGCATAGGCCACAATATCGTGGAATAATGATGCAACGAGAAACATGAAGGCAATTTGTCCATTGGCACCGAATACCTTGAACATCTGGTCGGTTACTTCACGAAGCGTGACCGATGAGCCTTCCTGGTGGACGAAGTTATGCTCGAAGAGGAACATCTTCCGGTCGTGGCGGTAGATGAGCGAGTGGGAAGGCAGATAGAAATTGCCCACATCTTGCAGCTTGACGATGCCGTATTGGTCGGCCTCATGCCACTGCTCGCCATCGAAGATGCCGTTGCCGAAAGCGAAGAAACCTTGCTGCTGCCAGCCGAGTTGCTTGATAAGGATTGCCGTGTCCATATTGGCGAAGAGGAAACCCTTCACCTTCTTTAAGTCGCTCTTGCCACCTGACCATACATAGTTGCCTATCTCGCCCACCTTAGCTTCAAACTTGTCGTTCGACACCAATTCCTCGGAGCGCAGCTCAATGATGTTCTTCACATGCTGGGTGTTCTCGATAGTAAAGATACGTCTTGACAGTGTAGGGTCTTGGACATGAAACATCGGTGTGAGAATGAAGTTCGACAGCGGTCTGATGCCATTCTCGTCCTCTATTAAGTACTGACAATCCCTGATAGTAAAGCCGAACTCCCTGCTGTCGGCAGTGTTCGTGACAATTGGATTCCTACGCTTATCTGTTTTTGCATTGACCTTCGACTGCTTCATGGCATTGTTCCACGGCTTCTTCTGTCCACCGGTATGCTTCTTCAATTGGTCGATATAAAAATCGACTTTGGTAGAATTGCCTATGCCTGTTAATATGTTGACCACAGTATGCAAGGCAATTGTCTGGTCATCAACAGAAGTGCTGGAAGCAAATAGCTTTTCGGCATACCATAGTATAAAGTCCTGCTCAGGTGTGTTGTCAAAGAGCTCCTTGCTTTGAAAGTAAGAATCAGCATCGCGCTTACCATCACCAGCAGGAATCTCCTTGACGTACACAGCCAGTCCATTCTTGAAAGCCAATCTCCCAGCATCGGTAACAACCTTGATGCCGTGAGGTAGTCTCTCGCCAGGCTTGATAACATCTGAGTCGGGGATGAAGCATACTTTGGTAACAGCCTTGCCCAATGTCTGAAAATGCTTTTCATTCCATGCAGACCCCAGACAAGCCACAGTATTCGTCACGTCGATAGACTGCAAACGCATACAGTCTGGAGCACCCTCTACCAGATAGGCTGTCTGGGTACGAATGATCTCCTTCCATGCTGCATCTATGCCAAACAGCACTTCGCCTTTATGGAAGATGTCGCTGTCTGCATTATTCAGATACTTAGGATTGCTGCCATCGAAGTTCCGACACGTGAAGCCGATGATCCTTCCGAAGCGGTCGCGGATACTGATGGTGATACGCTCGCGGAACAGGTCGTTGCCGTTTCGGTCGCATAGTCCCAGTTCTTTCAGCATGTCCTGGGTGATGCCCAGTTTGTCGAGGTTCCGTGAGTAGCCCGGCGCATAACCAATTCGGATAAGGTCGCAATATTCTTTGTCCCAACGGTCATAGGCATACTGCTGAGCCTTCTCGCTCTTCATGAACTCTTTATGATAGTAGTCCTCGACTATAGCCATGTTGGCGAAAAGACTGTCTCGCTTCTTCATCAGTACTTCTTGCTCTTTAGTCAGTTCGCACTCCTGAATGTCTATGCTGTACTTCTTTGCCAGCCATCGCAATGCCTCCGGGTAGGTCATCTTTTCATGCTTCATCAGGAAGGTAACGGCATTGCCGCCCTCGCCACAAGTAAAACACTTGAAGATTTGGCGTGACGGTGAAACCGACAGTGATGGAGTGTGGTCTTGATGGAAGGGACATAATCCCTTGTAGTTCACCCCAGACTTCTTCAGATCAACGAACTCACCGACAACCTCAACGATGTCTGCTGCATCGTAGATTTTTTCGATGATGTCTTGCTTAATATAGTTCATATCCTCTGAATATGTTTATTTCTGGGTCAAACTCATGATGTCCTCACGACGATAGTAAATACGCTTACCGACCTTCACGGGAGTAAGGTAACCAGACTTCTGCCACTTCCACAGCGTGGTATGACTCACATTGAACCCCAGCATGGCATCCTTCTTAGAGATAAGAGAACCGTTGCTGTCGGGGAACAGATTGTTAGTTACACTTTCTGATGCTGGGTGTTCCTCCAATGCTGCAAGTTGCATGGCCTTAGCAAAGGCTAACACCCCAGCATCCGTAAAAGTAAAGGATACATGACCTGTGCTTCTATGCACCTCCGAAACCAACTGGCTTGCCAGTAGCTTCTGCTCGAAATTGACATCCATGCAGTTCGCATTTGGTGTCTCATTTTGACGATTTTGATAATTATTCATATCTTTTTTATTTAAATATTTTGTTATGTTATCAATTTTTTGTAATTTTGCAGCCGATGATAATGATTTGAGCACCCGCCGCCACGGAACTATTTCCGCTTATCGAGTGCAAAGATAATCATATCTATTGAAATATCAAGCAAAATGATAATAGAAATTATCAACATTAGTAATTTTTAACAAAAAATGGACAACAAAAAGGTGACTTTAGCTGATTTTCATGTCGGGAACCTTATTATCAGTTATCTGAAAAGGAACAATATTCCCCAGGCACATCTGGCAAGAGAACTCGGTATGGCTACCCCTAATGTTAATAGGTTGCTCAAACGTGAAAGTATGGACACCAATTTAATATTGGAAATAAGCGAAAAGCTAAAGCACAACTTTTTTGCAGACATTTCCGGTGACACAGAGGAGGGAAAAGATTATGTTCTGATTCATGCGCAGGTTGGCAACAGCATTGAGTCAAGGTTGAAAGAGTTAAAGATGACCCAGACGCAGTTTGCCGCCATTTTTGAAGTAACCCCTGCAGAGGTAAGTCGGCTTATCAAGAAAGACTCCTTTGATGCCCAAAAACTTTTGAAGATTTCCCGCCTGCTTAATTATAATTTCTTTCAGGACTTCTATGAATACTCCTCTCATACAGAAAATAGAAGTATTGATGGATGGGCATCCATTATGAAGCGTAACGAAGAACTTGTTGCAGAGAATGCCCGACTAAGAGACTACCTGAAAGACGTTTATTCCAAGATGCAGAAATTCAAGGAGGACAATGGAGTTTCTATTGAAAACTGGGATAGCCTGGTTAAGAAAGAAGGAGTAGACGTAATGAACATGGCGTCATTCTTCTTTTTGGATGCTAATATTAAAAAGTTTTTGGATGAATCAGATCAGACTGACTCATCCAAAAAAACAGATAAGGACTAACAGAACCTTTAGCCTATAAGGTCTATGACATTCTTAAGAGTCTCGTCCTCAATGTTTCGGTATCGCTTAAACGCTTTAGAACCTTCTACATGACCGGACATCTTTCCGATAAGGTTTGGATCGGTGACCTTGAAATAGGCATTACCTATGAAAGTACGACGGGCCAGATGGCTTGATGCAATTTCGTTGATGGGATGTATTTCATACTCGCGGGTCTGAGGATTGCGTACTTCCACATTCCTGGTTATCCCTACCATGGTAAAGATGGCTTTGATAGCGTCATTGTATTTTTGGGGCGTTATAAATGGAAACAACCTTCCCTCCTCGTCGAGTCCCGCGTACTTCTTGACAAGCTCTTGAGCCTTGGGGTGAAGGGGAACACGGGCTTGCATGGCCTCCTTACCCTCCTTTGTCTTATGCGGTGTATATGTCAGTACCCCGTTTTCTATATGTTGCGGAGTCAGTTTTATCAAGTCGCCAACACGGCAACCAATGAAACATTGAAAAATGAAAACGTCGCGGCATGTAATAATGGTCTGGATAGGCATCCTACAGTCTTTACGAAACTGTTCGTCCATCTCCGGCCACTTCTTTTCAAGGTCAAAGTCTGCAATCTTGTTCCTTTCTTCTATAGTAATATAAATAGGTGTACCCACAATGGCGGTGCCAATCTTAAATCCATCAAAGGGGCGATTGGTGGTGAAGCCCTCTTCTACGGAGAAGCGAAAAATGGATTTAAGTCTGGAAAGCATCTTGATGACGGTGTTCTCGCCACGAGACTCCACTTTGTTGCGTCTTTTCTTAAGGGATGCGGGGTAATCTTCTATCAGTTTTGCAAAGAGGTTGGGGTACTGGTCAGAAAGGGCTTTCTCATGACGCAAATAGTCGGCCAGATTTTCAATGTCGTTACGGGTAACTGTATCAATCGAGAACGTAAACGTCTTTTTCGCAGGTTCTGTAGCCCTGACAAATCCTTCATATCTGGCAATGGTACGTGCCAGAACATAAAAGTCTTTGTAATGCGATGGAGCTAACTGACGGCGATTAATGTATAGTTCAACGAGTTCGGGAAATGATTTGCTTGTCTCGCTTTTTGCAGCATACTTTTCTGGATGGTTGAACATGTCTACCACTTCTTTTAGCCAGTCGCTTGTCATATTGCTTTTATCTGCTGTCCCATAGCAATCAAGAATGTGGTTCTTCAGTCTTTCCAAACGCTCAGCCTGCTCACGGTGGAATTTAAACTCTGGAGTCTCTAACCGCTGCTTAAAAACAATAGTACCGCTTTTGCGTAACGCATATCTATGCTTTTCCGCTTTCTCAACAGAGGCGGTTATGATGTTGCCAGGAATCTTAACACCAGCCTTTTCTGTTTTCTCCCGGTTTATATAATACTCGAAATACTCTGGGCTAACAAATACCTCACTCTTGGCGTAGAGGTCAAATGTATTACCTTGGAAGAACCGTATCATAATCTCGCTCCTTCCTGTCACCTTCTGTATCTTACTTGATATTCGTAGTTCTACCTGTGCCATAACTGGTGACAATTAAGCTTCCTCATCAATGACGTTTCCAAATTTGGCCTTTGCCACTTCCAGTGACTTTTGGATCTGCTGCATCAGAACATGACGCGGGGGCAGTTCAGTCAGGTATTGTGCCACCTTGATTCCTGCTTTGTCAAGCTGCAGCAGTTCTATTTGCTCTTCACTGCCTTCTGTACATAGCAGCAGGCCCAGAGGAGTTTCTTCGCCTGGTTCCATTTCATTTTGTTCCAACCACCGAAGGTAAAGTTCCATTTGCCCTTTGTACTGTGCCTTGAAGCGGTCTAATTTCAGGTCAATGGCAATTAGGCGGTGTAGGCGGCGGTGAAAAAACAGCAGATCGAGATAGAAGTCCTCTCCGTCAATGATCATCCGCTTCTGCCTGGCAACGAAACAGAATCCATTCCCCAGTTCTATAATAAACTGCTCCAAATGGGCGATAAGACTATCTTCCAGACTCTTTTCGCTATACATGCCTTTCAATCCGGTGAACTCCAGAAAGTAGGGGCTCTTAAATACCAAGTCTGGTGATATCACATTATCGTCGCGCAAGCTCGATAACTCCTTCTTGATAAATTCGTCAGGCTTGCCACTGATGGCAGTACGCTCATAAAGCATACCATCTATTTCCTTACGTAAGCGATTTCTTCCCCATCTTCCAGATACTGCCATAGTGATATAGAATTCGCGTTGAAGATCATCCTTGAGCGGAAGAACCTCAATAAAATGAGACCATGATAATTGTCGCGCAGCCTGCGCAACAATTTGTTCGTCAGCGAAAAGATTCGCAAACTGCATCATTCTTCTGATACTTTTGTCATCAAATCCTTTCTTTCCGTACTCCTTTTGCAATTGTCGCGCCACTTGCGCGACAATCTGCTTTCCATACTCCGCACGCTGGCTCCCAAGTACATCTCTGTTAATGCGCTCACCAATATGCCAGTACATCATAGTCAGCTCGTAGTTAGCTGTAGCAGCTACATGACCACGAGCCTGATTGATTATCTGGCGGAGGTCTTCCATCAATGACTGTGTGTCTTGTGGGGATGCAAATTTTTCGATTTCTTCCATATGAAATATCGATTTATATTTGTTGTTCTCAACTTAATTGTGTACCTTTGCGGCAAATATAAAAAGCGAACTTTAAAATATTGACACATTGGATTCTGGCTACAAAGGTAAGAATAATGCCACGGGAATACAAATATTTTTCCCGTAATTTTCCCGTGATAACGGGAATTTAACGTTCTTTAAGGTTATTAATGTTGCTGGTGTATTTGTGTAAGTTATTGAAAATCAGTACAAAGTATGCAACTTAAATCATCTTTGATTTCCTTTAATCATCATTTTGATAGTCCAGTAATCCCGACCAAATGAGAACCTAACTGATTGATTTTCAGTTAGGTTCTTTTGTTAATATAATGAATCTTTTTTGCTGGCAATCTTTGTCAGTTTGCCGTTTCCTGGATATTCGAGAAGTTCATCACCTTGCCAGTGGTAGGATTCTTCCATGAACCTTTGCAAAATTACGAAATATAATCGAAAAAATGCATATTTTTCCATACTTCTTGTTATTCTCGCATATTTTTGCTAATTTTGCGGTCGAAAACCATTAAAAAGAAAAGAAATATATGAAGAAAGTATTATTTTCCATCGCCATTGTAGTCGTAATTGCCTCAATGGTTTCATGCGGCAATAAGACCGCCAAGGGTGGTGACAGTGATTCAACGGCAGTTGCCGACAGTGCTGTGACTGCGGCTCCTGAAGAGTTCTGGACAACAGAGGCCGTAGAGGCTCAGGTCAGGAAGATTTACGACCGTCTGAACGACATGGATAAAAACGGTATCGTTAATATCCGTCGGCTCGAAGACGAATTCTGTACCAGCTATTACCTCGGTTTGCGCGATGCCATCAGCAAATCCCTGACAGAAGCGATGGGCGATGACAGTATGTTCCTGGGCGACGAGGAGGGTTACAGATTCTTCGCAGGTATGGGCACACCGCTGGAGATTGAGACCATCAAGGCCGACCTGCTGACAGGTAACATGGCTCAGGCACAGGTAAGGTTCAAGGGCGCTGACGAGGAGAACGGGTTTATGCGTCTGGAACTGGACTTTGAAAACGGCCAGTGGCGCGTGAAGAACTTCGATCAGCCCGAAGCATTCGGTCCTGGCGGTTATCTGAAAATCATGGAGGACTTTGCCGGTGAGCACGGCATCAGCTATGAAGGAATCCCATCCCCCAAAGGTGAAGACACGGCAGAGGAATGGGACGTAAGTGTGCGCACCACCGATCTGGAGGAGCAGGGAAAGTAATAACAAAATAGTACAGCAATGAAGGCTTTTGTATATATCTTGGGCATGATGCTCTTGACAGTAGGATTTACAGGTTGCAAGTATTTCAAGCCCCTTGACGGACCGGGTATGGAGCGCGATTCCGCCGACATTGCCGCTTTAGACTCCATGACTGTGAAGGCCAAGGAAGATATTGCCGGTATTATCAAGGAACTGTATGCTGCAGCCGCACAGAATGCAAGTGACATAGACCAGCGCTTTGCCTGTCATGCCTGGCGTGATACGGTGGCTGCGGTTGAGAAGAAGGACGCTAATGTGCCAGAGATCGGCTTCTTCAATGATGACTATTGGACGATGATGCAGGACGACAATCCGAGTGATTTGGAGGCTCGTGACATCAAGTTTGAAGAGTTGAACGTTGAAAGGGGCACCGCTTTGGTTGATTATACGCTCTACAGTTCCGTCCAGACCATACACCAGAAACTCAGGTTCTGCCGCGAGGATGGTGACTGGCGCGTACACGACATCGTCAGGTTCTACAATGATTCAGACGACAAGGAGGTTCCGACCAGCTTAATGGAATCGATGCGAAGCTATCTTGCAGAACCACAGGAGAATGCATCAGAGCTGACTTATACCGATATGGATGGTGTCTAATTCTGACTGCAAAGTTACGAAATATAATCGAAATAATGCATGTTTTTTCCATACTTCTTGTTATTCTCGTATGTTTTTGCTAATTTTGCGGTCGAAAAAGATTATCTGTGAGTAAGAAGAAACGGAATGAAAAAGATCATAATGACGATGTTTGCCCTTGTGGCAATTACATCCTGCGGAAATAAGACGAGCAACGATCGTCCAGACAGTGCGGCATCGGACGCCGACAGCACTGTAGTAAATGAGGTGCCTGACACACTGAACACCGTCGAGGCTGTCGTGAAACAAGTGAATGCCGTCTATGCCTACTGGAATGAGCAGCGGCTGCACTATGATGAGAATAAGCCCTCAATAGACGATCTTTTCGGTAGCAAGGAATGGCAGCGGGTAAGTAACGAAGTGGCAGCAATCGACCGCGAGTGTGAGTGCGGCGGATTCTTCGACTTCGGTGAAGAGGGTCCGCTGGATCCCTGGACATACGACTGCTACGAGGGAACTGTCAGTGCCGACAGTATTCAGGTCAGGATGCAGCCTGATGGTACGGCTGAGGTAAGGTTCCTGGTTAAGGATGCCGTCACCATCAAGGGCATTCCCATGCGCTGGCTGATGCAGGTGGAAGAGGGTCAGTGGCGTGTCGCCAACATATTCTTCGTGAAGGATGATAACTTCGATATCCTGATGAACATGCGTGCCTACGTAGATGACGCAGCCACCAATCGCGAGACTGAAAAAGCCCCTCCCGCTGATAACATCAACCTCTCGGATTACGCAGAATAGAAGAATGGTATTTCACTCAAAGAGTGATCGGGCGGGCTTTACCGCTGAAACGCTGCACTTGTCCCCACGTTGTGCTATGGGCCTCTAAAATAAGTTACTATGTTTGCATACGCTAACGAGTGAAGTAGATATTTAAGACACCGCTCTTAGGGGCTTCGAGCCCCCGCCGCGAGGCGTCCCCTCGGTGTTTTTCATGGTTAGAAATAGAAATGTATGAAGGAAGATCAGAAGATTGTAATCTATCAAACTCCAGATGGGAAGACACTGATAGATGTCAGGTTGGAGAATGAGACCGTGTGGCTGACACAGACTCAGATGGCTGAG
>JAEEGJ010008597.1_pt1 | contig 28013 bp, 17 predicted proteins | sample 8958761 | NCBI WGS metagenome assembly JAEEGJ01 (sample SAMN16246546, study PRJNA631951) | gut metagenome | biome: gut microbiome; feature: rumen; material: RS-attached | host: Bos | place: Iran: Karaj | collected 2018-10 | reverse complement strand
TGTTTCAGAGATATTCATACCATCAAGCGTGAAGAGGATTGACCCAAACGCTTTTAGGGGCTGTGGCCAGTTGTCGGAGATAATAGTTGACCAAGCAAATCCTTATTTCGCATCTTTGGAAGGATCGTTGTATAACAAGGACATGACAGAACTTATCTGTGTCCCATACAATACTAACATCAAAGACTTCAAGATTCCTGATAGTGTTTTATCTGTCTCTAAAGATGCTTTCCACAAATGTGCTGGCATCAAGAGCATAAATTTAAATGATGCTATAGAATCTTTCCCCGTTGACATTTTCAGTGGCGACCTTGTTAATTTGGACTGTATCATTGTTGGTGGAGAATCCAAATTGTATCAGGTAAAGGATGGAGTTCTCTTTTCTAAGGATGGCACAGAACTGATAAAGATGCCTCGCAAAGCCCAAGTACAAGATTATGTAATTCCGGATGGTGTTAAAAAGATTCACGATCACGCCTTCAAGGGATGTGGAAAGCTACAGACGATTACCATACCCCAAAGTGTCTCAGAAATAGGTCATAGTATCTTTGATGGCTGTAAAGGAATAACAACTTTAAAGTTACTTTGCGCCCTTTCCGACCTCTATTGGTATACTTTCACTGAATTGGATAAGAAAAAATGTAAGGTATATGTTCCTGAGATGTCGTTCAGATATGGATTCAAAGGAACTGCCATTGAAAACTTTGATGTCTATTCTCTTAAAGAACTGGAAGCGGGTGCTAATCCCGATTCAGAAGTGATAGTGGAAGTAAGTGTTGATGAGAAGGGTTATGCCTTGAAACTCGGAAAGAAAACAAAAATCACGGGTGACTTCCATCTTGAAGATATTGAAACCATCTCCCCCCGCATATATGACTATTTAGACATTTCAGAGGCTACTTTCGGCTCCCAGATGGAAGAATGGTCTCAGTTCTTGGGAATGAGCCACTCTGGGCCGGTTTATGGGAATAGTGGTATACGAGAGGTTGACATCCTATTGAGATTTGTCTCCAATGTCAAAGTGGCCACACTTGTACTCCCTGATGACGTTCAGCGCCGTCATATCAATGCTGCTAAGAACAACAAGTATATTAGGCAATTGATAGTTCGTGACTCATGCAAGTTGTTCTCCTATGTTGATGGCAAGTTGATGAATAAGAAGAAAACCCTGATTGTTTTTGAGTCCAAGAGACGAGAACAATAATCGCCCAGCTCCAAGAGTTGATGAAAGGTTAGTGTATAATTAGACTCCATATCAAATGATTGACATGATCTCCTATCTAAAAGACTATCGTGAAGAAGTTCCCGCCTGGCTTAGTGATTACCTCCAGGGGAAGCAAATCTCGTTTAATGACATTATGTCTTCGAGAGTTGGGTATTATCCTGGAAGTGGATACGATGGGACATTAATTAAAGTGGGTAACATGTCTCATTCAGTACATTCTTTCCTCTATGTGGACTATTTGGTTAAGAGAAAGGAGCTGGAGGACCATATTGCCCAGAAAAATAGTATTCGCGGATATCACCCTATAGGAGAGGTGGAATGGCAGGAACGTGATATAATGCCCAATGGCCAGTATCCCTACAACATCACAAAGGAGCCATTGCATGGCAAACCTAATACTTTTGTTGATCCTGACGAGAAGCCCTACTGTTTCTCCCTCATTATGGAACGAGATAAGGATAGAGATGACTCATGGGGTGCAGAGCATTTTGTTGTTACATTCCTTTATGCCGATGGTATAGCAACGTATTACCAGCTATTTGTGAAAGAATACTCAAAGGCTCCGTGGATCTTCCTTCTCCAGGATCATGGGTTTGGCTGTAACTATGACTGTTTTGGCAGAGGTGGGCTCTTAGATTGTATCATCCGAGAGAATCATTGCTATCCCCAATATGTTATATGCGCCAGCAACACCCGCATCTGGAACGGATATGAACAAATAAAGGATGTTTCACCTGTGTATGGAGGTATGCACCAACACAGGCGTGACTTATTTGTCTTTTGTCCGGCTATCGTAGCAAGGTCGTTGGAAGGGCGTAGCAAGGAACAAGAGTAGAGAGTATTAAAGAGTAGAAAAATTGAAATTAGTAACAATTATAGCAGCTATTTCTTAAACTATGAAGTCAAGTAAAGAATACTACAGTGAGATTTACTACTCCGGAGTGGATCGTTACTTCGAATGTAAAATGAGGGCTCAGGAATATTACATTAAGAAGAATAATGAGAAGTCTTCAAAAGGTGCAGAACGGGATATTTATCAATTCAGTTATATCTGCTATGACGGCGAAAAGGGCCAGATCCAAGGTCCGACAGCTTTTAATGTCCGGCTGCCAGAAACAGATTATGTTCGCCTCCTTACTCTTCAATTGTATGATAAGGAAGGCTTGACGTATAACCGTATTCTATTCATCGCACCAGACATCATCCAGGCTATTGATAAGCAAGTTGAGTCAAGCTTTGGAAAACAGGACGGCACTGTGAATTGCCTTCCGTATGTTGTTTCTTTCGATGAGATCATTGAAGACGCAAAGAAAGTAGAAGAAACGATGTCGACAGACAAAGACTCTTCGTCGAAGGAATTAAGATCTTATGAGTTTAAGGTTTGGATTGATGGTAATTATTACTATGAAGATGAGGAAATTGAAGCAGAGATTATGCTCTCAGACGATGAGGTCGAGACAATTAAGAGACTTGTCAGAGAGTACGACTCTGATTTGTCCTGTGGGTTAATGCCCATTCTCAAAGAAGGAGATGCCCATCTGTACAATAAGTTCTTTAGTGAGATATACCCACCTGTTTTCTACGAACTTTTCCAAAGGGACGAGATGTTTGAACCCATACCGGGTGATGAAGGGAAAAAATGGGAGGAAGAAGATGTTATATATCTGATAGAGACCTATGGCGATGGCTACTGTTTTGATGATGCTTACATTTGTTATATTCCCGAAGATATGATGCCGCCGAAGATGACGTTGACAAAAGGAATGTCAAAAGATGAGATGCTCAAATATATCAGGAAATGGAGTAGCATGCGAAACGACATCTATGATAATATAACCTGTTATCATGATATTCCCGTTTCCGAGCAAGACCATTATAATGAAGTTATCGAGAACAGACTTCTTTCTATACTCACAAAGTCAATCGAGGAAAATGATGAGTCATCTTTGGCTTCTGAAGATTTTGACCCTTTCGAGGATATTGTCCCGACAATGATAGCAAACGAGATATATGAGGAATGTCAGAATAATAATCAGCAAAAAAAGAATTCAACAGGCAATCCTAAGAAACAATACACTATCAAGGGTAAGATAATTGGAACTTGGAATGAACATTATGTCGATATAGATGTAGAACTCACTGACAATGAACTTGAACAGATAAAAGCACAAATCAAGAAACATCCTGAATGTGATGACCTTAGACAGATCATTGAAGATGATTATCTGTATGTCACTATTCAGGAAAAACTTATACAGGCAGCTCATGAGTATTATGTACAGGAAGGCATTAATGATGGTATGACTCGTGAAGAAGCTGAGAATGTAGAACTTATAGGCAATGAATATTCTTGTCCTATCCCAGAAGCATGGAAATAAACAATAAGTGATATGGCTACTACTGACAAGACGCCGCTTTGGCTGGACCTGAAGAAGGAATATATCGACGACAACTTCAACAAGTTGCAGACTTATTTGCATGACTCCGCAGAAAAAGGAAGTAAGGACTCGTTTTACACAACGACCATTGAACTCTTCCGTGAACGTATTAGTGACTTAATGCGTGACATATCGGAGCGGCCCGTCTTTGCAGAGGAGCAGGAACGCCAGCAGCTCTCCACTAATGTCAGTATGCTGGCCACCTATTTATTGGCCGATGGTGACCATACTTTAGCCTTGCCTGCTTATGTTGCATTTATGAATTGTCTGCGACAAATGAACCCAAGTCTCTCCGATCTTATTGTCCGGACTGTCATGCAACGTATTCGCCATGAGAAAGTAACTACGTTGGGATTCTCTTGGAAAGACCTTGAAAAGCTTGGAACAGAACTCTTTGTGCACAATGCATGCAAACAGGCCCGATTCGATGTGCCGCTTGCCAAACCGCAGATGCTTACCAAATATGGCACGGCCATCCTTACCAATGATGCACTTATGCTCACTTATGAGAATAAGGTTGATGCGAAAAAGCTCATCACAGCAGGTGCTAACTCGCTTGATACAGGTATTGGTATAACACTTAGAACTGCCACGAATCAGAAGCTCAAGCAAAGTCTGACCAATAGTGTGGTTGACATGGACGAGTTTACAAAGGACTTCATCCTCTCACAGGCCAGAGTGCAGAACAAACCCGTTCAGCGCAAACTGAGAGTCTACGAAGAAGGTGATGATGTAATTGTTCGTGTCATAGGTATTGACCATTACGTTCATGTCGAAACTATTGATCCCAATTATCAGAAGATAACAGGAACCATCAAATACGAGCGGCAAAGCTTGGTTTATTATTATACTGATGAACTCTTTAAGTATTTTCACGTAGGCGACTATCTGACAGCAACCGTCAAGAATCCCTTCCACGGAGTTTTCAGTATCGAAAAGCAACTGGTAGCATTCTTCGTTGAAGATACCCGGCAGACAATGGATACCGAAGGGAGCTATATGCTCGCTACTGTTATTGATGAGCAACCCAAATATTGTGCTTGGCTCACGGAAAGCGGTGTCGCAGTCAGAACAGAAGGTTCTGGCAAATATCATCATGGCGACTTTGCCTTCATATCCATCAAGGAGTATGGTAAAGGTACATTCTATGGCCTCATGAGAGGAGTTGTGCTGGAAGACCTTACTGAAGATTTGAACGAGTCTTTCGATGAAAAAGCAGCCCGTCATGACTGCATACGTGCTTTTGCCGAGTCAACGACTATTCCCGTATATCAACGCCCAGAGGAAGATACCAGTGAACTCAGTCCTATACTGCTTAGACTTTTGCTACGCTTGCTGTTTGAGTATCAGAAGTCACTATTGAAGCCCTCCGATCGCTTCCGCTATTTGGCTTGTGCCAATGTGATGGCTGAGTTGGTAGGCGACGACCTTGCTGCCTCATACATCAGTTTCGCCCGCACATACCTTCGTGCTCTCATACAGTTTGTAAATGGTGAGAATATCAGCACCATCAAGCTCGAACCTGATGAGGAATACAAACAGGCCAAGTCCACCCTTATCCGTTTGTCCATCATCGATCTGTTAAAGGAGTATGGCCGCAAGGAAAACTCTGAAAAACTGGCTGAAGCTATCAGCAGTTTCGAAGAGACTCTTCCCCAATTGTCTCGTCTTGCAAGACTCATCCAGACAGCAAACTCCATGCAGGGAACACTTTCTGGGTCAGCCCTCAATGTGATTCGCCGTGAAATCATCCATACACTCTCTATCGAAACCGAGAACGATGCTGACCTTGAAGCCGACAAAGGTATTTACTTAGGTGTGGAGAGTGGTACACTGGAGTTCAAGACCTCCATAGTATTCCCACCCGACAACAATATGCAGCCTGATGAGTTTGCCCAAAGCATGAATGTGATGAAGGGCATCTGTGCTTTCCTCAACTCAACCACTGGTGGTACGTTATATCTTGGTGTCAATGATCAGGGCTATGTCGTAGGTATTGACAACGATATGCAGTACCTGAAGATGCAGACCATCGACAGCTATATGCGGTATATACAGGACATTGCCAAGAAGTATTTTGGTGTTGACACTTTGCCCTATTTACGAATTGAGGCGCTTTACGACAATACAGTTATAGGTATCCATGTAGAACCTCATCCTTATAGAGTTGTTGAACTCAACGGAACTGCCTATCTGCGCGTCAATGCCGAGTCAAGGATTATGCCAGAAGAGATGCGTCAGGAACTCATCGATCGCAAGGTGTTTACCAATAAAGATAGAGCCGCTGCCGTATCAAGGCTACAACATGCCTGCACCCAAAAGCGATGTGTTATCCTCCATCAGTATGCTTCGAACAATGGTGGCACTGTAAGCGATCGGCACGTAGAAGCTTATGACATCAAGCCAGAAGATGGCCTCGTAGTCTGCTACGACATTATCAAGAAGGGTGTACGCATCTTCAGTATCAACCGCATCGGCTATGTAGAGATACTCGACAATGAGCCATGGCGCAATACAGCCAGTCATAAAGCGGTTAAAGTGGATGTGTTCCACATGAATGGTGATACTACAACTCGCATATCGCTACAACTCGACTTGATGGCCAAAAACCTACTTGTAGAGGAATATCCCCGTGCGAAGGAGTTCATTACTGGCCATAAGGGAGACGAGAACATCTGGTATTTCACCACCGACGTCTGCCGCATGGAAGGCATTGGTCGCTTCTATATCGGTCTTGCCGAACACATCCGGATTCTCGAAGGCGATGAGCTGAAGAAATACGCCAGCGAGTATGCAAATAAATTCCTCATGAGTTAAATTCCTAATAATATTGGTTATGGCAGAATTCAATTACAAATTGGAAGATGGCAAATACACCTTGTATAAGGATGGAAAGCCTTTAACGAACCCACATGGTATCGTTATAACGACAGACAACGAAGAACTTGCAAAGAAGATGGAAGAAGCCCTGAAGAAGCGCAAGGGCTATACCTCACCGAAGTCAATCCTGACCTACCACTACACCTACTGTAACTTAAAGGAAGGTTATGGGCAAGAATTCGTCGTCAATGACTTTTCAGAAAGTGCTAATTACGATGCGCTGATGGGCGACAATTATTTGATGTTCCGCCAACCCAGTCCTGTACGACAGGCAATAGCTGTATATTTTGAAAAAGAATTGCCCGAATGCTTCCAGATGTACAACCTTTATCAGCTTACAGCAGTATTGGTTGTCCTTACCGCTTATAATAGTTGGATGCTTTCTCATTATCTCATTACTGACATCTGTGAAAAACTATTCGAGGAAGAGAAAGAAGCTGATTATGAAACTCTGAAACAGGAATTCCTAGATGACCTTGAAGAGTTTGAGTGCGACGAATTAGGAGGCGATCCTGATGACAAAGCCTATGTCAAGCACCTGAAAGAAATCGGTGACATGATAGACACATTTGTGTACTATTTTACTCTTGGCGTATGATACAATAGAAAATAATATAGCTGTTGGCACCAAATAAATTTCGAAGATTGTACCAACAGCTATATTATTACCAATTCATTTTTTCAGTAATTCCCATATATCATTCATGGTGAGACTGCCATGCTCTTTCCCGATCAGGTCCAAAACAAAGCCTGGCCACTGCTGGAAGAGTTCGCCTGCTCTTTGAAGATTTGCTTCTTCAACTTTCTTTTTGAAGCCATCACGGATCTCATTTGAAATGAGCAAAGTATTACCAAATCCCAAATATTCAGAACTCCAATTGGGATTTTTAGACTCACTGCCCAACAAGCCATGTTCAAGATCCACAAATACAGGAATGACGTCCTTAATGTGGTCTCGATCGATACAATCATCCCCCATGAAATAATTGGCATGATAAATCTGTCCACCTCTATCAATAATATAGATACCACCCATTTCTCCCATTGCCCCTTCGTAGGCAAAAGAGAAAGCGACAATATCAAGAGTCGTAAAATCTTGATAATTCGATTCTGTAATTTCAATGACGTTCATAATCCTTTATTATTATATTTGAAACCATTTGGGAACAAAGATACGAAAAAAAAATCTTTTGTCTTTGTTGTTTGACTGAAAAGTTGTATCTTTGCACCAGATTTTTGCATCAAGAGTGGCGAAATGCCCACCAACCGGCCTTTGAAATATCGTTGGCAGCGGTGGTAAAAGGATGCGAGTGAGATAATAACCCACTAAAGATTAACGATATGGAAATCAAGAAAATTGAAAAGTGTGATTATGTGATGTTCCCGCGCCTGCAGGAACAAGGTGTTGAGTTCAAACATGTGGAGCGAGAGGCTTTCAAGGCTGAACTACGGCATGTGGAAGGACATGGAGACTTCTGGTTGTTGCATCAACAGTCGAAACCACATGTGGTGGTACATATTCAGTTGGCCAAGGACGAGAATGACTTTGACCGTATCCTTGGTTGGTTTATCGGCCAACAGAAACTACATGAATTTGTTCGTAAAGATTTTACCTTCATCAGTGCTTTTGCTGATTGCAACCGAGACGAACTACCTATGCGCTATCCAGATAACATCAAGTGCATAGTCAATGCTCTCTGTGACTCTGCTAGATGGTGGCATGAGTACAGAATAATGGATGATGATAGTAAAATGGCATTAAGTATTACTGACATTTGACCATTTATGCTTAATAAATACATAAAAATTCCTAAAATATAGCCTATTATCATGTTAATTTCACGATTTAATATATAAATTGAAAATAAATCACTATCTTTGTGGAATAAAAACTATGAGTATGGAAGATATTAACCGTATTAAAATGGTCTTGTTTGAGAAGAAACGAACTTCTCGCTGGCTTGCTGGACAATTAGGAGTAACCCCATCTACAGTAAGCAAGTGGTGTACCAACACCTCCCAACCAGATGTTGCATGTTTGTTAAAGATAGCAGATCTGCTTGAAGTTGACATCAAGGAATTGTTAGTAAGAGAATATAAGCAATATCTAATATCTCAAGAATCTAAGCCTACCTGTCTATAATCACGAATTGAGAGATAAAAAAGATGAGTCAGAAAATAGAGATTATCAATAACTGGACGCTGCCTAGGATTTTTCAGGAGTTGGAGAATGGCAATATGCGCATTCCCAGATTCCAGAGGGCTTATGTGTGGGAACGGACAAAGATAGTGAGTCTGCTTAACAGCATTTATAAGCAATATCCTATTGGTTCATTCTTCCTTTGGGACACTGACATGCGAATGGATGGATTCTGTCGCGACATTACTGAATTGGGATTCCCCAAGAAGCCTGAAGCCAGTAAGTTCTCTTTCATTCTCGACGGGCAACAGCGCATTACGTCGTTATATGTAGCTTTGAGAGGAAAGACCTTGAACGACGTTGACTATAGCAAAATCTGCTTTAACCTCGACAAGAAGATGTTCAAGGTTCCCAAGTTAAAGACAGAGCAAAATAACATTCCTGTCTGGAAAATCTACGATGATAAAGAATACGGAAATCTTTTACAAGATTATTTCAGTTCTGGCAAGATAGAATTTGGCAAACTTATTCAAGACTGCCATGAACTGCTGAACACATATCCCGTCAGCATCATTAAGTCGATGAATATGGAACTTGATGAAGTCGTAACTATCTTTGAGCGAATCAATCAAGGAGGCAAACGACTTTCTCTGTTTGACTTGGTTCATGCATCTGTATGGTCAGAAGACTTTGATATGCGTAACAAGATTACTGAGTTTAACAATGATCCTGTCATTAAGATTTTTGGCACACTTGACTCAGAAATATTCACCCAGTCGCTTGCATTGAATGTATCTGGTGATTGCACCAACAGGCACCAATTAAATCTCACTAATGCCGATTGCAAAGACAATTGGCAGAAAACTACAGAATGTATCCGACTAGCTATTGACTTTGTAAAAAACCTGGGCGTTCAACAGCTGTCAATTATACCATATAGCAGCCTTTTGGCTGTAATTCAGCATTATTTCTTCCTTTCCGGAGAGAAGTATGTTAATGCAGAAGTCAAGAATCTGATCTCTGGCTGGTTCTGGACTGTTACCTTCTCACAACGCTATTCTAGTTCTACACTTACTCGTATGAACGAAGATGTGCTTTGGATTAACGAGTTGGCCAATGGCGACTTAAAACCACGTCTCTTCGCTGTTAAGTTGACAGTCGATGAACTTCTGCGTGTTAGAATGAATCTCCGCTCTGTTATCAAAAACGGCATTCTCTGTCTGATGGCACTCAACGGTCCGTTGGACTTCGATAATGGAGCTATAGTAACCCTCGATAAGACCAATGCCTCGCGTTCTAACTCCAAGGAGAACCATCATTTCTTCCCCTATGCCCTACGCCAGCAGTTTGGCATAACTCAAGACGAAGTAAATTCCGTTCTTAACTTCGCGTTCATCACCAAGCGGCTGAACCAACAAATTAGTGCAAAACATCCCAGTGTATATCTTCAGCAATACGAGCAGGAGAATGCTGACATCCAACATTGTTTGCTCACGCATTTTATTGGTGAAGAAGCTTTTATTACCGCTAAGAATGATGACTTCAAGGCATTTGTATCCCAGCGTGGAACATCTATTCTTAAGAAGATTCAGGAAGTCTGCCATGTGGGTGAAGAGCAGAAAGTGATAGAGATGCAAGAGATAGACGACGAACCAGATGAATTATTCCTTTTTGAAGATGAACAATAGTAAGAAGCCAAATTTGACCGAACAGATAGATGTCATCGAAGATGATCTTCTGGAAGTGTATGGAGAGGATGTGTTCAACACGCTCCTAAAAGACCATACGACTGGACAGAACATCTTCTGGGCTACCAATGACTATGAGTCGTTGGGAGATGCTTATGCCTACGACAAACCAATTCTCCCAGAACTGATTACGGGCGAGAACAATCATGTCATTATGCCGCGTGTCAAAAAGGAGAAGGCCTTACAGACTGCACGAGCCAAAGACAAAGCGGAAGTTTTCACGCCTTCTTGGGTTTGCAATGCTCAGAACAATCTGATAGATGAAGCTTGGTTTGGTCGGAAGAATGTTTTTAACGAGGAGATTATAACCCCTGATGGAAGTCATTTTTGGACGCCAACGGAGGGAAAGATTGAGTTCCCTGAAGATGACAAGCAGAAGACCTGGAAAAAGTATGTCCGTGATACTCGACTGGAAATCACTTGTGGTGAAGCACCTTACTTGGTTAGTCGTTACGACACCACAACAGGCAATCCTATTCCAATCAAATACCGCATAGGGCTTCTCGACAGAAAACTCCGTGTTATTAGTGAAAATGTGGAAGATTCTGCAGAATGGCTTGAAATGGCTCAAGAAGCCTATAAAAATACTTATGGCTATGAGTGGCAAGGTGACAATCTGCTACTTGCCAGAGAATCCTTACTAATGACTTTCGTGGATTATTACGAAGCCAAGTTTGGGAAATATCCTCTTGAACGTTCAGTCAAATACATGGCCTACATCATCTCTTGGAACACATGGCAGATGGATGGGTTGAAAATGGTAATCCCCAATTCGTGTGACAATGTATATGAGACGAACTTATTTGGTGAAACAACCAAGCGTACATGCCCCGCATGTGAGAAAGGTGAGTTTTATGGACATATAGGCACTCCATGCATCATCAGGAACTGGAGAAAGCCTAAAGAGCAACAGAAAATACAATTTTCATCGTTAATAACTAACATTTAAAATAAGAAGACTATGGGTATTTACGAACCTTATGTAAAAGCGGACGGCACCAAGAAAAAAGGCAAACCTACTCCGCGTCCAGAACAGAGTGATGCCATAGAACGAGCGTTTAAGTATTTCAAAAAGAACGATGGCAAAGGTGCCGAGTTCCTTTGGAATGCCAAGATGCGTTTCGGTAAGACCGTATGCGCTCTTTGGCTCATTGAAAAGCTCAACAAGGAACTTGGTAAAAAGAAAGTTCTGATTGTTACTCATCGCCCCGTTGTTAATGCAAGCTGGTATGGCGACTTCAGGCATCTTTTTGAGGATTCCCTGAATCAATATAGTTATGGTACAGCCAAGGAAACTGACGATGAATCAAGCATGAAGGATTTCTATGACATTTCTCGTGATGCGAAATCTGGTAAATGCGTATTGTTTTTTGCTTCTATGCAGTATTTGCGTTTAAGCAAATTGGTTGGTGGAAAGCAAGACGATTCTAAGGAGAAAGAAGATATTCTGAATTATGACTGGGATTTGGTCATCATCGACGAAGCTCACGAAGGAACGCAGACAGAACTGGGCGAAGGTGTTATCAACTATCTTCACAAGGATAAAACCTTCATGCTTCACCTATCTGGTACCCCTTTCAACCTTTTAGATAAGTTTAAGTCTGAACAGATTTACAACTGGGACTATATCAAGGAGCAGCAATATAAACGCCAGTGGGATAAAGACCATGAAAATAAAAAGGCAAAAGCATCTCCAAGTTTCTTTGATAATGAAGAGGAAGAGGTTAATCCATACCGCGAACTCCCCCAGATGGAAATCCTAACTTTCCGGTTAGGCGACATGATAGACGAACAGACTATCCAAGATGCCGCAACTGGAAAGTTCTCTTTCACTGAGTTTTTCCGCGTCAAAAAAGGACATGATGTTCCAAAAGAAGAGCGTGGTAAATTCTTACACGAAGAACAGGTTCTTGCTTTTATTAAGAAACTCTGTGAGAAAAGTGATGTGTCTCATTATCCATTCTCTAACGATGAATATCGGAATTGTTTCCGTCATACGCTGTGGGTCGTTCCTGGTGTGCCAGAAGCACAAGCACTGAAAAGATTATTAGAAAGCACTCCACTATGCAAAAACCCCAAATTTGGATTTAAGGTCATCAACGTTGCAGGTAATAGTGATGATGATGAGCAACGTAGCAATGCGCTTGACAAGGTGCTGAATGCCATCGGTATCGATGAAAAGAATAATATAGATAATTCTGGTCAAACTCGCACAATCACGCTTTCTTGCGGTCGCTTGACGACAGGAGTCACTGTGCGCCCGTGGACTGCAGTTCTCTACCTGAAGGGGTCTGATACGACATCCGCAAGTACCTATATGCAAACCATCTTCCGCGTACAGTCGCCTCACACACTCAACGGCATGATGAAGAGTAAATGTTATGTCTTTGATTTTGCTCCAGAACGTGCATTGACCATGATGGCAGAAACGGCCAAATATTCACGTGCTTTCGAGCGCAAAGAAAAGAAAGGCGAAAAGAAGCAGAAATCAGTTATTGATGCAGAAGACAAGGAGCAGATGAGCAAACTTATTGATGTATGCCCTATCATCGAAACAACAAATGGAAGTCCTGTTATCATTCATGGCAAGATGCAGTCCATTGATTGCAATCGATTGTTTAGCCAGCTCAATAGTGTTTATGTAGACAAAGTGGTTCGTAATGGCTTTGATCACCCAAGTCTTTACAACTACAATGAGTTCCTGAGACTGGATCTTGAGGATGAGTTCAATTTGAACTACATTGACTCTATGTTTGGTGATGAAGGGAAGTCTGGTGGATCTGGAGATGGTAAGGATGTCGTGGTTAACACACAAGATGATCTTACTCCAGAACAAAAAGCCGCTCTTGAAGAAGAAAGAAAGGAACGAGAGAAAGAGGCAAAGAAGGCGCGTGAAGATGCAAAGAAGAAGTACAAGGAGAAGTTGGAGCAAATGACTCCAGAAGAACGTGAGAAGTTCTTAAAAGAGAAAGAAGAGCATGCCCGTAAACTTAAACTCATTCATCAGAGTAAGGACAAACTCTCTGGCCTTTCTAAGCGTATTCCATTGATGATGTATGGTGCTAATGTTGAGGATTTTAAGGAAGTCACCATTGATAATTTCACTAATAAACGATTCATTGACGATGAGTCGTGGAACGAGTTTATGCCTAAGGGCGTCAGTAGAGAACTCTTCAAGAAACTTAGCAAGTTCTATAATGCAGACGTGTTCAAGGATGCTGGTGTCAAGATTCGCCAGTTAGCACTTGAAGCCGACAATATGAAGGTTGAGGAGCGTATAGCACGAATAGCACAGATTTTCAAGTGGTTTAAGAATCCTGACAAGGAGACAGTCTTAACTCCTTGGGAAGTCGTGAACAGACACATGAGTAGCACCTTAGGAGGCTATACTTTCTTTGAGGACGATTTCAAGACTCCTTGCACAAAGGTCGATGAAAAGACGGGAGAAATCCTAAGTACTCAAGAGCCTCGATTTGTAGACCAAGGCAATGTCACAAAAGAAATATTCGGCGATGGCACACTCGGAAATATCGATGAGAAAGCAGGCAAAATAAATACCAAAGTTTTGGAAATCAATTCTAAGACAGGTTTATATCCTTTATATGTCGCCTATTCTCTTTTCCGTCATCTATTACCTGTTTATGCAAGCGAAAAAGGTTTAATGGCTGATAACCCTGAAGATTATTCTGCTGAAGATGAGCAGGTTATATGGGATGAGGTTGTTAAAAACAATCTCTATGTGATTTGTAATACTAAAATGGCGGAAAGGATAACACGTCGTACATTGGTGGGATTCCGCAAGAATTCCGATGGTAGTGAGATAAAATTACATGTTAAACAAGACAAACTTGTAACTCGTGTTGGTGAAGATAAAGAAGCACTAATAACGGATTTACTTAGTGATGGCTATTGGAACAATACCAAAATGAGAAAGAAAGATATTACATTTAATGCTGTGGTGGGAAATCCTCCCTATCAAGATTCTTCAATAAATAACCATTCTGCTTCAGTTTACCATAAATTTATAGATGTTGCATATAACATATCTGATTATGCGACATTAATTACGCCTGGTCGTTTTTTATTTGGGGTAGGTGATACGCCAAATGACTGGAATCAAAAATTCATGGCGGACAAAAGATTTAAGGTTGTTGAATATCAGAGTGACAGCAAAGTATATTTTCCATCTGTTGAGATTAAAGGTGGCGTAGCTATCACATTAAGTGATACGAAAAACGAACCTGGCCCAATTGGAATATATTCTGCGTGCGAAGAATTACGTACCATCTTAAGTAAGGTGGCGAAGAAAAAGGAGAGCAAAATATCATCAATAGTTTACACACCTGCCACATACAAATTATCCGCAAAAGCGTTTTCTGATAATCCGTGGTTGTCTCAAGCAGTTGGTAAAGAGAAACGACTCAGAACTAACATCTTTGAAAAAGCAGCAAGGTTATTTGAAATAGAACAGCCCCAATCCAATGATTATGTGAAGATTGTTGGTTTAGATGATTCTCAAAAAAGAATCTATCGTTGGATTCATAAAGAATATATCGCTTCTAATATTAATTGTGAAAATTTTAAAGTCATCGTTCCCGAAGCAAATGGAAGTGGTAAAATAGGGGAGCCACTTGCCTCTCCCTTTGTATTTGGACCCTATACAGGACATACGGAGACGTTTATCAGTATTGGCTCTTTTGCATCAGAAAAAGAGGCATTATCAGTTTTAAAATATATATGTACCAAATTCGCCAGAACGCTTCTTGCAACTAAAAAAGTAACACAACATACACTTCCTGACGTGTGGGATAACATCCCATTACAGGACTTTACAGAATCTTCCAACATTGATTGGTCAAAAGACATTCCAGACATTGACCAGCAGCTTTACGACAATTACAAACTGAGTAAAGAGGAACGTGAATTCATCGAAAAGAACGTACAACCAATGGATTAACGATATATGGAGTATAGTTATCATGACAAATTCCTTCTCTATCTTGAATCCACGTACAAGTTCAACGAGGAAGGTAGGAAAAAACTGATTGAGTTTGCAGAAAAGAAGTTACCTGCTTTTCTGCACTCAATCGGTTATTCTGACTTCGGTGACATATATAGCAATCTTAACCACAATTTTTGGAATGGGATTGTTACAAATGGTCTTCCAACTTCAACTGATGATGAACGTGAATATGCCCATATGGTGATGGAATCCATCAAGTACATCAAGGGATTCATTAAGTTTGACAAGACTGCCAACTATAAAAAGATATTGGCGGATAAAATTAAACGAGAAAAGCAAAAGGCTTCACTAAAGGGACAATCAGCCCCTGCAGCTCATGTAGACAACTCACAACCAGAAGAGGAAGGCCAACCTCGCAAAGAAGGTGCTGTCACACAGGTTAGCGTAACTCACTACGAGCGTAATCCAGAAGACCGAAGGAAAGCATTAGAACGTGATGGCTATGAATGTCAGGTCTGTCACATGAATTTTGTGAATACCTATGGCGATATAGGTAAGGAATACATCGAGGTACACCACCTGTATCCCGTCTGCAACATGGGAGAGAACTACCAGTTCGATCCTCTTGATCCAGAAAAGGGGTTGGTTTGCCTCTGCTCTAACTGCCACTCCATGATACATCGAGGCGGTCACTACGAAATAATTGAGGGTGAGCGCAAGATGATACCAATGACATTGAAGGAGCTACAAGACGTTTACAACGAGCGGAATAAAACTGAATAAAACATATGACAGAATCACTCAAGCAACGGCTGTTATCCATTGACAGGTTTAAACCTTATGTATGGAAGCTTCGACTGACAAAAGACGAATACGATGAGTTGCAGACATATGTAAAAGACTATAATGGAGCCATCAACCAGGAATATGCCATCCTTGCCATCATCTATATAGCAGAGTGGTATAAGAGAGATTATGATGGCAATGTTGCAAGTCCCCTTGAAAACATATCTGCTGAGAGTCTTTGGAAGGAATCCGGGCTTGGGAAGGAATCAGGTCTTGACACCTCTGAATATAGATTCGTATATAAAGCAAAGAAGACAAGTAGGTGGCTGGAGAGCATTTTTATGCTTGGTGGACTTCCAATGTCTTTTATTCTTCATCGAAATGACACGAAATTGCTTAAGGCCTTATGCACCTTATACAAAGATAATGAGGCTAGTCTGGAAGATGACAAGGATATTATAAATAATATAGGAAGAGGTAAGGCTGTAGCTTTTCAAGAGTCTATACATCAGTATCATAGTCTCTATCATTTCTTGAAGACGCTGCTTCTGGGCGATGCCAAAGAATTGTATGCAGAGGAAGACCTTGCGGAAAAATCATCACTTGCCAACCAATTCATTGAAGCGGTAAAAAAAGCTTATGACGAGGTGATGCGAGAGAAATTCCGTTTGGAATGGATTATCGACTATGACCCTTCTTCTCCGTATATGCGCAGAATGGTTCGCCTGTGGCTTCGCCCTGAAGAGATGGGCGGTCTTCACCAATATCTCAGATTTGAACGTGCTGGTACATGGAAGATACCTTCACTGATGCAGCAACGAATATTGAGAGTGAGCCTTCAGTTCAAGAACGGCAATGAGGTTGTTGGCAATGAAGACATTCGTCGAACCATCATGACCTTTGAAAACAGTGGTCAGGACGATACTGGCTTCGAGGCTACAGGCAGTGTTCCTTGGGCTATACTCAGAACGATACCAACAGTGCCTTTCGACAAAATCATTGTCATCATAACTGATGATGATGGTAAAGCCTACGAAGTACAGCAATTTGATGATAAGAAAAACAAAGAATATCTGCAACTATGGGCTATGCAGAGTGAAGTGAATCGCTGGAGTTCAATTTGTAATAGTCAGGCTGAAACAGCAGTCGTTTATTCAAACTATTACGAGCTAAAAAGCGAGGAAGGTATAGAGTATACTTCCAAGCCTTTTTACGACAAAACCAATGGCTTGACAGAACCTTGGAACTTCGCTATTATCCCAGACCATGTTGTATTGCAACATGGCAACGACCCCGAAATAAAGCTGTGGAACCGACAGGGGTATATTCAATTTTCCCCTAAGCTTTACACAAGTGTCTTGCTCTATAAGGCTGGCAAAGTGAGATACATGTATAATGAGGAGCCTGAGATTTATGCAGAGCCTGAAACTGAAGAATGGTATCCTGCCATATTCCAGCGTTCTGACATCAAAGCATCTCACTATCCAACACTTGATATGAAGGATCAACCCGATGACCTCAAAATTGAAAAGATAGAGTTCAAAATGTTCAACGCAACTAATGCGGAAGAGTATCAGGATTGGACAGATGATAACAAACCTGATTACGGAAGACTGAAATTACGGCTAACCATGAAGGGAGATACAAAGATCTATCCTATTCTATACTTGCCGAGTATGCTTGAGCATGGAAAAGACATCCCTGTCGTACGTGACTTTGAAAATTGCTGTTTACATTATGTGGACAACAACAACGAAGTCGTACAAACTAAAGTTGATATAGCATTGGACAAAACTCCCCTGAATATCAGTATGCCGCTAAGGGTATGGGGCAATGATGAAGAATATGTGGAACTTGATGCTATTCAACCTACATTGATAAAAGAGGTATATCTGGATGGGCGTATTACCAAGTATTTATGCGAAGGTGAAACATTTATTCTGCCTTATCTTCTTAAGGACCGAATCTCCATTCACGACTTCAACAGAGAAGGGCATTCAGAATATGAGTGCTTCAATGTTGGAGTGCTTGATGAGAAGGGCTCAACACAAAAATGGAGAGATTGGGATGAAGAAAGTTCGCTTAAAACTAAGGATGAAACTGCATCCATTCCTGAATACATCAAATTGGCCTATGGTATTCCAAAGAACAATGGAAACATTACCAAAATGCTGTATTGGGATTACAGCGAAGAGAATCCACCGAAGGAAGTTGATTTGCCTTTTACGGATTTGAAAGAAAACTCCATTCTTTTCCAGGATCTGCGCCAAATAAACGACAATCTGGATTGCATTCCGCCAGAGAAAAACGATAATTTGTCAAGCGAAGATTGGGATTCGGCATGGGATTCTGTTGGAAAGCAAGAAGACAATAGCAAGCAAGATGCAACCCTACTACATTGCTATGATATCGCTACGAAGTACAAAACCTATTATTTCATTTTCACACCATTGCTCAATATGGACAGCGAAAAGGATTTCATCAAGAATATCTGCATTCCATTGAAGAGAAGACAAAATGGCTCTTTGTCGGAGGAAGATATGCAGAATCTTATGCGCTGTGCTACGGAATGTGGTCTGGATTGGACAAAAATATATACTAAGATTACAAACAATTAAAATATAGAAGAAATATGAAATTTCTTAATTTATACAAAGAGAATGGAAAGAGTGTCATTGATGCTTTGAAGCAGATGTGGTGCAGCGAAACTGCTAATGAGAGTCAGCGTGCATATGCAAAACGCATTGAAAAACTTATACCAGAGCTGTTTGCCCCAAGTAATGCTATACCTCTTGTGCAGTGCATGAATCTATATAAGCCAGTCTTCAGCGTTTCCAATAAAGAAGCCGAAGCTGTTGTTGGCGGATACTGGGATAAGATTCCTAAGAAATCATACTATCCACCCTACGAGCATCAGTATCAGTGCTGGAAACACCTTCTTCAGGAAGATGTTAATGGAAAGCCAAAGTCTATTTGTGTAACAACAGGTACAGGCTCAGGTAAAACGGAGTGTTTTATGTTGCCTCTGGTATATGACTTGGATCGTCAGCAGAAGGCTAATCCAGATGCAGAAAGCTATGTTCAGGCATTGTTTCTCTACCCTCTTAACGCCTTGATGGAAGACCAGAAAGAACGTTTGGAGCAGTTACTTGACGGAACAAATCTAACCTATGCTGTCTATAATGCCGATCTTCCAGAGAAAATGCCGACAGATAACTCTGAAGAATCAAAAAAGATAAGACGAAGAATAGAGCAGATTAGAGGTTGGGATGAGAAAACAAAAACATATCGTTTTCCACATATTCTTTATACGCGAGAAGATGTACGCAAGAAGCGGCCTAACATTCTGCTTACGAATCCAACCATGTTGGAGTATGTGTTGCTTAGGAAGAAAGACGAAAAGCTCATTGATCCCGAAGCACACAGTTTGCAATGGGTTGCCATTGACGAGACGCATACCTATACAGGCGCAGGTGCAGCAGAACTCGCTATGTTACTTCGCCGTGTTCTTCTTGCATTTGATGTAGATGCCGAGCAAATTCATTTTGCAACTTCTTCTGCAACATTTGGAAATGGAGAAAATAAGGAAAAGGAAGAAAAAGAATTAAAAGAATTTATTGCAGGTATCACGGGAACCAATATTAATCAAATTGATGTCGAAGGAGGTGAGCGTATTGGCGAGAAAGTGATACCTGAGAACGAGGACAAAAATCGCTGGGAACGCATTTTCCATGAAGACTTTGTTACTCTTTCATCTTTGTTCCCAGACAAGGAAAGTGTAGAGGAACAACTTAAAGCCTTAGATGATATGGTTGACCGTATGGGAGACTGTACAGACTTGAAGGTGAAAGTGCATTACTTTTACCGAGTGCCAAATAATGGTATCTTTGTGCGTTTAGACCAAATAAACGATGATGGTACGTTCCAATTATATACCGAGAACAAACTTGACGCTGAAAGCAAAGTTCCTTTAATAGAACTTACTCGATGCAAGAACTGCGGTGAATACGTAGCTGTTGTAAGACGCAGTAAGGATGATGGGACTTATCACGGTCTTGAGCCTGATGAAAGTGACATTTTCGATTTGGAGGAAGAGGCGGCTGATGGAAACTATGAGACAAAGGTATTTTCATTAGCAAACTATCGAAACAAAAAAGGCCAAGGTAATTCTGCTTACAGACTAATTGATGAGAAGCTCATGCCAGCACTTCCGGGTGAGATAGATCCTGAGCAATGGCATCTTGTAGCTAACCAACACAGTAAGTGCCCTTATTGTAATTGTAAACTGACAAAAAGACAGGATAGTGATGGTGATCTTGATGCACAGACTACAGAAGAAATCAACGACGAAGGAACATTGAAGAAATTCCGCTTATCGGCAGAATTCATTTCACGTATCATGGCTCCATCTGTTCTTGATCAGTTAGATAAATATGAGTCTGAAGATGGAGAAAAACTCCTGCATGATGGGCAGCAATATATCAGCTTTGCTGACAGTCGACAGTTAGCGGCAAAAGCAACTCTAAAGCAAAACCAAGAACAAGAACGAATGTGGTTTTATACCACTATCTACCATGAGCTATGCAAACTAAGTGCAGACGACGATGGTAAAGTTGTTGAAGACTTAAAAGCCAAAATGCAGGCAGCTATGGTTTCTGGGAACATGGATGAAGCAATTTCTCTTGGTGCTACAATTAAAGAAATTGGTGAAAAAGGAAGCGACAAAGCCATTCTGTCATGGTCCCAAATCGCTAAGCTCATTTTTGATAATGAGTATTGCGACAGATTCTGTTACGAGTTTGTAAAACGAACGGCAAACAGCGAAGAGACCGATATTGATGGAAATGTTGATGAAGAAGTTAAGGCCAAATATGTACAGTCCATCATGACTATGTATTTGACATCTCGCCCTCGTTCATCAGCAGCTCCAGAAACGATGGGATTATTCCTACCATATTACAAGAAATTGGAAAATCTAGTCGTGCCTACCACTGTTGAGAACACATTCAATCGAATTATTCAAAATGCAGATAACAGAATAGGTGATGAAGACTGGAAGAATCTCTTGCAGGTTTTCATTGACTATCGTGTACGTTCAGACCAATCTGTCTATCTAGAACAGAAAGATTTGAATCTGGATATCTTTGATACTGTACGTTTTGCCGTCGAGAAATCGCATCGTAAACCTGTAAATGAGCCTAAACTTGATCCGAAAACATTTTCGACATCACGTATTGTTCGATATCTGTGTGCATTGCTCAGGAAAGACAATCCCTCTATCGAAAATGACAAAGAGGCATACAATATGTACTTCAATGAAATTAAAGTTGTCGTTGATGCCATGTGGAAAGATCTAGTAGAAACAACGAAAATTCTGCAAGTAGGACGTCACTTTGACAAGGAAAAGTTCCGTTGGGCTAATGATGCAGATGGAGGCATTCGTTTGAACCTTGCGGACATGAGCTTCAAGCTTTATGAAAAAGTTTATCTCTGTGACACTAATTCTGAGTATGATGAGGTAACAAATCATGCAGAATGTTTGCGTCCTATTGAAACAAATTTCAAGGGGTTCTCGCCATATCTAAGAGGAGGTGTTGCTGTAGCACTTGATAAAGATACATACGGAGAATGGAAGCCATATCCATTTTACTTAGGCTCTGGAGAAGAAAAGAGTATCGAAGACATTGAACTGTGGGCCAAGATCAATCGTGCCAACCTATGGATAGAAGGCAAGGAACTGTGGGGAAAGAATGGTATATTCTTTGACCGTCTTAACGATATACATCATGGTCCCAATCTTTTCATTCAGGCCGAGCATACCGCTCAGGTAGACAAGATGATTTCTCGACAACTCCAGATTGATTTTAAGAAGCATCGCATTAATATTCTTGCTTGTTCTACAACAATGGAAATGGGTGTCGACCTTGGCACTCTGCAACTTGTCATGCTGAGCAGTGTACCACCACAGCCAGCAAACTACAAGCAAAGAGCTGGTCGAAGTGGTCGTAATCCAAAGATGGTTCGCAGTGTCTGCATTACCCTTTGTGGCTCTGATGCTATTGGCTTACGCACACTATTCAATCCTCTGGAAACTATTATCAACCGAACAGTGGAAGTTCCAAAGGTTGATTTACTAAGTCCACAAGTTATTCAGCGACACGCTAATTCTTTCCTTATTCGCTCGCTCGGCGTATTTGGCAACGGGAGTGTTAATCAAAAGGTTATCGACTTCTATACAACCTTCCATATAGAACGTACAGGTCAAGGTTCATGGGTCGTTCTTGACTTAAACAACCGTACTCAAGATCCAAACACTAAATTGGGCGATTCTACGGGGACAATGTATAGTGAGTTCAATGAGAAATGCGACTCAAAAACAATAGACCAAGCAACCAAAAACAACATGAAGAAGCTGTTGAAGGATACATTCTTTGACGGAAAAGCTGACGAAGTAATTGACAAGGCTAATGAAGAGAATCAGCGATGCTACAAAGAACTGAATGAACGGCTTGAGGATATCAGATGTGCCTGGGTTGGATGCACAGGCCAAACAGAGAGAGACAAACGTTTCCGTCGCAAACTAAGTTTCGACTATATGGAAATATTAGAGAAGCGGTTGCTCAGTTTCTGGGCAACACACCGTTTTACTCCAAATGCCAATATGCCCGTCAGTGTGCTAGAGCTTGATCTTGATCCTATCGGGAACAAGAATTGGGGATTTAATTCAACATCTTCAAATCCTTCATATACTCTTCGCGAGGCCATTGCCCAGTATGCGCCAGGTAATAGTGTGGTTGTTGATGGCGTTGTATATGCTGTTCGTGGTATTGAATTCCAAAACAAATACCAAGGTGCAAAAGCTTTCAAACGGATAGCTCGCAATAATGACGAAACGGTTATGGGCGACAAGGTTGACACACTTAGCAACAAGAAAGAATGGTGGGAAAACTCTGGGAAGTATACAATTGAACTTGTCGAACCTGTAGGTTTCATACCTGATATTAATGAGGAAAACACTCGTATTATAGAAAAGAATCGCTACACACATGTAAGCGCACAATTAATCGATGCCAAAGAATGGACGGATGGAAACTCCGATACTAAGCATTTATACATGGTTCGTTGTAATCGAGACTCGGGTGATGCCAAAATTCTTTACTATAATGAAGGTATTGGCTATGGTTATTGCTTATGTACCCGCTGTGGACGTATGGCATTAGAAACGGAAGTAAGTCAAGGGGCTGCTACAACTGACTTACCTCGTGAGTTTAATACAATAGCACCAAAGAAGATTGATCCCACTACAGGGTTGAAGGTTATAGACCATTCAAAACCTCGCTACCATCTAGCCATTAATGGAAAAGAAACAAAAATGAAATGTGGTGCTTCAAACGATGATACGGCATTACGTCGCAATGTTATTATTGGAGGACTTCTTCAGACGGATTTCAGTGAGATAAAGATACGCCATAAGGGGCATCAATGGATGCATGATCGTACAACGGAACGCGACTTACTCTTTACCCTTGGAATTGTCTTTACACAATCACTTGTCGAGATACTCGGCAAGGAGCGTAATGCTGTAGATTTCGCAATTCTTCCATTCGGTCACCTTTGTATCTTTGACACTAATCCTGGTGGTGCTGGATATTCCAATCAACTTGTTAAACCTGGCATGATGGATAAGGTTCTCAAGAAATCAAAGGAGTTATTGGATATAGCGAAGAACAAGAAATCTAAAGAGTTCTTGCTTGACAAGTTTACTCTGCGATTTATTCGCTATGTGAATATACAAGCTGCTCTTTATTGGATTGCAGAGGAAAATACTAGTCATTAAAATAAACAAGAAAACTGATATGGCAAAATGTCCTAAAACAGCAGCGGAGGCTTTCAAGAGACTCGATAAACGATTGAGTGAAGAGGAGAAGAAAGCTATCAGACAGGCTGAAGATGTCTGTGAGTTCCACTTCTCGTTGGGAATGTGGATTCGTAACTACTGGATTTATACGGGTGAACGCGAGAACCTGGAATCGCTGATGAAAGATCTCGGTGAGCCAGAGTTCCTTATTGGTGATATGGCATCATCAGCCATCCTTGATGCTTATCAAAAACATCTGAAGGAGTTATATGGCAAATAATAACTTATTATTAGAGCGAAGCAAACTGTTTGCAAGGTATGCTGAAAATATTCCTTGCAAAGTAGATAAGTTGTGTATGTCTGGGGACAGTGACATATATTTGTTTATCTTTGCAGTATCAAACTTAAACATTTGGAATTATGATTAGTGAAAGAGAAGAGTATGAGTTTAAGGATGGTGGCACATTGGTGCTTACAAATGGTGAGAATGGCGTGACTGTCGAAATTGATCTTGGCAAACCAATGAAGGGTACATACAACGACATGAGGAAACTTGCCAAGAACATTGGTAAGTATTTGGGAACAAACCGCCCACAAGTTTTTTGGGAGGATGGCTTTGGTAGCAAAGTTCCAGAGCAAGACAGAGAACTGTATAAAGTTGCAATCAGATTAAGACGAATTAATCCCAAATATACAAGAATTGATTACATGGTTTGGCTGCATGGTGCAGAATAGCCCTATTTCGCATTTGAAATTATGGAAGAATTTGTATCTAAAGATGGTTCAACAATATCTGTTGTACATGGTGAGAATGATTACACAATCCACTTGCACAAAGTGGATGATGGTACGTTGAAAGTGGGTACATACACAAGCTTCGACAAGATTTGTAGCGATATTGGTAGTACATTTTTTTCACACGCCATATGTTGATGAGTTTCCCAAACTATCTGCATATTTGAAAAAGGTGTATCCGAAATATACTAAAAGCGATATTCTTGTTACGCTTAAATCAGCCGCACGAAATGTATCTTGCTTTTGCTAGATAACACAAGGGACAGGTACCGCTGACACGCAGCATTGACACTTTAAAATCTGAAAACTATGGCAACATCGGAGAAAACGCCAATCTGGCTGGAACTGAAGAAATAGTATATATTGAGCAACATGTTATATCAAATTATAGAAATCAATTATGAAACGACATAGAAGTTTTGAACTGTGTTCTGCCAAAATCTTAGAAGGCATGGGGTATGTGAACATTGATGTTACCAGAGGCGTTGCTGATTGGGGTGCTGATGTGTTTTGCGAAAAAGATGGTGTGAAGTATGTTGGTCAGGTGAAGATGTATGGAACATCCAAAACCAAGATATCCCGTAAAGATGTGATGGAATTATATGGGGTAATGGCATACTTTGACTGTCAGGGTGCTTTTTTCTTATATAGCGGTAAAAGGACTCCAGAGGCGCTTCGTGCTGCAGAAAAGTTGGGAATAGAGTGGTATGAAGTGAATCATATGGATTTAGATGTAAAATTGGATGAAGATGGACTTCCAAATGAAATAACACTTGACTACATCTGGGATACGTTTATCCGCCCATTAGAAGGACGATCGTTTGTGAATACACAAGGTTTTGAGAATAAGGTAATACAAGTGACAGATGCATATATCCTCAAAGAATCAGAGAAAGGCAATCAATCAAAGGTGAAGAAGGACTGGTTCAAGTGGATTGTGGATCGGATTCGGCATTATGGATTTGCAGAAGCGATTGACCTTAGAAACGAATTCCATACCCAGGCATCGTCTTTTGTCACTCTGATTTTTGCTCAGATACCCATGTTTAAGGTTACATATAACCCGCGGCGCATAGAGTTTAATAATGATTATATCTTGCAAAATGAGAAAATATGAAGAAAGCAAAATTTTGGGTTGACTGGCTGCTTGAAGCAGGCGATGCAAACGTGTGTCACAGGTATTGGTTTGAAATAGAACTTGAATACGAGTTCTATGAGGAACTGTATCAGGTATGGTTTGACAATGGAAGCCATCTAAATAGTTGGGATTCGAAATGGGATGGACATGATGAACTGTTTGAGAGAATAAACGCTCCTGCCATTAATGCACTGAACGATCTGGTTAAGAAAAATGAGCCAGATTTTGCTGATCCAATAGATGTGTATTGGGAGATTTCAAAGGAAACTGAAGATGCATTTTAAACAAGAACGCCGAGTCATATTGACCCGGCATTCTTGTTAATCCTATGTTCTTTTCATATGGCCCCACGTACACTTCGGGCATTTATAACTGGGGAAACACGTAGGGCATACTCGATAGCCACAAGTATCACATACCCACCAGGACCAATTGTCGGGTAGTTCTCGTCCACAACACATACACGGTATAAACATAAGCAAAGTATTTAAGTAAAAATTCAAATCATCTATTTTACTCTTTGAGTATTGCGTGCTCTATTGAGAGCTTCTTTTATGAAATCAGAGAGTTCCCCGAAGCCGGCCTCGGTTGCGTCGAATGGATTATCAAAATCATCGCCATATGGCTCAGGCTGCAACATGACTTGAAGATGATTATCCTCATCGAGTTCCACATATAGTGCCTCTGCATGTATATTTTGATAGTTGACACGATGCCAGCCATTCGAGGAAAGGTTAACCACTCCTATTCCATATTTCTTCAGTAGTGAAGGAAGGGGAGAACCGCCATTTTCATATTGTCTGCATCGTTCTATTGCCTGAGCTAATTCCAGATTCTCCTTATTGGGGTCAAGGAGACCCTGAAGAACAGACAACAGCTCTGATATTTTGACAGAGGTGCTATCAAGTTGATCACCTTCACAAATGATTGTATCAGGGTCATCTACATCATAGATGTCGCAGTGGGGAAGATACATGTGCATCCCTACCTCTTGCATGTATATTCTTCCTAATTTTCCTGTTCCTTCATCGAAAATGGAGTCATAATGATAGTCTGGACGGAGATCCTTAGGAATCTCAATGGCCGGCCCATTCTCTTCATAATCATCTGGACGTGGCAACAAACAGTCGACCATTCGAGTGTCGTGGCCGTATTGTTCTGCCACTTTTCCAAGCGATTTTAATTCTTTACTAAACTGGCCAACATTAATTGTTTTTATTTCCTCTGACGTAATAAAGGCTGCGACACCGCTGATTCCTTGTAAGTCATAATGCCCTTGAATAACATGATGGAAAAATGCTACCCACTCCTCGCTTGTCTGTGGAGGCGTAGTCAATTTGCTGTACTCCTTCTCAGCCAGTTCGTAACCTTCAGAAAAACTCATTTCTGATAGTTCTTCCAGATCATCTATTATATTACCTGACTTATCAATGAGAAAATCGTCGAAGTTTTCATCAAACACACGAGCTAGGCCATTATCAAATTCCCATGCATCTGTCCACTTACAAGGTATAACAACCTTTCCAGTTTTGTCGATATAACCATAATTCATCTCGTCATCCGCTACCAGTGCCAGACCCTCTGAAAATTCTCCAACGTCCCTCCATTTGCAAGGAATAACAACATTCCCTGCTTCATCTGCGAATCCAAATTTCCCTATATTTTCATCCAAAATAGAATGGAGTTTTAAATCTTCGTTGTTATTCATTGTCGTAAGTTTTATGTTATAATCAGATTCTTTATTACCTTATACCATCATCTTTCTTTTTCTTCGCTTCCATTCTTTCTACCATTTTCTTCAAACGAGCTGCTGTAGCAGCGTCAGGGCTTCTATAAGAAGCATTGTTTAAGGTAAAGCCGAAATCAAGTTTATTTTCTAATACCTCAAAATCTTCTTCCATAGGAATTCTTCTTCTTCGAGGTGATTCAGGCTTGTCATCTCTACAAGCTCTTATACCACGAGTGACTCCCATATCTGCTCTTTCTCCATGAGAAACCATTAAAGGGATGGAATCGTCAAGTTCGCTATCCTTTTTCGGTTT
>JAEEGJ010008596.1_pt1 | contig 28014 bp, 21 predicted proteins | sample 8958761 | NCBI WGS metagenome assembly JAEEGJ01 (sample SAMN16246546, study PRJNA631951) | gut metagenome | biome: gut microbiome; feature: rumen; material: RS-attached | host: Bos | place: Iran: Karaj | collected 2018-10 | reverse complement strand
CCACCAAGAATCGTAAGAATACGCCAGAGCGTATGGAGCTTATGAAGTATAACCCAATCCTGAAGAAGATGACTCTTCACAAGGAGATTAAATAATACGACTGAAGTATGGCAAAGAAAACCGTCGCTACCCTCCACGAAGGCTCAAAGGATGGTCGCGCTTATTCAAAGGTAATCAAGATGGTTAAGAGCCCTAAGACTGGCGCTTACATCTTCGATGAGCAGATGGTTCCTAATGAGGCCGTAAAGGACTTCTTTAAGAATTAATTTACATTTATTTATATAAAATGGAGGTCGCAAAGAAATTTGCGGCCTCTTTTTTTGGTCGTGTCACAAAATTTACCTATCTTTGCAATCGAAAATATTGCAATATGGGATTATTTGGATTTTTTAGTAAGGATAAGAAGGAGACACTCGACAAGGGTTTGGAGAAAACCAAGACGAGTGTGTTCGATAAACTGACTCGTGCCGTAGCCGGTAAATCGAAGGTAGACGATGACGTATTGGACAATCTGGAAGAGGTGCTCATCACCAGCGATGTGGGTGTAGACACCACGCTGAAGATTATCCAGCGCATCGAAGAGCGTGTGGCTCGCGATAAGTATGTAAGCACATCGGAACTGAACAGAATTCTGCGCGAAGAGATAGCAGAACTGTTGGCCGAGAACAATAGCGACGATAATGACAACTGGGATCTGCCCGCCGACCATAAGCCCTACGTGATACTGGTAGTAGGTGTGAACGGTGTGGGCAAGACCACCACCATCGGCAAACTGGCCTGGCAGTTTAAGCAGGCCGGCAAGAAGGTATATCTGGGCGCCGCCGACACATTCCGTGCAGCAGCCGTAGAGCAGCTGTGCATATGGGGAGAGCGAGTAGGAGTGCCCGTGGTAAAGCAGCAGATGGGTAGCGATCCCGCCAGTGTGGCATTCGACACACTGCAGAGCGCCAAGGCCAACGGTGCCGACGTGGTGCTGATAGACACAGCCGGCCGACTGCACAACAAGGTGGGCCTGATGAACGAGCTTAAGAAGATAAAGGACGTGATGAAGAAGGTGCTGCCCGAGGCTCCCGACGAGGTGATGCTGGTGCTCGACGGTTCTACCGGACAGAACGCATTCGAGCAAGCCAAGCAGTTTGCTGCCGTCACACAGATCACATCGCTGGCCATCACCAAGCTCGATGGTACTGCCAAGGGCGGTGTGGTAATCGGTATCTCAGACCAGCTGAAGGTGCCCGTAAAGTACATCGGACTGGGCGAGGGTATGCAGGACCTGCAGTTGTTTAATAAACGTCAGTTTGTAGATTCGCTGTTTGACATTAAAGATTAAACATTAATGGCGAAGACGATAGATATAATATCACTGGGATGCTCTAAGAATCTTGTGGACAGCGAGACTCTGATGGGACTGATGGAGGCCAACGGCTATCAGTGCACTCACGATAGCGATGACCCACAGGGCGAGATTGTGGTTGTAAATACCTGTGGATTCATCAACGACGCCAAGGAGGAAAGCATCAATACCATACTGGAATTTGCCCAGGCCAAGACCGAGGGACGTATCGAGAAGCTGTTTGTAATGGGCTGTCTGTCAGAGCGTTATCTGGCCGACCTGGAGCGCGAGATACCCGAGGTAGACGGATGGTACGGCAAGTTTAACTACAAGAAACTGTTGAAGGACCTGAAGGGTGAGGACTTTGCCGTATGCGAGGGCAAGCGCCACATCACCACTCCGCGTCACTATGCATATATCAAGATAAGTGAGGGCTGCGATCGCCACTGTGCCTACTGCGCCATCCCGCTGATAACGGGCAAGCATCAGAGCCGCCCCATGCAGGAGATACTGGATGAGGTGCGCTATCTGGTAAGTCAGGGCACCAAGGAGTTTAATGTCATCGCACAGGAGCTTACCTACTATGGTGTAGACCTGGACGGCAAGCAGCACATAGCCGAACTTATCGAGCAGATGGCCGACATCCCCGGTGTGGAGTGGATCCGCCTGCATTACGCATATCCCACACACTTCCCATGGGACCTGCTGCGAGTGATCCGCGAAAAGCAGAACGTATGTAAGTATCTCGACATAGCCCTGCAGCATGTGTCGGATAATATGCTGAGCCGCATGCGCCGCCACGTCACCAAGGAGGAGACATACGAACTGGTTCGCCGCATGCGCCAGGAGGTGCCAGGCATACACATCCGCACCACACTGATGGTGGGATTCCCAGGCGAGACCAATCAGGACTTTGAGGAGTTGAAGGAGTTTGTAAAGTGGGCCCGCTTTGAGCGTATGGGCGCCTTTGCATATTCTGAGGAAGAAGGCACTTATTCGGCCGACAACTTTGACGACGATGTGCCCGAAGATGTGAAGCAGGCCCGACTGGACAAGATAATGCGCATACAGCAGAACATCAGTACCGAACTGGAGGCCGAAAAGGTGGGCAAGGTGCTCAAGGTAATCATCGACCGACAGGAGGGCGACTACTATATCGGCCGAACAGAATACTGCTCGCCCGAGGTTGATCCAGAGGTGCTTATCCCAGCGGCCGAGGCTAAACTCACCGTGGGCAACTTCTACGATGTGAAGATTACAGATTCGGAAGAATTTGATATATACGGAACCACAATCATTAAAACATATGAACAATAAAGACTTTATCACAGAATTGGCACAGCGCACGGGTTACTCGACCGACGAGGCCCAGCAGTTTGTGAATTGCGTTGTAGATGCAATGGGTGATCATTTCCAGGATGATGACTCAGTGCTGATACCTACTTTCGGTACATTCGAGGTGAAAAAGAAGATGGAGCGAATCATGGTCAATCCCTCAACCGGACAGCGTATGCTGGTACCACCAAAACTGGTGCTGACATTCAAGCCTAATGTAAGTTGGAAAGAACGCGTAAAGAATGGAGGAGCCGAGTGATGGGAAAGATTTCGATACAAGAGCTGGCCAATGTGCTGATAGAGAAGAAGCATCTGAACAAGCGCGACGCAAGTCTGTTTGTTAGCGCTATGTTTGATATAGTACAGCAGCGCCTGGAGACCGACAAATTGGTTAAGGTGAAAGGTCTGGGTACATTTAAAATAATAGATGTAGAAGACCGCGAGAGCGTGAACGTAAATACCGGCGAGCGAGTGCTGATAGAGGGTCACGGCAAGATAACCTATGTGCCCGATGCACTGCTTAAGGAACTGGTAAACAAGCCATTCTCGCAGTTTGAGACAGTGGTGCTGAATGATGGTGTAGACTTCGAAGATGTTCCTACAACATCTACCGATGAGCCCGAGGTTGAGGTAGATACTGAGCCAATAGTAGAGCCAGAACCAGTGGTTGAACCTGAGCCAATCGCTGAGCCCGAGGTTACCATTCGCCCTGAGGCTGCACCCGAGCCAGAGCCTGTGGCAGAGGATGAGCACTCATCGATGCCGCTGGTAGATTTCGGATTTGTAGAAGAGGAGCCCGTGGTTGCTCCTGCGCCTGTGGCAGCACCAGTTGCTGACATTGAGGATGAGCCGGAAGACGAACCCGAAGATGAGTTGGAAGACGAATTCGACGACGATATAGATGATGAACTCGAGGAGGAGAAGAATCTCGGAATGACAATTCGTCCCGAAGTAACATATCGCCCAGAGCCAATGCCCGAGCCAGAGCCAATGCCGGAGCCCGAAATAGAACCTGAGATTACTGTTCGTCCTGAGACAACTGTACGTCCTGATGCTATGGTTGAGCCTGAGTTTGAATCAGAACTCGATGAAAAACTGGAGCCAGAGATGGAGGCAGCAATGGCCAAATCCGAGCCAAAGGTGATAGAGGAAATCGCAGACGAAGATATTCCAGAATGGGTAATCGAACCATACGCTGCTCAGCCCGAGCAGCCAAAGGCAGAAGAGCCAATAGCTGAACCCGAGCTGGAGCCCGAGATAACCGTTCGCCCAGAGCCAATGGCCGAACCCGAGCCAATTGCTGAGCCTGAGCCAATCGTTGAGCCTGAGCCTGTTCGCGAGACTCCAAAGCCTGTGGCAAACGATCTGCAGTCGATTCTGAGTCAGTTCCAGACGATTAAGAAGCCTGCTCCAGCCCCCGAGCCAGAGCCTGCTCCAGCCCCCGAGCCCGAGCCCGCTCCAATCGTAGAGCCCGAACCCGCTCCAATCGTTGAGCCAGAACCAGTTCAGATTCCTGAACCAGAGCCAATATACACTCCCGAGCCCGAGCCAATCGTAGCTCCTGAGCCAGTATATACTCCCGAGCCGGAACCAATTGTAGCTCCTGAGCCAGTATACACTCCCGAGCCGGAACCAATCGTAGCTCCTGAGCCTGTATACACTCCTGAGCCCGAGCCTGTTCAGCCAATCATCACTCAGCTTTCTGACGAAACAAAGATAACTGAGGAGATGCTGATGGACGAGCCAATAGTAGAGCCCGAGCCAGTATATGTGCCTGAGCCAGAACCATTAGTTGAGCCCGAGCCTAGAAAGATGACTGCCGACGAAGAGCTGGCAGCAGCATTCGGCGAGGTGAAGGAAGAGATTGTGGCCCCTGTAGCTGAGGAGCCAATCGCTGAGCCAGAACCCGAATACGAAACAGAGGAAGAGGACGACGAGCCCGAGTTTGATACCAAGCCAACCCGCGAGAGAAAGTCGGGCAGCAAGTGGCTCCTGGTATTGCTCGCTCTGATAGTAGGCGTGGGCGGAGGATACTTCCTGGGTAGCTACTATCCATACGAAAAGCTGATGGCACCAGCCAAAGAAGGTACAGTGATAAATGTACAGAAGGCCGATGTGGAGAAAGCCGCAGCCCCAGAGCCAAAGGCCGATGAGCCCGTAGCCGAGGAGCCTGCAGCCGAAACCGCTGAGCCAAACGAGGCCGATGCAAAAGCTAAAGCCGAAGCAGATGCCAAGGCCAAAGCTGCAGCCGAAGAGAAAGCAAAAGCTGATGCCGCCGCTAAAGCCAAAGCCGAGGCAGATGCCAAAGCAAAGGCAGCCGCTGACGCAAAGGCCAAGGCAGAAGCCGACGCTAAAGCCGCATCAAACAAGTACGACGCGATGGACGTAAGAGTTAGACTGGGAGCCTATCGTATCGTAGGTACCGACAAGGTGGTTAAGGCAAAGGAAGGCGATGATCTTGTAAAGATTTCACGCCGTGTACTTGGTCCTGATATGGAGTGCTATCTCGAGGTTTATAACAACATCAAGGCATCGACTCCACTCAAAGTAGGACAAGAAATAAAGATTCCAAAACTGGAGTGGAAGAAGAAAAAGAAGGCCGCAACAGCCAACTAAAACTGCAAATAATGAAAAAGTTTCTTAAAACTTAGGTTTTGGGAAACTTTTTTAATATTATTTAGACAGACATATAGTGGCTAAGTGCTATAAAAAAAGTATTTTTGCAGTCAAATTTTAGAAAACAATTAAAGATATAAATATTATGGCAGAAGCTATTGATATCCGAGAGCTGAATATCCGGATTGAACAACAAAGCGCATTTGTAACAAATCTTGTTAGTGGAATGGACCGCGTGATCGTGGGTCAGAAGCATCTGGTAGACTCACTGCTGATAGGTTTGTTGAGTGATGGACATATACTGTTGGAAGGTGTGCCTGGTCTGGCTAAGACATTGGCCATCAAGACACTTTCGCAGTTGATCGACTCGAAGTACAGTCGTATCCAGTTTACCCCCGACCTTCTACCTGCCGACGTTATCGGTACCATGATCTACTCGCAGAAGGAAGAGAAGTTCCAGGTGAAGATGGGACCAGTGTTTGCTAACTTCGTACTGGCCGATGAAATCAACCGTGCCCCAGCCAAGGTGCAGAGTGCACTGCTGGAGGCCATGCAGGAAAAGCAGGTTACTATCGGCAGCAAGACATTTGAATTGCCCAACCCATTCCTGGTGATGGCTACACAGAACCCGATAGAGCAGGAGGGTACCTATCCACTGCCCGAGGCACAGGTAGACCGATTCATGCTGAAAGTGGTAATCGACTATCCCACACTCGAAGAGGAGAAGAAGATTATCCGCGAGAACATCGCTGGTGAGATGCCAACCGTTACTCCAGTGACCACAGCCGACGAGATACTGAAGGCTCGCAGTGTGGTTCGCGAGGTTTACATCGACGAGAAGATCGAGCAGTACATTGCCGACATAGTATTTGCAACCCGCTATCCTGAGCGCTACGGCCTGAAGGATCTTAAGGATATGATTTCGTTCGGAGGTTCGCCCCGTGCCAGCATCAATCTGGCTAAGGCTGCCCGCGCTTATGCTTTCATCAAGCGTCGCGGATACGTGGTGCCTGAGGATGTGCGTGCTGTGGCTCACGACGTACTGCGCCATCGTATCGGACTGACCTACGAGGCCGAGGCAAGCAATATCACAAGCGAGGAAATCGTTTCGAAGATTATCAATAAGGTTGAAGTGCCCTGATGGAAACCTCTGAGATCATAAAGAAAGTCCGTAAGATCGAGATCAAGACCCGTGGCTTGAGCTCAAACATCTTTGCCGGTCAGTACCACTCTGCCTTCAAGGGTAGGGGTATGGCCTTCAGCGAGGTGCGCGAGTATCAGTTCGGCGATGATGTTCGTGATATCGACTGGAATGTGACTGCTCGTTTCCATCGTCCTTATGTAAAGGTGTTCGAAGAGGAGCGCGAGATGACGGTGATGCTGATGATCGACGTCAGTGGATCGCTCGACTTCGGAACCCAGAAGCAGATGAAGCGTGACATGGTGACGGAGATTGCCGCCACTCTGGCCTTCAGTGCTATCCAGAACAACGATAAGATAGGTGTAATCTTCTTCTCTGACAAGATCGAGAAGTACATTCCGCCTAAGAAGGGCCGCAAGCACATACTGTACATCATCCGCGAGATGCTGGACTTTGAGCCGGAATCGAAGCGTACTGATGTTAAGCAGGCCATCGAGTTTCTGTCGAGTGTTCAGAAGCGCCGCACCACGACCTTTATCCTGAGCGACTTCTATGTGCGAGGCGATTTTCTGCAGTCGCTGCAGATTGCCAATCGCAAGCACGATGTGGTGGCTATCCAGGTGTACGACCAGCGCGCCCGCGAGTTGCCCGATGTGGGACTGATGAAGGTGGTAGACGCCGAGACGGGCTACGAGCAATATGTAGACACAAGTTCCAAGAAACTGCGCCAGGCATACAATAAATATTGGATGACCCGCCAGGCACAGTTGCAGGATACTTTTAATAAGAGCAATGTAGACAGCGTGAGCATAGCCACCAACGAGGACTTTGTGAAATCGCTGCTACTGCTATTTAAAAAGCGTAATTAATGAAAAGAATATTTCTGCTTATATCACTGATTGCTAACACTTTGCTGATGACGGCGCAAGTGTCGGTCGAGGCTGAGATAGACTCGATACAGATCTTCGTTGGTCAGCAGACTCACCTCAAGTTGACTACCAATGTGCAGCCAAATCAGAAGGTGGAGTTCCCCCAGTTTCAGCCCACACAGATGATTACTCCCGGAGTAGAGGTGCTGAAGTGCGAGGAGCAGAAACAGGATATCGGCGACGGATTCGAGGCCCGTTCGATGGTTTATACACTGACATCGTTCGACGACACTCTGTACTATCTGCCGCCAATGACCGTAAAGGTGGACGGCAAGCAGTATAAGAGCAAGAGTCTGGCACTCAAGGTGCTTACCATCGATGTAGATACTACCAAGGTCGACCAGTTCTTTGGTCCTAAGGATGTGCAGGACAATCCGTTCCTCTGGAGCGAGTGGAGCCTGCCCTTCTGGCTCAGTGTGCTGATGCTGGTACTGCTGGCAGTATGCTATTATCTGTACCTGCGCCTGCGCGACAACAAGCCTATCATCACTCATATCCGTATAGTGAAGCGCCTGTTGCCACACCAGAAGGCTATGCAGGAAATCGAGCAGATTAAGGCCGATAAAATGGTGTCATCGGAGAACTCGAAGGAGTACTACACCAAGCTTACCGACACTCTGCGTAAGTATATCGAGGAGCGCTACGGATTCAGTGCTATGGAGATGACCAGTAGCGAGATAATCGAGCGACTCACCGCATCGCAGGATCAGAAGGCACTCGACGAATTGCGCGAGCTGTTCACCACAGCCGATCTGGTGAAGTTTGCCAAGTATTCTACGCTTATCAACGAGAACGATAAGAACCTGGTTAGCGCCATCGACTTTATCAATCAGACCAAGCTCGAGGCACAGCCTGTAGAGGAAACCGTTAAGCCGCAGCTTTCGGCCGAAGACCAGCGCACACAGAAGTCGCGCCGAGTACTCAAGACTGTCATCACCGTTATCTCAGTGGTTTGTGCAGTACTGTTCGGCTATGTGGCCTATACGCTTTATCAGTTATTGAATTAAAAACGAAGAAATGGAATTTGCCAATAAAGAATATCTGCTGTTGCTTCTGCTCATCATACCTTATATAATATGGTATGTGATGTACAGAAAGAAAACCGAGCCTACGCTGCGGATGAGCGACACTTTCGCATTCCGCTATGCGCCCAAGAGCTGGAAGGTAACGCTGATGCCTCTCAGCATGCTGCTCCGACTGCTGGTATTTGTTATGATAGTATTGGTTCTGGCTCGTCCACAGACACAGAACTCGTGGGACAGCAAGACCGTTGAGGGTATCGACATAATGCTGGCGATGGACGTATCGACCAGTATGCTGGCCGAAGACCTTCGCCCTAACCGTATCGAGGCTGCCAAGCAGGTGGCCAGCGAGTTTGTCATCGGCCGACCAAATGATAACATCGGACTGGTGATCTTTGCCGGCGAATCGTTCACTCAGTGCCCAATGACCACCGACCATGCCTCGCTGCTGAATCTGCTACAGAATGTGCGTACAGACATTGCCGCCCGTGGACTTATCGAAGACGGTACCGCCATCGGTATGGGACTGGCCAATGCCGTGAGCCGACTGAAGGATTCGAAAGCCAAGAGCAAGGTAGTGATACTGCTTACCGACGGTAGTAACAACCGTGGCGACATCTCGCCATCGACCGCTGCCGAGATAGCCAAGAGCCTGGGCATCCGCGTGTATACCATCGGCGTGGGAACAAACAAGATTGCACCTTACCCGATGCCTGTGGCCGGAGGAGTTCAGTATGTAAATATCCCTGTGGAGATAGACACCAAGACACTCAGCGAGATAGCTGCTGCTACCGAGGGCGACTTCTATCGCGCCACTAACACCAAGGAACTTCGTAATATCTATAAGGAAATAGACCAGTTGGAGAAGAGCAAACTCAACGTCAAGACATTCTCAAAGCGCTACGAGGCCTATCAGCCGTTTGCGCTTGTAGCCGTGCTGGCGCTACTGCTCGAAATCCTGCTGCGTGTAACTATATTTAGGAGGATACCATAATATGTTTAGATTTGCAGACCCTATATATCTCTATCTTTTAGCGGTGATACCAGTGCTGGCCATCATCCGCTTCCTTACGTATCGCAATCAGAAGAAACGCCTGCGTAAGTTTGGCGATCCCAAATTGCTGCGCGAACTGATGCCCGATGTGTCGCGATTTCGTCCGGCTGTGAAATTCTGGATTCTGCAGGGCGCTTTGGCATTGCTCATCGTGATGCTGGCCCGTCCGCAGTTTGGCACCAAGATCAACAACGAGCAGCGTGTGGGCATAGAGACCATCATTGCGATGGATATCAGTAACTCGATGATGGCCGAGGATATCACGCCTAGCCGACTGGATCGCAGTAAGATGATGGTAGAGAATCTGGTTGACCACTTTACTAATGATAAGATTGGTCTCATCGTGTTTGCAGGCGATGCATTCGTGCAGTTGCCTATCACCAGCGACTATGTTTCGGCCAAGATGTTCCTGTCGAGCATCGACCCATCGATGATGGCTACTCAGGGCACTGATATCGCCCGTGCCATCGATATGGCTACACATAGCTTTACCCAGGAGGAAGGTATCGGCAAGGCTATCATCGTGATTACCGATGGTGAGGACCACGAGGGTGGGGCACTCGAAGCTGCCAAAGCCGCCAAGGATGCCGGAATGAGAGTATACGTACTGGGTGTGGGCTCTACCAAGGGCTCGCCAATACCCATCCCTGGCACCGGCGACTATATGAAGGACAATACCGGCAACACCGTTATGTCGGCCCTCAACGAGGATATGTGTCGCCAGGTGGCTCAGGCCGGTGGTGGAGCATACATCCACGTTGAGAACAATAGCGCCGCACAGGATCAGCTGGACAAGGAACTGGATAAGTTGGCCAAGAAGGAGACCACAAGCACAGTATACAGCGAGTTCGACGAGCAGTTCCAGGCAGTAGCCATTCTGGCATTACTGTTGCTGATACTTGAGATTTGCATCTTCGACCGTCGCAATCCTCTGATTAAGCGTCTGTCGCTGTTTGGCTCGAAGAAGAAGGCCGCTGCTACAATGCTGCTACTGATGGTAGCCGCCACAGCCAGCGCTCAGCAGGCCGATCGCCAGTATATCCGCGAGGGTAACAAGCAGTTCCGACTGGGCCAGTACGACAAGGCTGAGGTATCGTATCGCAAGGCTGTAGAGAAGAATCCCAAGAATCCGCAAGCCGCATATAATCTGGGCAATGCGCTGATGGCCCAGAAGAAGGATTCGGCTGCTGTACAGCAGTTTGAGCAGTCAACCCGCATAGAGACAACCCCAATGCGCAAGGCTGCTGCCTATCACAACATGGGTGTAATCTGTCAGACACACAAGATGTATGACGAGGCTATCGAGGCCTACAAGAATGCCCTGCGCAATAATCCTAACGATGACGAAACTCGTTATAACCTGGTGCTCTGCAAGCATCTGAAGAAGAAGCAGGATGAAAAGCAGAAGCAGAACCAGCAGAACAAGGACGACCAGAACAAGAAGGACGATCAGAAGAAGGACGACAAGAAAGACCAGAAACAAGATAAGAAGGACGACAAACAGCAGGAGCCGCAGAAGCCCCAGATGAGTAAGGACAATGCCGAGCAATTGCTGAATGCCGCCATCCAGAACGAAAAGATGACACAGGACAAGATGAAGAAGGCTCAACAGCAGCCACAGCGCCGTGCCGTACAGAAAAACTGGTAAGTGAAAGATTGAAAGAATTAGATGATGATGAAACTAACTTCAGATAGGGTAAATGTGATGGTGAGAGTACTTCTGGTACTGTTCGCTGTCAACTGTTCATTACTAACTATGCAGGCCCAGACGCTTACTGCATCTGCACCATCGCGTGTGGCTGTGGGCGAGCAGTTCCGTCTTACTTATACCGTAAACACGCAGAATGTATCCGACTTCCGTGCGGGCGACATACCATCAGAACTCGAAGTGCTGATAGGTCCTAACCAGTCGATGCAGTCAAGCTATCAGATTATCAACGGTCACGCCAGTCAGTCGTCGTCGGTAACCTATACTTATATAGTGGCCGCCACCAAGGGTGGTTCGTATACTATCCCTGCAGCTAGAGCTGTAGTAGATGGTAAGGCAATACGCTCTAACGCCTTAAATATCAAGGTGGTAGGCTCTACTGGCAATAACTCTCGTCAGTATAGTGGCGACGAGGGCGAGGAGGTTCGCGACATGGGTAGCCGCATATCGGGCAGCGACCTGTTTATCAAGGTGAGTGCCAACAAGAAGCGTGTGTTTGAGCAGGAGCCTATTCTGCTTACATATAAGGTATATACGCTGGTGCAGCTTTCGCAGCTTCGTGGCGATATGCCCGACCTGAAGAGTTTCTACACTCAGGAGGTAGACCTGCCACAGCAGAAGTCGTTCAGCATCGAGAATGTAAATGGCCGTCCGTATCGTACCTGCACCTGGAGCCAGTATGTGATGTTCCCACAGACCACTGGCAAACTGCAGATTCCTGCCATCACTTTCGAGGGTATCGTAATCCAGCAGAACCGTAATGTCGATCCGTTCGAAGCATTCTTCAATGGTGGTTCGGGCTATGTTGAAGTCAAGAAGAAGATAGAGGCTCCTGGCATTGAGATTCAGGTTGATCCTCTACCACAGCGCCCCGCATCTTTCTCGGGTGGAGTGGGTAAGTTTAATATTACTGCCCAGCTCGACAAGACCGAGACTAAGGCCAACGAGCCTATAACCCTGCGAGTAATCGTGAGCGGTACGGGCAACCTTAAGCTGATAAAGCAGCCTATCGTAAACCTGCCAAAGGACTTCGACAAGTACGAGCCAAAGGTAACCGATCAGACCAAGCTTACCACTGCTGGTATCGAGGGCTCCAAGATTTACGATATGCTTATCGTGCCTCGCCATCAGGGCCAGTACGATATCCCTCCTGTTGAGTTTACCTATTTCGATACCTCCACCAAACGCTACGAGACTGTTAAGAGCGAAGGCTTCCATCTGGATGTGGCCAAGGGTTCGGGCACCGGTTCGGTAAGCGACTTTACCGGCGATGGCGTAGACGAACTGAACAAGGATATCCGCTTTATCAAGACAGGCGATGCCAAGCAGCACCTAACTAATGATTTCTTCTTTGGTTCTGGTGTATATTGGGGCATCATCGCAGCATTGATAATCGTGTTTATCACCCTGTTCGTCATCTTCCGCCAGCGTGCCATCGACAATGCCAACGTAACAAAGATGCGCGGTAAGAAGGCAAATAAGGTTGCCACTAAGCGACTGAAGATGGCTGCACGCCTTATGACAGACAACAAGCCAAGCGAATTCTACGATGAAGTGCTGCGCGCACTCTGGGGCTATGTGGGCGACAAACTCAACATCCCAGTAGCCCAACTCTCGCACGATAATATCAGCCAGAAGTTGGCCGAGCGCAATGTTCATCAGTCTATCATCGATAAGTTTATCGGTGCCATCGACGAGTGTGAGTTTGAGCGCTATGCTCCTGGCGATCCAAAGGGAAATATGAATAAGGTATACGATAAGGCTATGCTGGCCATCGAGAAGATCGAAGAAGTAATGAAGCGCGGTGGCAAGAAGGTTTCGGCCATCGTATTACTGCTGCTCCTGGCTCCTATGGCTGCCAATGCTGCCACTAAGGCCGAGGCCGACAGTGCTTACGTGAATGGTAATTATCAGAAGGCCATCACCGAGTATGAGTCTCTGCTCAAACAGGGTTCTTCGGCCGAGATATACTATAATCTGGGCAATGCCTACTATCGCACAGAGAATATCACCCGTGCCGTGCTTAATTACGAGCGCGCACTGCTACTCTCGCCTGGCGATAGTGATATCAGATTTAACCTGCAGATAGCTCGTAGCAAGACTATCGACAAGATTGTGCCCGAGAGCGAGATGTTCTTCGTAACATGGTATCGCTCGCTGGTAAACATGATGAGTGTCGACGGGTGGGGACGTACAGCTCTTATTTCGCTGGCCCTGGTCATTGTGCTGTTCCTGGTCTATCTGTTCTCGGCCCGAGTATGGATGCAGAAAGTAGGATTCTTTGGAGGCGGACTGCTGTTGGTGCTCTTTGTGATAAGCAATTTCTTTGCCTGGCAGCAACGTCAGAATCTGCTGTACCGTCAGGGTGCCATCGTAGTTGCTCCATCTGTAACCGTTAAGAGCACTCCAGCACAGAACGGCACCGATCTGTTTATCCTGCACGAGGGTACCAAGGTGATAATCACCGACGGCTCGATGAAGAACTGGCGCGAAGTCCGCTTGGCCGATGGCAAGAAGGGATGGATTGAGAGTAAGAAGATAGAAGTGATATGATAGAGTTTCTGCAAGATATCGACCGCGAGTTGCTACTTGGCATTAATGGCAGCGACTCGCTGTATCTGGACCGCCTGGTGCGAACACTCACCAACGGTCTTACATGGATTCCGTTATATCTGTCGCTGTTCTATTTGGTGATGAAAAACAACGACAACTTCCGCCGACTATTGTTAGTGCTGGGTGGGGCAGGGTTGTGTATACTCCTGGCCGGCACTGTTGATGATGGGATAGTAAAACCGCTGGTGGCCCGATGGCGACCAACCCACGATCCGCAGATAGGCATACTTGTCGACATAGTGGATGGCTATCGTGGTGGTAAGTACGGTTTCTTCTCGGCTCATGCGTCAAACACTATGAGCATAGCCACATTTTTCTGTTGGCTGGCCCGTAGCCGTAGGCTCTCTATTGCCTTAGTAATATGGTCGCTTGTAAACTGCTGGACTCGTATATATCTTGGTGTCCACTTCCCAGGCGACATACTGGTGGGACTCATCTGGGGCACCACCGTGGGCACAGGCGTATTTTTTCTGTATCGCCGACTGACCCGTGACATGTACACGCCTCGAAATCTTAATCCCGCGCAGTACACCACTACTTGCTATCGCCGCCTGGATTGCAACTGGCCCGTAGCTGTATTTATTTACACATTATTGTTTGTATTTATTAAAGCTTGTATTTTATGAATTCCGATCCACGACATATCCGTATCAGCGATTATAATTATCCGCTGCCCGATGAGCGTATCGCAAAGTTTCCTATTGCCCAGCGCGACCACTCTAAGCTGTTGGTTTACCGTAAGGGTGATGTATCGCAAGATGTATTCTATAATCTGCCCGAGTATCTGCCCAAGGGTGCGCTGATGGTGTTCAACAACACCAAGGTTATCCAGGCTCGCATGCACTTCCGCAAGGATACTGGAGCGCTTATCGAGGTGTTTCTGCTTGAGCCAGCCGAACCTTCTGACTACGAACTGATGTTCCAGACATCAGAGCGCTGCTCTTGGTACTGTTTGGTTGGAAACTTGAAGAAATGGAAGGAAGGCACACTTCACCGCACCATCGATGTAAAGGGCCAGCAGATTGAAGTTAGTTGTACTCGCGGCCCAATCCATGGTACATCGCATCGCATCGATTTCGAATGGACAGGCGGTGTGAGCTTCGCTGAGATTATCGACGCTATGGGCGAACTGCCTATTCCGCCATATCTTAATCGCGAGACTCAGGAGAGCGACAAGACCACCTATCAGACGGTGTACAGCAAGATTAAGGGTAGTGTTGCTGCTCCTACTGCTGGACTGCACTTTACTCCAGAAGTTCTTGCTGCAGTCGATGCTCACGGCATAGAGCGCGAGGAACTTACTCTGCATGTTGGTGCTGGAACATTCAAACCCGTCAAGAGCGAAGAGATCGAGGGCCACGAGATGCACACCGAGTATATCTCTGTTCGTCGTGACACCATTCGCAAGTTGATAGCTCATGATGGTTGCGCTATTGCCGTTGGTACCACAAGCGTTCGCACACTCGAGAGTCTGTATTATATGGGACTGAAGGTGATGCAGAATCCTGATGCCTCTGAGGACGAGTTGCATGTAAATCAGTGGGAGCCTTACGATACCACAACATGCGTAAGCACAGTTGACTCGCTTACGGCTCTTGGTGCCTGGATGGATGCTCACTCACTCGAGGTTCTGCACAGCAGTACTCAGATTATCATTGCCCCAGGCTACGAGTATCACATCGTAAAGATGCTTGTAACCAATTTCCACCAGCCCCAGTCTACACTGTTGCTCTTGGTTAGTGCCTTTGTTAAGGGCGACTGGCATAAGATATACGACTATGCTCTGGCAAACGATTTTCGTTTTCTGAGCTACGGCGACTCATCGTTATTGATTCCATAGGGAATCGATAATGATGAAACAAAAAAAGCTTCCGAAAAATCGGAAGCTATTTTTGTTGTAGTCGATAGGGGAATCGAACCCCTATGCCAAGATTGAGAATCTTGTATCCTAACCATTAGATGAATCGACCGAGCAGCGAGAACAATCAAGCTAGCTTGAATTGCCGAGTCGCGAGGGAGATAGTCTGAAAGACAATCGACCTAATTTCCTTTTTGTAGTCGATAGGGGAATCGAACCCCTATGCCAAGATTGAGAATCTTGTATCCTAACCATTAGATGAATCGACCGAGCAGCGAGAGCAATCAAGCTAGCTTGAATTGCCGAGTCGCGAGGGAGATAGGCTGAAAGCCAATCGACCAACATGTCAAAGACGCATCGTGGAGAAACTCCTCAGGCGGAAGGAGGGGGATTCGAACCCCCGGTACGGGAACCCGTACGGCAGTTTAGCAAACTGCTGGTTTCAGCCACTCACCCATCCTTCCAAAAGGACCTTGGAGTACTAAACCTCAGGGCATCTCCTCGATTGCGGGTGCAAAGGTACTACTATTTTTCGAATCCACCAAATTTTTGGGGAAGTTTTTTCGAAAAAAGTTATTTAAAGGCTACTACCTCCTCAAGCTCTGAGTCCAGATAGAAGGTGTTTTGCAAAGTGTCACCTTCGTGTAAGTATTTCATTCTCAGGTAGTAAATGTTGCCAGTGGGTGCTTGGCCGTACTTAATTCCGCTCTTAAACAGTTCTGCACCGTTTTTTCGCATTTTTGCAATAAGCGAATCATTTATGTGTCTTGTTGTACCAAGATCGGCAAAGTCTATTACGCTGGCATTTACTTCCTCTTTCATATTATCGGCCACAAATGCCTTAACCGTCTGCTCGGCAGTGTACTGCTTTCCGCACGAGGCGAATAGCAGTCCACCCAAGCACAACGTTATATTAATAATGTACGCGCGCGTGCGAATCATTTCTGCGGAATGTTTTTAAGTACATCAAGCAGATGATCCCATACCATCTGTACGGTAGGTATCAGCAGGCGCTCGTCGGGAGTGTGAACAAATCTCAGTGTAGGACCAAAGCTTACCATATCCAACTGTGGGTAGCGCTCCGAGAACAGACCGCACTCCAGTCCGGCGTGGATACCGCGAACGATAGGTTCCTTGCCAAACAGTTTTACGTAGCTCTCGCGTACTATCTTCTGCAGTTCGCTGTTAGCCTTCATCTTCCATGCAGGATATCCGTCGCCCGATGTAGCCTCGGCCCCGGCCAGCTGGAATGCGGCACGTATTGTGGCACACATATTGTCGAGGTTCGACATTACGTTAGAGCGCTGGCTCGACAGGATCTCGATGCTATCCTCAGATGAGTGGATGCTTGCGATGTTGCTAGATGTCTCTACCATTCCGCCCAGTGCCTCGTCCTGACAGATGGCGTAGATACCATTGTCTACAGCCTGGATGGCCCAAACAAACTTGCGTGCAACCTCAGGATCGATTACCTTCTGCGCATCGGTGCTCTCCATGCTCCAAACCATCTGGGTGTCGGTTACGTGGAACTCGTCCTCAACCTCGGCTGCAAACACATTCCAGTCGGCCTTTACGTTCTCCTTTACGTCGTGTGGCACAGCTATTACAAACTGTCCGTCGCGTGGGATGGCGTTGTGCAGTTTTCCGCTGTGGAACTCGGCCAGTTCGATGCCCTCGTAGCGGTTCATCTCCTGATACAGGAATCGGCCAAGAATCTTGATGGCGTTGGCGCGTTTCTTGTTGATGTCGTCGCCCGAGTGTCCGCCAACCAGTCCCTTAAGCTGGGCCTTCATGAAGAATGCGCCATCGGCAGCATCCTTACGTGTGAATGTAAATTTGGCAATAGTGTTACGGCCACCGGCACATGATACGAAAATCTCGCCCTCATCCTCCGAGTCGAGGTTAATGAGGTAGTCGCCAGTCATAAATCCGGCCTTCATACCCTCGGCACCGCTCAGTCCTGTCTCCTCGTCGCGGGTAAATACACACTCGATAGGGCCGTGCTCGATGTCGTCGCTAGCCAGGATAGCCAGTTCGATAGCACATCCGATACCGTCGTCGGCACCCAGTGTGGTTCCCTCGGCTGTCAGCCACTCACCGTCAACATTTGTCTTGATGGCATCCTTGTCGAAGTCGAACTCTACATCCACCAGTTTATCGCATACCATATCCATGTGGCTCTGCAGGATTACCGTCTTGCGGTTCTCCATACCCTTGGTGGCAGGCTTACGCATAATCACATTGCCGGTTTCGTCTACTTTTGTATCCAGATTGTGGCTCTCGCCCCATGACTTCAGATACTCAATCATCTTCTCTTCGCGCTTCGAAGGACGCGGAATTTCGTTAATCTTCGCAAATTCTGCGAACACAACTGCAGGTTTTAAATCGTTTTTATTCATTATTAATGCTTTTTTTGTTTGATTTCGCTATAAAATGCTTAACTTTGCAGCCGCAAAGATATAAAAAATGATTGAGACTCTACTCATAACCGCGTTAATAATTGCTATAGGCATGGCATTTTTGCTCGTTAAGGTGCTTTTTAAGCCCAATGGCGAGTTCTCGTCGCAGCATATTCACGACTCACAGGCGATGAAAGACCGTGGTATCCACTGTGTGATGGACCAGGATCGCGAGATGCGCCGCAAGAGCAAGTTTGCTGTGGCAGAGAAAATTGAAAATTGAAAAATTGAAAAATTGAAAATTAAAAAAGTAAATAATTAAAAACAAGAAATGAAAAAGTACATTCTTCCTGCACTTGCCATCGCAGCTATGATGGTATCGTGCAACAACCAGAGTCCAAAGATGGACGAACAGCCCGCTGCAGTAAGTGCCGACGGACTTAAGATTGCTTATGTTGAGGTTGACTCGCTGATGACTCAGTACAACTTTGCTAAGGATTACAGCGTAACCCTGCAGAAGCAGAGCAACAACGCCCGCAACACACTTAACCAGAAGGGTAACGCCCTGCAGGCAGCAGTGGCCAACTTCCAGCAGAAGGTTAACAACAATGGATTTACAAGCCGTGAGCAGGCTGCCAGCCAGCAGGCCGCTATTGAGCGTCAGCAGCGCGATCTGCAGGAGCTTCAGGCTCGTCTCGAGGGCGAACTGGCCAATCAGACAGCTAAGTTCAACGAGGCTCTGCGCGACTCACTGCAGAACTTCCTGAAGGATTACAACAACGATAAGAAGTACGACATGATTCTGGCCAAGAGTGGCGACAACATCCTGATGGCCAACAAGCGTTTCGACATCACTCAGGACGTTATCAACGGTCTGAACAAGCGTTACAAGCCATCAGCTAAGCCAGCTGCCGACGAGAAGAAGGCTGACGAAAAGAAGGCTGACGAAAAGAAGGCTGACGAGAAGAAGTAATCCAATATTACTATTATATCTCACAAAGGAACCTCATGATTGGGGTTCCTTTTTTTTGTGTGATATTATACCTATCACATGCTACACAAAATACCTATTATAAGGTATTGCGCACCTCGCATAAAGGCTGTACCTTTGCATCTAGATAAAAATAATGTATATTAATGCAAAGAATAATATTAATAATTATAGCAGTAGTGATACTGCAAAGTGTTAACGCTCAGGGAGTTATGCGAGGCGTGGTGATAGATAAAGACACACACGAGGTCATAATAGGAGCTACGATTACTGACGAATCAAAACATAAGCCACTCACGGTTACCGATGCCGAGGGACGATTCAGCATACCTAAAAGTAGTTACACACGCAAAATCAGAATTTCTTATATCGGATATAAGGCGCTGATAGTAGAACTGCTACAAAACACTACCGATCTTAAACTGCAGATGGAAGCCGAGGTAAGTAAACTTGGCGAGGTGGTGGTAACTGCTCAGGAGAGTAGGGGACTTACCAGTGCATCCAGGATCGAGAAACACGCGATGGAACATCTACAGCCATCTAGTTTTGCCGATTTGCTTGAGTTGTTGCCTGGTGGTCGTAGCAAGGATCCTGTGCTCAGTACGCCTAACAACATACATATCCGCGAACTGTCTACTGGCAACGGCAATTACGCCACATCATCACTTGGAACAAGTTTTGTAATCGATGGTGCACCTATATCTACCAATGCCAATATGCAGTATATGGCAGGTGCTTGGGATGCAGCTACTACCGATCGCGACAACACCAATGCAGGAGTGGATATGCGCAGCATTTCTACTGATGATATAGAGAGCGTAGAAGTGGTAAGAGGCATCCCCTCGGTAGAGTATGGCGACCTGACTAGCGGACTTGTCAAGATAGAGCGCCGCAAGGGTGGCCGCGACCTGAACTTCCGACTGAAGGCCGATATGGGCTCGAAGTTGATGTATGTGGCCAAGGATATGGAGTGGAAGGATCGCCGACTCAGTCTTAATCTGAGTACCGACTATCTTAACGCCAAAGCCGACCCGCGTAATCGACTCGAGAATTACAAACGTGTAACTCTGTCGGCCCGACTCAACAAGGGTTGGGAGCATCAGGCGTATAGCATCAACCTGTCAACCAATCTGGATTATACCGGTTCGTTTGATAACGACAAGCAGGATCCCGACCTGAACTACCATCAGGAGGATAGCTATAAGTCCAGCTATAACCGATATGCACTTTTGTCTAAGTTACAGATGAAGATGAAACGCCCTATGTGGCTTAAGTCTGTTGGCTTGACAGCTTCGGCTGCCTATGAGCACAATCTGTTGGAGCGCACCCGATTCGTACAGCTTTCGCGTATGACAATTGCTCCCACATCTAAGGAAGAAGGCGAAAACGATGCCTATATTCTGCCTTATAAATATGTAGGTCATCACGAGGTCGACGGCAAGCCGCTGAATGTCTACGCCAAACTCAATCTCTGCCTCCAGGTGCCCAGCAACATGGTTTCAAACACTCTGCTGATAGGTATGGACTGGAACTTGGATAAGAATCTGGGGCGTGGACAAGTGTTCGATCCTTACAAGCCTGTTTACACAGGTATTTCTTCGCGCCAGCGTGAGCTCAAGGATATCCCTGCCAATCACCGCATTGCAGCCTATGCCGAAGAAAACGTAAAGTGGCCCACCGCTATCGGTACATTCGAACTGATGGCCGGAATCCGTGGCACCCAGATGCTCAATCTACCATCGTCTTACACCATGCACGGCAAGACCTATTGGGACCCTCGTGCCAATATCGGCTATTCATTGCCTAAATTTACGCTGTTCGGCAAGCCCACCTTCATCCGTTTTGCAGGTGGCGTGGGTCAGCACACCAAGATGCCAACTATGGAGCAGTTGTTCCCCGATATGCTATACATAGACTTTGTGCAGCTTAACTATTATCACGACAATCCAGATTATCGTCGCATCAATCTGATGACCTATATTCGCGATCCCCGCAATACCGCTCTTGAGCCCGCCCGCAATCTTAAGTGGGAGGTCTCTACCGACATCAGTGTTGGCGGCAACCGTCTTGCAGTTACTCTCTTTCGCGAAAAAATGACGTCGGGCTTCCGCACCCAGAGCTATTACGATACCTATAGCTACAAGCAGTACGATGCTTCTACCATCAATCCCGATGCGCTCACTGCCCAGCCCCAGCTTAGCGACTTGACATATCAGACCATCAACGAACTGGCTGGTTACGGCAACTACACCAATGGCAGTATGACTCTGAAAGAAGGCGTTGAGTACACCCTCGAGACGGTCCGTTTCCCTGTGATACTTACCCGTCTCACCATCAATGGCGCCTATCTGCGCACCACTTATAACAACTCGATTGTCGACAGCTATCGCCCCAGCGTGGTCATCGATAATCGCCAGATACAGTATGTAGGTCTGTATGCTGATGACGACGGTTCGGTGCGCGAACAGTTCAACACCAACTTCACGCTCGATACCGATGTGCCCAAGCTCAAACTGGGCTTCTCGATATCGGCTCAGTGCCTGTGGTTCAACACTTCGCAACGTCAGGAGGTTAGCAATTATCCCGTCCAGTATATCGCCCCCGATGGTAGCATACACGATTGGCAGGATGAATACGCCAGCGATACTTATCTGCGCTGGTTGGTCAGAGATTACTCGCAGTCGCAGTTTGAGAAGAATCGTGTGCCGTTCAGCATGAACCTCAACTTCAAGGTCACCAAGAAACTGCTCAACGACCGTATTAATGTGGCTATGTTCTGCAACCGACTCTGGAATTACGCCCCCGACTACGACAGTCGCGGCACCACCATCCGTCGCCACGAAACACCATATTTTGGATTAGAAATGAACGTTAAGATATGAGGAAAATGATATGTTACATGGCAGCCATCCTGCTGATGACGGCCTGCCACAAGGAAGAAAACGACATCTTTGCTACAGCCAGCATCACGCTCGAGTGTAGTGAGCAGATAAACGTGAGCCGAGTTCAGGCTCAGGCCAAAATCACCAATGTCAACACCCGTCAGACCACCACTTCATCAGCCTTCAGCGGGGCTACACTCAATGTGGAACTTCTGCGCGGTGCCTACGAGATTTTGATTGAGGGTGTGATGACCTACACCGATGCTGCAGGCAAAGAACACATACGCCAGTTCCGCGCCCAGACCGACTATGTAGAACTGGCTGGCTACGATACTAACACGGCAAAACTCAATATAATATTCCTCGATTGATATGAGACTGCAACTATTATATATATGTATGTTAGCTTGTCCGGTAGCGGCGATGGCTACCGATGCCGACTCGGCACTCGTTGAGCATACCCAGTTGGCGCGAATGATATCTGCCGATGCCGAACGCAATCCTGCCATCCATGGTGCTGCTTATTCTGCGTCATTCTCGCAGTTGGCTCTGGGTGTCGATTATCAGCATCAGTCAGAGGCCTTTGTCCAGCAGTTGGGTAGCGGATACGTGCTGCCTTATGCTGGCGTAGATACCTATCTCCGTCTGTCGCAGAGTGCTGCTGTATGGGGTTCTGCCTCGTATACAGCTGGTATCCAGAAAGATGTGAAATGGAATTCCACTTCCGATTACGCTTTGCTTCAGCCCTATGTGCTGGCCGATACGCTTGGTGGCGATACCCATCGCGAGCGCTATGCCTTTGCAGGTGGATATGCCACCCGTTTGGATAAGTGGATGCTGGGAGCCGAGATGCTGTTTCGTGCCGAACAGGAATACCGCGATCGCGACCCCCGTATGCGTGGCATCGTTACCGACCTTACTCTGCGTCTGGGTGCCGGTCGACAGATGGGGCGCTATACTGTTGGCGCCGCCTTCGAGGGCAATGTCTATCGTCAGACCAACAGCGTAACATTCTATAGCGAAGAGGGCGTGATACCCGAATATCAGATGACCGGTCTGGGCACTGAGTACAGCCGATTCTCGGGCGACAAGCGTAGTCTGTATTACGATGGTGGTGGCGTGGCTCTTTTGCTCAGTGCTACTCCGACAGATAGTCGCGGACTGTATGCCGACCTTACCATTGGCCGTTATCAGTATCATCGCAAGCTGGCCGAATACAACTCTATGCCGCTCACCGATCTTTACCGTGAGCAAGCTGCACTTACGATAGGTTGGCGCACACCGGTGATTGCCTTTTTTGCCAGCGCCGACTACACCAAGCGCACAGGCGACGAATGGATTGGCGGCACATCCGATGCCCGCTATTTCCCTACCATCGGCTGTCTTACTATGTACAAGCATCAACTTATCGATGCCTCGCTGGGCGCACTTTATAGCCGTAACAATCTTAGCCTGATGCTGCGCAGCGGATATAAGAGTAGCCGCGAGAAGTATGTATATCCTGAGCGCAAGATGGACTATAGCCAGATTTATGGCGAACTCAAGGCGCAGTACTTCCATCATGCCAGCGATCGCCTCATGTTGTCGTATTCTGCCGATGCATTATATCAGGCCAATCTCACGCACAGCATTTATATGCCTTATGCCAACATGGCCGCTAGCTTTGTGCAGATGATAAATCACACTTACGATTACGCCAAGGCCAGCTACACTCATGCTGACGCCAGCGTTAGGGCCGACTACCATTGGCCTTGCAGCCGATATGGCGCATTTGCAACGCTCGGGGGCGGGATAGTGCTCTGCTCTACAGGCGAACACCAGACAGCACTCCACGCATCAATTGGAATAACATTTTAAAATAATAATAACAATAAAACATCAAGAGTATGAAAAAGAATCTTTTTGCATGCATCATTGCGATGCTTTTAGTAGGAATTATGTTTACATCATGTTCCGACGACAAGACACCAGTAGTTGCTCAGACAGCAGTATCTCTCGAGATTCCTGCTAATCTTGAGAATGTGGTGCTCACCGGTGCCAATCTGGTTATGACCAATGTTGCCACACAGCAGGCTTACATTGCTTCGGGCGACAATGTGTTCCAGAAGAACGGCAACAAGTATCAGATCGTTGTCGCCGACCTCGAGGAGGGCAATTACAATATCTCTATCAGCGGTCATCTCGATTTCGAACTCAACAATGTTGCTGGTCAGAAGGACTTCGAGGTGTCGTCCGAGAACGTAAAGATCAGCGAGACCAGTCCTGCTGTTCAGATGGTAGTTTCTACCTTCACCGCTCAGGGTGGTTTCGTTATCAGCGAGATATTCTTCACTGGCACAACCACTGCCGAGGGTAAGAGCTACAGCGGCGATCAGTACATACGCATCACCAATAATAGCGATGTAACTCTCTATGCCGACAGCATCGCTGTGCTCGAGTCAGCCTTCCTCACCACTCAGAAACAGGATTACACTCCCGACATCATGGCTACCGACTTCTCTGTACAGGCTTGCTACATGATTCCTGGCACAGGTAAGAGTGTTCCCGTTGAGCCAGGTGCTTCGCTCACTCTGGCCGTCAACGCCATCAACCACACTGTCGAGCAGCCTAACAGCATCGACCTGAGCGGTGCCGACTTTGAGTTCTACGATGAGAGCTCTAACGCCAACTTTACCGACCCTGATGGCAAGGCTCCAAACCTCGACAAGTGGTACTGCTATACCGCTTCCGTCTACCAGTTCCACAGCCGTGGTTTCAACTCTATGGCCATCGCCAAGATGAAGACCACCAAGGAGGATTGGCTTGCGAATAATATTTACGATGCTGAGTACCTCTTTGTGTTTGGCGACTTCTCTAAGACCATGACTAAGAAGGGTATTTACAAGGTGCCCAACTCATGGATTCTTGATGGTGTGAACCTCAGTGTTGAGTCTGTTCGCGAGTGGAATGTTCTCGATGCCAGTATCGATGCCGGTTGGACATATTGCGGCAAGGTGGATAAGGACGAGACCCGATTCAACAAGGCCGTTATCCGCAAGCAGGATGCCAACGGCAAGTATATCGACACAAACAACTCTACTAACGACTTCACTCCCGAGGCTCCAGCTTCGCTCATTAAGTAGGATTGAAAAATTGAAGAATTGAAAAATTGAAAAATTGAAAAATTGAAGAATTGAAGATAATGAAGAAAATTTGTTCTCTTTTGGCTCTGGCGCTGCTGTCGGTATCGGCAGTGGCCCAGAGTCTGCCTCAAGACCCAACCATTCGCAAGGGTAAGCTTAAGAATGGCATGACCTATTATATCCGCCACAATGCCAAGGAGGCAGGTCTGGCCGACTTCTATATTGCCCAGCGCGTGGGTTCTATACAGGAGGAGCCCCGTCAGCGCGGTCTGGCTCACTTCCTCGAGCACATGGCGTTTAATGGTACCAAGAATTTCCCCGGCAAGGGCAAGCGCCTAGGCATCGTGCCCTGGTGCGAGACTATCGGCGTGAAGTTTGGTGCCAACCTCAATGCCTATACCTCTATCGATCAGACAGTGTATCACATCGGTTCTGCACCACTCAAGCGCGAGGGTATCATCGACTCTTGTCTGCTGGTGCTCCACGATTGGAGTCACTACCTGCTTCTCGAAGATGCCGAGATCGACAAGGAGCGCGGAGTTATCCACGAAGAGTGGCGCACACGTCGTGCCGGTATGGCCGTTCAGCGACTCATGGAGCAGGCCATGCCTAAGGTCTACAAGGGCACCAAGTACGAGGACTGCATGCCTATCGGTTCGATGGACATCGTCGACAACTTCCCTTATCAGGACCTGCGCGACTATTATCAGAAGTGGTATCGCCCTGACCTTCAGGCCATTATTGTTGTTGGCGATATCGATGTAAACAAGATGGAGAAGAAGATCAAGAAGATTTTCTCGCCCATCCCTATGCCTAAGAAGGCTGCCCAGCGCATCTACTATCCAGTGAGCGATAACGACCGAATGATTGTCGACATCGAGAAGGATAAGGAGCAGCCCATCGTGCTCTGTCATATCTATCAGAAGCGCGACGCTACACCCGATAGCGAGAAAAACACCGCTAAATATCTGCGCGACGACTATATCGACGGACTCATCAGCACCATGCTCAACGACCGCCTGGTAGAGCTCCGTCAACAGCCAGTCCCCCCATTCCAGAGTGCCACCGGCCGCGCGTCGCAGTTCTTCCTCAGCCGCACCAAAGATGCCTTCTCGCTCAGCATCAGCTGTAAGCAGGACAATATCCTTGGCGGCATCATCAGTGCTGTAGGTGTGGCCGAGCGCGCCCGTCAGCACGGTTTCACTCAGAGCGAACTCGATCGCGCCAAGAAGTTGCGCCTCAATGCTGCCGAGCGCCGCGCTAAGATGCAGGGCGACTACCGCAACTCGCACTATGTCAACGAGTGTGTAGACAATTTCCTTGAGGGTGAACCTTTGCTCAGCATCGACTTCAAACTCCAGAACACTCAGCAGTTAGATCGCGAGGTAACTCTTGCCGAGGTTAATGCTGCTGTAAAGGAACTCATCACCGATAAGAACCAGGTGGTAGTGATGTACGCTCCCGATAAGGAGGGCTTTGAGATACCATCAGAACAGCAGGTAGAGCAGGTCATCCTGGCCGCTCAGCATCAGGCCTATGCACCCTATGCCGAGCAGCAGTTGGCCGAATCGCTCATCAGCAGTCTGCCCCAGGCCGGCACTATCCTTAGCGAGAAGCCATATCGTCACGGCTTCACCGAGATCACTCTGAGCAATGGCATGAAGGTCTATGCCAAGAAGACCGACTACGAGGCCGATGCCATCTCGTTCACTATGAAGGCCGATGGCGGTACATCGCTCTATGGCGACGAGGATATCCCCAACTTTGCTATGATCACCAGCGGAGTTACCGAGGGCGGAGTAGGGCAGTTCGATGCCGTCACTCTGCGCAAGATGCTTACCGGCAAGAGCGTTCGCGTCAGTCCGTCGGTGGGCACCACAGGTCAGAGCATCAGCGGTAGCGCATCGGTCAAGGATATGGAGACCATGTTCCAGCTCTCATATCTCTACTTCACCCAGCCCCGCAAGGATACAGCCGCTTTCGCCAGTCTTATCAATCGTCAGCGCGCATTCCTTGCCAACCGCAACGCATCGCCCAAGGTAGATTATAATGACTCTATCCGTGCCATCCTCTATGGCCATCATCCTCGTCTTGAACCAGTGGTTCAGTCCACACTCGATCGCATCAGCTACGACCGTATCCTCCAGATTTACAAGGAGCGTTTCAGCGATGCTGCCAACTTCAAGACAGTCATCATCGGCAACTACGACGAGCAGCAGCTGCGCCAGTATCTCTGTCAGTATCTGGCATCGCTGCCCGCTACAGGCCGTCACGAGCAGACCAACCGTGCCCGTGTGCCCCAGATTGTTGGCGGACAGAAGGTTGTAAAGTTCACCAAGCAGCAGGCCACACCGCTGGCCAACGTCAGCATCTACCTCACTGCCGATGTAGACTTTACTCCCAAGAGCGACCTCGAGCTCGACTTCCTTAAGCGCTGTCTCTCAATCGCTTACACCGACTCTGTTCGCGAGGAGAAGGGCGGCACCTATGGCGTAAGTGTCGACTTCGATCTGGATAAGGACGACCGTCCTAATGCCACTATGAAGATTTCGTATAACGCCGATCCCAGCCGATACGATGAGCTCAATCCTATCATCTATCAGCAGTTGCAGAACATCGCCCAGTACGGTCCTGCCGCCACATCTGTTCAGAAGGTTAAGCAGTACCTCACCAAGCAGTACGCTCAGGCTGCCATCACTAATGATTACTGGAGCTATATCATCTGGCACGAGATCGATGACGATACCGACTTCGACCGCGACTACTGCAAGATGGTAAACGATGTAACGGCTACCGACATCCAGCGTATGGCCCAGCGCCTGCTCTCCGCCAAGCGCTGCATCGAGGTAACCATGCTTTCAGAATAATCTGCCAAATCTGCCAGGGGACAGATACTGTTTTAAAAACCAAACTTTTTGGATGAAAAGTGAGGTGTTTTAACAATTATTGTCTATAGATTGCATTTACACACAGCATTTAGGCCCTGTTATCAATGTAAATTGCGACAGGGC
>JAEEGJ010008595.1_pt1 | contig 28015 bp, 21 predicted proteins | sample 8958761 | NCBI WGS metagenome assembly JAEEGJ01 (sample SAMN16246546, study PRJNA631951) | gut metagenome | biome: gut microbiome; feature: rumen; material: RS-attached | host: Bos | place: Iran: Karaj | collected 2018-10 | reverse complement strand
CCGGCACAATCACCGAAGCCTTAAGTAATGCGGATAACAGGACTTGAACCTGCACGCTCGCGCACCAGAACCTAAATCTGGCGTGTCTGCCAATTCCACCATATCCGCATAATATGAAAATATATACCATTTTGCACAACATTGATATATATATCATTTTTTATTTCAATTGTCAATTCAATATTCTTTTGAGTTTAATCTTTGAACCATTCCTTTTCCCACTCACTCATCGGGCAGCAGGAGCGATCTCCTGTATTCCGCGGGGCTCATGCCGACGTATTTCTTGAATTTCTTGTGGAAATAGTCAACATTGTTGTAACCTATGCGTTCGGAAATCTCGTAAACCTTCAGCTTGTTCTGCTTTAAGAGTTCCTTTGAGTGCTCTATCCTGATGTGGTCAACATAGGAGTTAAAGCTTTCGTTTACGGCTTTGTTGAATATCTTTCCGAGATATGCGCTGTTATATCCGAAAAGGGGCGCAATGGTCTCAAGCTTTATATTGTTCTGGTAATTGTGGTCAATGTAGTAGATGACATCATCCAGGATACTGTCCCTCGAGGAGTTACCGGTAGCGTTCATGATCATCTCAAACTGACCCGAGAAGAACAGGATTATCTCGTACAGATAATATTTCGTAGCTATCAGCTCGATAATTGAGGAGTTAGTCGGGAACGGTATCTTTTCGGAGCCGTACAGGTGCGAGATTGTCTCCTTTATCTGGAGATAAAGATCTGTCATGAACAGCTTGACCGAATCGATCGTATCATTTACCGTATAGAGGTATTCCTCAAGCGCGTACAGTGTTTCGGCCACACGCTTACGGTTGTAGGTCTGCAGGTGGTCCGTTAAAAGCTCCGCATATTTGGTCATCAGCTTATTGCTGAGCTTGTTGTCGGTCGCATCCGTCTTCGGGATCTCGTCATAGCTTAATGTATGCTGTCCCTGAGCGCAGAAGAAACGCCTGTTAATCAGGAACAGAGCCTGTTTATATGAAAGATTGACGTCTTTGGGCTTATCGACCGGCGCACCGTAGCAGATGAACACCGTATCCATGGGGCTTCCCGTCTGCGGGGGCGTACTGTCGTAGTGTGAAAGGAAATCGTTGAACTGTTTTATTGCCACGCCGCCCTTTAGCAGGATGACGTCATTCTGCCCGATCCTTACACATTCAAAGGTTTTCTTATCGTTATTCGAAACATTGAGAAGCTCCGCAAAGTCATATGTGATCGAGGAAAGCTTCTTGGTGAAGTTTTCATAAATGACTACCTGATATATATCGTAGGTCAGTCCGAGCTCGGTAAGGGCAGGCTCCTCATAGGTCTTTTCTTCCGCCTCGCCTGTTATTATCTCCCTTATGATAACATCATGCGCCTTGTTCCTGTATACGTCTATGTATGTATCCTTGCTTCTCTCGTCATCCAGCAGCTTCTTTACATAGGCTACCGCCTCATGAAGATCATCCTCGTCAATGGGCTTTGTAAGATAGAAGTCTACGTTGTATCTGATGGCTGTCTGCGCATATGTGAAATCGGAATATCCGGACAGTATTATGCATTTGCCCGTGAAGCCGGCCTCCCTTGCGGCCTTGATAACCTCGGTACCGTGCAGTTTGGGCATACGGATATCGAGCAGTATAAGGTCAGGATTGTATTTTTTTATGATATCAAGCGCTTCCTGTCCGTTCTCGGCTTCATAATCCGTGGAAAAGCCCATGGATTCCCAATCGAGAAGGCACTTTATACCGCGTCTGATCGAACTTTCATCATCTGCAAAAAGAACCCGATACATAAAAGCCCCCTTTCTCACCGCAAAAGATAATTGTCCTATGCTTCGAACTCAACATCCACAAAATATCCTTTTTCGTTCTTTCGAATATCTTTTACAATCCCTTCTGTGGATTTTATCCTGTCCGCAAAAGAGAAATTGCCCGACATGGCGACTGCCGGGACAATTATGTAATAATAAAATGCTACTGTATTTTTCTCTATAATGCTTACTTTCTGACCGATCTCAACCTGACCGGGGCGTTCCATCTTAAATTCTTCTGTACGCATCTTTCTCTCACTTACGGTATCGAATCATCTTCGTTTTTAAACCATTTTTAAAACCGAATATCCGCCATACCCGCATATTTCTTTTTTATCAGCCAAACGTTCTCACCGGAGCCCCATACATCTCAGGGTTTTGCCGCTACATTTTCTCCTGCCGCTTCGTCAGCAGAAGCTTCTTTGGTCTCTTCAGCGTTTACAGCTTCCGTTTCGCCGGCGGTATCTGCGGTACCGCCGTTTCTTTCGGCGATAACCTGATTGTATATCTCCATGAACTGCTTTCCGGTAATGGTTTCCTTTTCACTTAAGAATGCAGCGATCCTGTCCATGATGTCACGGTTGTCCTTAAGGAGTTCCTTAGCCTTTTCATAGCACTCCTTTAAAAGCTTCATGACTTCATGATCGATCTCGGCCGATGTCGCATCACCACAGTTAAGCACTGTACGGCCGTCCAGATACTGGTTGCCCTGCTTCTCAAGCCCGATAAGCCCGAACTTTTCGGACATACCGTACTGTGTGATCATGGCTCTCGCAATATCCGTTGCCTTTTCGATATCGTTCGAAGCACCTGTGGTAATGGAACCGAATACAAGCTCCTCTGCCGCACGTCCGCCGTAGAGCGTTACCAGACGGGCTTTGAGTTCTTCCTGGCTCATGAGGTATTTTTCTTCCTCGGGAACCTGCATTACATAACCGAGCGAGCCCATGGTCCTCGGTACTATCGTTATTTTCTGAACCGGCTCCGCGTTCTTTTCCAGCGCGGTGATAAGCGCATGTCCGGTCTCGTGATATGCAACAATCTTCTTTTCCTTTTCGCTTAAGATCCTGTCCTTCTTCTCCTTGCCGGCTATAACGACCTCAACCGACTCCATAAGATCTTCCTGGGTAACGAGGGTCCTGTTCCTCTTTACCGCAAGGATCGCAGCTTCGTTTATGATATTCGCAAGATCCGAGCCTACCGCTCCGGAGGTTGCAAGTCCTATTTCTTCAAGATTTACCGTATCGTCAAGAAGCACGTTCTTTGCATGAACCTTCAATATCTCGACACGGCCTTTAAGATCCGGTTTGTCAACGATGATACGCCTGTCAAAACGTCCCGGACGAAGAAGCGCCTTATCAAGTACCTCGGGACGGTTAGTTGCCGCTATGATGACAACTCCCTTTGATGTATCGAAACCGTCCATCTCAGAAAGGAGCTGGTTAAGCGTCTGCTCACGCTCGTCATTTCCGCCGCCGTACTGAGCATCACGGCTCTTACCGATGGCGTCGATCTCGTCTATGAATACGATACACGGAGCATGTCCCTGAGCCTGCTTGAACAGGTCTCTTACACGGGATGCGCCGACACCTACGAACATTTCAACGAAGTCCGAACCTGTTATGGAGAAGAATGGAACATGTGCCTCTCCGGCTACGGCCTTTGCAAGAAGGGTTTTACCTGTTCCGGGAGGACCTACGAGAAGCGCTCCTTTGGGAAGCTTTGCACCTATCTTCTGGTATTTTCCGGGATTGTGCAGGAAATCAACAAGCTCGCTTATCGACTCCTTTGCCTCATCCTCTCCGGCTACATCCTTAAATGTTATGCCGGTCTCTTTCTCTACATTGTAAATCTTGGCGTTGCTCTTTCCGACGCCCATGATCCCGCCGCCCTTGCTCAGTCCCCTGAACAGGAAGAACATAAGTCCGTAAATGATGACGAACGGAAGTACATATGCCAGGAAAATGTCTATGAGCGTGGTGCTTGAATCAACTATCTCTTCCGAGAATACCACGCCTTTTTCCAGAAGCCTGTTTACCAGCTCGGGATCGTAGACACCGCCGGTATAATATACGGTCTCAACTCCGTACTGTGAGCCTCTGGTATTTTTCTGCTTTATCATTATCCTGTCGCTTTTTATAACGACCTCACTGACCTGATTCTCTTCCACCCTGCGGATAAATTCATCATAAGTGATCTCAATCTCGGACTGCTTTGACATATTCTTCGTGAAATAGCTGAAGAACAGTACCATTATCAGGGTCACTACCAGGCATGCGAGAAATATCTTTTTGTTCTGCGGTGATCTGTTACCGTCACCGTTTCTGTTGTTATCCGAATCCATTATACTCCAAACCGTACATATATCAGGTCCTGTTGTAACAAAAGCGGATCGGGATCCGATGCTTTAACATCAGGCCGGTATATACGTACCAAACTTAAAAAACATGTTACTATTATACGAACTTAAATGAAGGATCGTCCTCTTCAAGAAGCTGGTCTATGTACTTCTGTGCGGGTGAAGGAGCGTCAAGACATACCGCCCCCATCATGCCGGGACCCGTATGGGCACCGATCGCACATCCGAGGAATGCCTTTACGACCTTCTTGATGCCGTATCTGCTCTTCAGTTCGGCAATGAAAGCGTCATCATCGTCCGAACAGTCTGCGTGAACAGAACCGATTATCTGGTTCTCGAGATGATACCCTCTCTCACCGATGACCTCTATCATCCTTGCAATGGCTTTCTTTCTTCCGCGTACCTTCTGGAATACTTCAAGCTTTCCTTCATCCGTAACCTCGATGATGGGCTTGATGTCAAGCAGACCGCCGGCAATAGCCGATGTCCTGCTGATCCTGCCGCCCTTGTAAAGGTACTCTAACGTATCAACCATGAAGATATGCTCCATATGGTCAAAATGGAACCTTGCCGCTTCCATGACCTCTTCCTTTGAAGCACCCTTTGACTTCATATACAATGCAAACAATACACACATACCGAAGCCGATAGCCGCACACTTTGAATCCATGATATCTATCTTGAAATCCGGATATTTCTCAAGAAGCTCCGTTTTTGCAAGATTGGCTGCATTGAATGTGCCTGCGATACCGGTTGAAAAACAGAAATACAGAACTTCCTCTCCTGCCTTTGCATAGGGCTCAAAATTCTGATAGAACATGTATTCGTTTATATGATATGTCGTAACGTTCTTTCCCGAGCGTAGCACATCGTAAAACTCTTCGGGGAATACGGTTTCTCCGTCAAAATAGTCCTTTCCTTCAATGACTACGGGCGTCGGGATAACCCTGAGGTTATATTTTTCGATGACCCATTTAGGCATATCTGTAGCAGAATCGGTTACTATGGTATATTTATAAGTCGCCATTACAATGAAGTGTCTGCCTGTATAGCAGCTATCCTTTCATAGATTTCATTTCACATACGGATTCATTATAACACACATTTGTGAAAAAATAAAGAAAAACCTAAAAAAAGGCAAAAAAAAGAAAAGGCGATAAAAATCGCCTTTAATCTTCATGAAAAACCCAAAGTGCCGTTTCCCTCTTTCTGAGTCCTAGCTGCTGCTAGGTGGGTGACCTCACTTAGACCGCTGTCTTCCACTCGAACGGAGGCCTGACATTAACCTAAAAATGTTGGAATCCCTTATTATGATTGTAGGTTCAAAAATACGGGTTCGCGAACACTTCAGGACGTTCTTCACTATGTCTGTATTATACACCATCTTCATAAATATTGCAAGCACAATTTTTATAAATTTGATATTATTCACAGAAAATACAGCAGGCAAGCATGCTGCAAACTGTATGCTTGCCTGTAAAGCTTTTCATTTGCAGATATTACCGTTCTGTCAGCCTACTATAGCTACCCTTCTGCCCCTGGGCTGCCTTCTCTCATTCACACCCTGATCAACCTGTATGCCGTCGCCGCCCCTGTCCTTAACCGAGAACATCGCTCTCTCGGCCGCATCATAAAGGTCGTAATAATCATTGTCCACTGTAGGGATCGTTGTTGCCAGGCCGATACTCAGTGTAACAAATTTATGCCTTGTATCTCTGGCTGCCGGTATCCTCTTCCTGTCGAGGAGTGTCATGATCTTTTCTGCCAGAGTCTCGTCATCCTTCCCGTGTCCGCCGGACATGCATACAAGGAACTTTCCGCCGTCAAGACGTGCCACGATGTCTGTATTCTTTACAACTGAGGATCTGATTATCTCACCGATCGACTTGATCAGATCGTCGCCTCTGTTGGTGCCACGCTCATTGTTATACTGTGTGAGCCCGTCAATGTCTGCCATGATGACCGTAAAGCGCTTCCTGCTCTTTATCGAGGACATGATCGAATTATAAGCCCTGCGCTCAAGTCCCTTTCTGTTAAGGAGCCCCGTCATCTTATCGACCTCGACCTTGCCGTCGCTGTCCTTTACGCGCTCCTTCAGACGGATGTGCTCAATGGTATGCTTGAAAAGATATCTTGACATTGCATAAAGGATAACGTTCATCAGGATGATGTTCAATACCTCAAATCCGTTGGTGCCGAATTTAGCAATAAGGAAAACAACATAAACAGCCTCGCCGACGATACCGTAAAGAGTCTCAATAGGCTCTAAGGCCGGCACAAGCATCAGCACGATAAGCATTACACCGTAGAAGGATGTACCGGTACCTGCCAGCTTGTTTGCAAAGATGAGTACGAACGAAAACAGCTCGAAAACAATCCAGAATCCGCGGTAAGCCCAAAGACACATATTGTCGTCCCTGCTCTTCATAGCCATAAACGAGAGTACCGCAAATATGATATCAAGGATCTCAAAGAAAATAAGAAAACCTGTGATGATACCGCGTGCAACACCTTCTTCAAATGACAGAATGTTTATGATAAGCATTATCGGAAGCACTCCCGCGCTGATAACCGCTGTAAAAAACGCTCTTTTGATATTCTCCAATGACAGTCTCGCAAGGACTCTCATATTTTCCTGTCTACGTAATCTCTCGCCCATAGCCCTTCATCTTTCCGCACGAAATAAATGAATTTTCTATACAATTATAACAACAAGATTTTGTTGTCAATATCTAAAAAACACTACATTTAGAAGTTTATCACAATTCAATTTACATTTCAAGCTATTTTTAACAAAGATTTCACTTTTTTTTAAACTTTTTTGTAAATACTAAACCAAAAAAAGATACGACCCAAATAATTCATATATTTAGGTCGTATCCTGCTGATACATTTCTATATATTGTGCTGAAAGTTGTCTGAATATTTAGACTAAAACCTTACTGAAAGGTCTTTTACCGGCTCTATTTCTCCAGAGTGTTGATTTCCTCTAATCTGGGCGGATTAAGCGCCATCGGGAACTTGGTTACCGCCACTGCAGCACATGCCGCTGCAAAACATACGAGCTCGTCATCATCCATTCCTTTAAGGAGACCGTAGATGCAGCCTGCCTTGAACGCGCTGTCGGCTCCTTCGGTACAAATAGCCTCAACAGTGAACGGGATCCTGGTATTCATCTCGCCGCCGCGTCTTCCGTAAAGAATGTTATCGCCGCCTGTTATGACCACGAGTCCTTCACCGTACTCAACCATAAGCTCATATACTTCTTCGGCCGTCTTATCGGGATACTTCTTTAAGCCTTCTCCCGAAATGATCGTAACGGCAGCATGCCTGAATACATACTCGTCATGCTTGCAGTCCATTGTGACATAGGGTTTTCCGTAATAATTGCAAAGCTCTGCAGCCGTTTCTGTACCTTCCTCGAAATACGGATCGATTGCTGCGACCTTACAGCCCGCTACGTCTCCCTCCTTAGGAATGTTCCATCTCTTCTGTCCGTTATTGTGGAAATTGTTCAGCATGCCGAAGGAAGTCTTTTCTCCTCCTCCGATCACCACATATTCCTCAAGCCCTTCATAATTCAGATCAAAACAGAGCGAACCCGTATCGACGGTCTTGTCTTCATAGAATTTCCTGATAAGCGGAGCCACATTCTTTCCTATATGATTGCCATCAACCTTAACCTTTACGCCAAGCCCCGCCAGTACGGTTGCACAGTCTCCGGTTGCCCCGCCCGGAAGCCTGTATTTCCCCGACAGTTCCGAATATCCGTCTGTCTCGAGGAAGCCGTTTTTCAGCATAAATGAGTTTGTTGCAAGGATCATCCCGTATAAATAAACATCTGCCATTGCCTTCTCCTTTCTATCAAGCATTACTTGCCCCAATATGGTACATGCGTACCCGGTAATTTTTATCCGCTACCTGAGTCAAAGTCACCTCGAAAACGCCTTCAGCGTTTCCTCGATAACAAAACGATGCTCCGCATCTTCTGTTTTGGTCAAAGTCACCTCGAAAACGCCTTCAGCGTTTCCTCGATAACAAAACGATGCTCCGCATCTTCTGTTGTATTACATTATCCTAATTATTTGGAAAAAAGTCAAGCTAAAATAATCTTTCAGTTATCTTCACCAACCTAATTTTCATTCAGCTCGTCAAGAGTCAGCCTGTATGACGGCAGGAACTCCCTCATGAAAATCGCAGCCTCATCAAGCCACATTTCCTCTATCGAAGCCTCAAGCGTCCTTCCTGCGCTCTTGAACTCGGTATTGCCGGTCTTTTCCTCCTCTATGCACTTTATGAGTGCAGAAAGCTTGTCGGCCGCCTTTACCAGCTTGCGCTCATACTCAAGAGAGCTGTCAGGGAAGAAAAGCTCTTCATAATCCGGTCTCAGATCCTCGGGAAGCATGTCGAGAAGCCTCCTGTTCGCCTTTGCCTCAATGTCCTTGAACGCCCCCTTTATGTCCTTGTTCAGGTATTTTATGGGTGTCGGCATATCACCCGTGATGATTTCCGAGGCATCGTGATAAAGAGCTATAAGTACTGCCTTTTCGGCGTTGAGCTTTTTTCCAAGGCGCTTGTTTCCGATGACGCAAAGCGCATGGGTAAGAATGCTAACCTCAAGTGAATGCTCACTGATGTTTTCAGTATATGAATTTCTCATCAAAGCCCATCTGTCTATGTATTTCATACGCGATAGCATTGCATAGAAATTGTTCTGCATAAGATTTCCTTTCATAAATCAGTATGATGCTGCGGTCATCACAGCATCTGCTTTAAGAACTCTCCGGTATACGACTTCTTATCCTTTGCTATTTTCTCAGGGGTACCTTCAGCAACAACCGTGCCGCCCTTGTCACCGCCCTCGGGACCGATGTCAATGATGTAATCGGCACACTTTATAACGTCAAGGTTATGTTCGATGACAACTACAGTATTCCCGTTTTCGGTCAGCCTCTGGAGGATCTCTATCAGCTTCTTTACATCGTCAAAATGAAGTCCTGTGGTCGGTTCGTCCAGAATATAGATGGTCTTTCCCGTACTTCTCTTGCTGAGCTCCGTAGCAAGCTTCACACGCTGCGCCTCGCCTCCCGAAAGGGATGTTGAAGGATGCCCCAGCTTAAGGTAGCCGAGTCCCACTTCGTTCAGCGTCTCTATCTTCCTTCTTATGAGAGGAACGTTTTCAAAGAATGTCACAGCCTCCTCTATTGGCATTTCAAGAACCTCGTAGATGTTCCTGCCCCTGTATCTGACATCCAGCGTATCCCTGTTATAGCGCTTTCCGCCGCAGACCTCGCAGGGAACGTAAATATCCGGAAGGAAGTTCATCTCTATCTTTATGATACCGTCACCCGAGCATGCCTCGCATCTTCCGCCCTTTACATTGAAGCTGAAACGGCCCTTGCTGTAGCCCTTTGTCTTTGCGTCTGTGGTCGCCGCGAACAGATCCCTTATCAGGTCAAACACACCCGTATAGGTAGCCGGATTCGATCTGGGCGTCTTCCCGATTGGCGATTGGTCGATATCTATAACCTTGTCAAGCTTCTCCATCCCCAGTATATCGTCATGCTTTCCGGGGATCAAGGTTCTTGCGCGGTTCAGCTCCTTTGCAAGCCTCTTGTAAAGGATTTCCGTGATAAGCGAGCTCTTTCCCGACCCGGATACACCGGTTATGCAGGTAAATACTCCGAGCGGTATCTTTACATCTATGTTCTTTAGATTATTCTCCCGTGCTCCCTTTATCGTAAGAAAACCGTCGGGCTCCCTGCGTTTTTCGGGAACCGGGATCCTCAGCTTTCCGCTTAAATACGCGCCCGTAACAGACTTCGGATTCTTTGAGATCTCCTCGGCGGTACCTATTGCCACCACCTCGCCGCCGTTGCTTCCCGCTCCGGGCCCGATATCTATGATGCAGTCGGCCGCGCGCATGGTATCCTCGTCGTGCTCAACCACGATCAGGGAGTTTCCAAGATCCTTTAAGTCTTTTAAGGCCTTGATCAGCTTTCCGTTATCCCTCTGATGAAGTCCGATGCTCGGCTCATCCAGTATATATGCGACTCCGACAAGTCCCGAGCCTATCTGGGTGGCAAGCCTTATACGCTGCGCCTCACCGCCCGAAAGCGATGCCGTAGCTCGGGACAAGGTCAGATAATCAAGTCCGACTTCTATAAGGAAGCCAATCCTGGAGTTTATCTCCTTTAAGATCATTCCGCCTATCTTTTTCTGCATCTCGTTCAGTTCAAGCGATTTCATGAACTTTGCAAGATCGGTGATCGACAGGTCCGTCACCTCGGAAATGTTCTTGCCCCCGACGGTAACCGCCAGCGCTTCTTTTTTAAGTCTCTTTCCGCCACAGCTCTTGCAGGGGATTATCTGCATGTACTGCTCGTATTCGGGCTTCGTCGATTCTGCTGCCTCACGGTATCTTCTCCTGACATTACCCATGATACCGTCAAAGCTCGTATCAAAGGTACCTTCACTGTGAGCTCCCTTATAATATACATTAAGCCTCCTGCCGTCGGTTCCGTAAAGGATAAGCTCACGCTCACGTTCGGTCAGTTTATTGAACGGCTTTGTAAGATCAATATTGTATTCTGCTGCCAATGCATCAAGGATAGTCCTGCCGTAAGAGCTCTTATCCCACAGTGATTTCCAGCCGTTTATCGTCATGGCGCCTTTTTCTATCAGGCTCATGCTCTGATCCGGTATCAGGAGATCTACGCTGAATTCCTGCCTCGAACCCAGTCCCGCACAATCGGGGCATGCTCCGAAGGGATTGTTAAACGAGAAGGTTCTCGGTTCAAACTCCTCGATACTGATGCCGCAATCGGGACACGAGAAGCTCTGGCTCAAGGATATCTCATACGGAACAGCGGGACCCTTCCCTGCTTCCGCTGCTTCTGCGGGAACTCCGACAACCTCGCATACGGACAGCCCGCCTCCGAGCTTAAGACTGTTCTCAAGAGAGTCCGAAAGCCTTTTTTCTATGCCCTTCTTTACAACAAGCCTGTCTATTATCACGGAAATGTTGTGCTTGATATTCTTCTCAAGCTTTATCTCTTCATTAAGGTCATATACATGTCCGTCAACAGAGACCCTTACGTAGCCGCTGCGTCTTGCCTGCTCAAATATCTTGGTATGCTCTCCCTTTCGACCGCGTACCACCGGTGAAAGTATCTGTATCCTTGTACCTTCGTCGAGTCTCATTATCTCGTCAACCATCTGATCGACGGTCTGACGCTTTATCTCCTTGCCGCAGTTCGGACAGTGCGGTATGCCTATCCTTGCAAAAAGAAGCCTGTAATAATCATATATCTCAGTAACCGTTCCAACGGTCGATCTCGGGTTGTGATTTGTCGCCTTCTGATCGATGGAAATAGCGGGGGGCAGTCCCTCTATCGACTCCACATCCGGTTTTTCCATCATCCCTAAGAACTGGCGCGCATAAGAAGAAAGAGACTCCATATAACGTCTCTGCCCCTCAGCATATATAGTATCAAAAGCCAGCGATGATTTCCCCGAGCCCGATAAGCCCGTAAGCACCACAAAGCTGTCTCTGGGTATATCCACACTTAAGTTTTTAAGATTATTCTCTTTTGCGCCTCTTATCTTTATGTAATTCTTAACCATTTTCGTCTCCCGACCAAATATAATCAAGTTGGTGTCATCCTTCGCTAACGCTCAGGATGACAAACCATCATGCAAAACGTTCAAAGAAGGCGGGTTGATTCCCGCCTCTTTCATAAAAGCTTAAATTTTTAAATCAATAACTCCGTTTTCCGGTATGATATCAAATGGTCTTGGTTATGGTAAGCACATTCTGACCTTCGTCATAGATGTATTTCATCTCATCCATGCTCTTCTTGACCATATATATACCCAGGCCGCCTATCTGACGCTCCTGTGCAGAAAGTGTTACGTCCGGATCCTCCTTCGCGGTAGGATCAAACGGCATTCCGCTGTCCTTAAAGGTGATGACAGCCTTTTTGGAACCGTCTTCTCCTTCCTCAACATCCATGATAAGAGTAACATCTCCGATTTCGGGAGTATATGCATAGTGAGCCACATTGACAAAAAGCTCCTCTACGGCTACATCTATCTGCATCTGGGTTTTCATCGAACAATCATTCATCTCCAGTTCTGTATCTACAAACTCCAGAACCGACGAAAGATTTTCGACCTTTGCTTCCAATGTAATCTCCTTCATCACAAATCCTTTCCGTTACTTCCCACAGTTATCACGAAGCATCAAAACTTGCGTTTTTCTATAGTAAACTCAATCTTATTGCCGCGAACTCCGACACGTACATCATCAGCTATATTGGCAACGATGGACTTCTCAAGCTCATCCCATGCTTCATGTGCAGCTTCGTTATTGGTATATGAGCCCTCGAGAGCCTGTCTGTAATTCTCAAGTGACCACATATAATTCATAGAATGCATTGCACTTCCGGGATCGATCTCACACATGCCCATATTTGCGTACATGATGGCGCCCGAACCGTACTCTGCTTCAAGCTTTCCTGCTTCATCGATGCTGTAAAGGCTGTTTTCGATAAGCTGTCTTATCTTGCCCATGAAGCCTTTTGCTGCGGCATTTTTCTTATCCGTAGAAGCATTTATCAGATCCTGCTTCTTCTGGAAATCCATCTCGGCATTTGCCTCAAGACAGATCTTAACAGCACATTTCGGACTGCTCTCGATCCAGAAATCTGCTATGAATTCGCCCGTGATAGCTCCTATCATTCCAAGAGTCTCTTCGGTAAGAAGCCTGACTCTTAAAGCCTGTTTCCTGTCAAGTCCGGTATATGAAGCAAATTTGGTAGCTTCTTCAAGAGCGGTCTGCATGCCCTCACCGGTGCTTCTTATAGAAATCTTATCAGTCTGCATAAACGACCTCCGTAATCATTCAATGGTAAGAATATCAGAGAATCCGGTAACTTCAAAGATTTCCTTAACTTCCTCAGATACGTTCTTTACTATCATGCTGCCCTGCTTGCTCATGATCTTCTGTGCTGAAAGTAAAACTCTGAGTCCGGCACTGGATATGTACTCTAACTTCTCTGAGTCGATCACCAGTTCTGTTACACCATCGATAGATGATTTGATCTCGCTCTCAAGCTGAGGTGCGGTAACTGTGTCAAGTCTTCCTTCCAAAGCAATGCAAAGCTTGCCTGTTCCGATGTTTTCCTTTGAGATGTTAAGCATTTTATTATCCTCCTAAAAAATAAGTTCAAAAAGCATTCCCGATTTCACGGTTTATAATATATTTATATCATACTTTTGGAAAAAATACCATTAAAATCTAATAAATTTTCCGATTCAGCTCTCCGCCAGTTTTCTGCGGATCTCCATCATCCTGTCCCTCAGCTCCGCAGCCTTTTCAAACTCAAGCTCTGCCGCTGCTTTCTGCATCTCCTTCATTAGTTTCGCAGCCGCTGCTTCAAGCTCCTTAACGCTCATCGATTCGGGCTCTTTCTCAAGCTTATAGTAATCTTTATCAACTTTTTTGGTAATGCTGATAAGCTCTCTTACCTTCTTGACGATGGTCTTGGGCGTTATCCCGTTTTTCTCATTGTATTCGGACTGGATCTTTCTCCTGCGGTTGGTCTCATCAATCGCGTTCTTCATGGAATCCGTAATGTGATCGGCGTACATTATGACATGCCCGTGTTCGTTTCTTGCCGCACGTCCGATAGTCTGGATCAGCGAAACCTCCGACCTTAAAAAGCCTTCCTTATCAGCGTCGAGGATAGCCACAAGACTTACCTCAGGTATGTCAAGTCCCTCTCTTAAAAGATTTATGCCGACAAGGACATCGAAGACATCCATTCTCATGTCCCTGATGATCTCGGAACGTTCGAGCGTATCTATATCCGAATGCAGGTATTTTACCCTTATCCCTGCAACCTTCAGATACTCCGTAAGCTCTTCCGCCATCCTCTTTGTAAGGGTGGTGACCAGAACCTTCCCGGCTATCGGCTTTTCACCGTTCTCATCCGGAGTCTGCGCTTCCTTCAGCTCTTTTCTTATCTCTTCTATGAGGTCGTCTATCTGCCCTTCGGCCGGACGGACATCCACCTTCGGATCAAGCAGACCTGTAGGACGTATAACCTGTTCGGTCCTTAAAAGCTCGTGATCAGCCTCATATTGTCCGGGAGTTGCCGAAACAAACATCACCTGATCCAGCAGGCCTTCAAATTCATCAAACTTAAGGGGCCTGTTATCCAGCGCCGACGGAAGCCTGAAACCATAATCAACCAGAACATTTTTCCTTGCCCTGTCTCCGTTGTACATTCCCCTGAACTGCGGCATGGTCATATGCGACTCGTCCACTATCATAAGGAAATCATCCCCGAAATGCTCCAGCAATGTATGCGGTGTCGCACCTGCGGGAAGTCCCGCAAGATGTCTGGAATAATTCTCTATGCCCGAACAGATGCCCGTTTCCCTGAGCATCTCCATATCGAAGTTCGTACGCTCGCTGATACGCTGAGCTTCTATCAGCTTTTCCCTCTCCTTAAAGAACTTTACCCGTTCTTCAAGCTCCTTGCCTATTGCGGTTATGGCTTTTTTCATCCTGTCCTCGGGGACAACATAATGCGATGCCGGAAAAAGCATCACATGCTCCATAAGCGCTCTTACCTTGCCTGTAAGCGCCTCTGTCTGGCTTATCTTATCTATTTCGTCGCCGAAAAACTCTACCCTGTAGGCATAATCATCCGAAGATATCGGATATATCTCGACCACATCTCCGTGAACACGGAAGGTACCGCGGTGGAAATCCATTTCGTCACGAACGTACTGCATCTCCACAAGCCTTCTGATCATTACATCTCTGTCCACCGTCATTCCGGGACGGATGGAAAGTGTCATGTCGGTATAGTCTTCCTGGGCTGCAATTCCGTAAATACAGGATACACTGGCTACTATTATAACATCACGACGTTCCGCAAGCGCCGCGGTCGCGGAATGTCTCAGCCTGTCTATCTCGTCATTTATCGCCGAATCCTTTTCAATATATGTATCCGTTGAAGGTACATAAGCCTCCGGCTGATAGTAGTCATAATACGAAACAAAATACTCGACGGCGTTCTCCGGAAAAAACTCCTTGAATTCTCCGTAAAGCTGCGCCGCCAAAGTCTTGTTATGTGCAATTACAATAGTCGGCTTGTTCAGTGCCGCTATTACATTCGCCATGGTAAACGTCTTTCCGGAACCGGTCACGCCCAAAAGGGTCTCAAACTGATTGCCCGCCTTAAAGCCGTCAACCAAAGCTTTTATGGCTTCCGGCTGGTCGCCGGTCGGCTTAAAATCACTGTGCAATATAAAATGATCCATTTTTAATTCTTGGTTTCTTTTTTCTTCTTGCCCGTCTTACCGGTGCTCTTCTGTCCACCCTGCTTAGCAGGCTTCTTTCCTTCGGTTTTCTTTGTTCCCTTTTTGGATGAAGACTTCTTGGCAGGTTTTGTTTCAGTGGCGGGAGCTGTTGCAGGTTCGTCTGCTGAGGGCTCTGTTACTGCTTCCGCTACCGTCTCTACTGCTTCTTCGACATTGACAGATTCAGTTTCAGGGGCAGGCTCCTCAATTGCAGTTTCCGTTGTTTCCTCTGCAACCACTACATTTTCTTCGGTCTTTACTTCCTCAGTATTTGTTTCGAGCTCCTCAGATACAGAATCTGTTACCGTCTCTACTACCTCTAAAACATCGGCTGTCTCAAGTTCGGATGCAGGCTCCTCAGGTACAATCTCCTCAACCGTAGGTTCTGTCACTGCTTCTACAGCCTCAACAACCTCTTCAACACCGGCTGTTTCAGGCTCGGATGCAGGTTCCTCAACTACAGTTTCTTCCGTTGCTATAGCCTCTGCAACTTCCTCTAATGTCTCTTCAACTGCCTCTACAGCCTCTGCCTCGATCTTAGCTTCCTCAGCCTTGATTTCTTCGGCTACTTCCTCATCAAACCTAACTTCTTCAAGTACAGCGTCCTCTGTTGCAGACGAATCTTCAGACTCATTCTCATCTACTACAACTGTAGAAATTTCTTCAATAACAGGTGCTTCTGTGGATACTTCAATTACCGGTTCCTCAGTACTATCTTCTATAACATTTTCTTCTGCAGTTTCTTCAGTTTCAGTTTTATCTGTGATCGCTTCTTCTGCGATTCCTTCAATTTCAACATTTTCAGCTTCAGTGAGTTCTGCTTCGAGCTCTTCCACAGGCTCTTCTTCGGGCTCTTCGATGCCTGCTGCCCTGCGTTCCGCTTCTTCCGCAGCCCTGCGCTCTGCCTCTTCTGCCCTGCGTTTTGCCTCTTCCTCTTTGCGCCTTGCTTCTTCCTCTCTACGGCGTTTTGCGGCTTCTTCCGCCTCGTGAACACCCTTTAAGGCTTTTCTTATGGCATCAAGATCCCTCTCGCTTATCAGCTTCTCCTCGTTCATCACAACAAGTATCCTGCCGTTAACGCTGCAGGCACCCGCCAGATAAGCTGTTTTTCCCGTATTAACTATGATCGGAATGGACTGAAGCTGCTGGTCTCCGATATCAACTATTTCAGCCACCTGATCCACTCTGAGTCCCAGAGTTCCGAATGAAGTCATCAAATATATGATCTGGCTGAACATAGGCTCCGGGCTTCTGTTTATGTCAAGCAGGGTTCTGAGCCTTATGATGGGAACCCATTCATCCCTGAACTTTATGATGCCCTCACAAAAATCAGGCGTATTTCCCAGAGGTGCTTCCACTCTTCCGGTTTCAATACTGCGGACCTTCATGCTGTCAAGTCCGAAATACTGTCCGTCTACCATGCATATGACCTGTTTATTCATACCTCACTCCATTTCTCCACCGAATGTAAAGTGGACTGAAAAGCTACACTGATAGTTACCCCCAAATGTCTTATTCAGTAAGATCTCCGCCCTTATAAGGAGGACATCCCTGCTTAAGCCACTTTAAATATCCGTTTATAAATAGATCTATATCACCGTTCAAAACCGAATCGGCATTTGCCGTACTTACGCCGGTACGAAGATCCTTTATCATCTTGTAAGGCTGAAGGAAATACGAACGGATCTGGCTTCCGAAGTTATTATCCTTTATCTCTCCGCGGATACCGGCAGTTTTATCAAGATTCTCCTGCTGCTTAAGTATAAGAAGCTTGGACTTAAGTATCTGCATAGCCTTATCCTTGTTCTGATACTGGGAACGCTCATTCTGACACGATACAACTATACCCGTAGGGAAGTGGGTAATACGTATAGCGGATGAGGTCTTATTTACCTTCTGTCCGCCGGCACCGGAGGAACGGAAGATATCGATACGGATATCATCATCCGGAATATCTATGTCAAGATCCTCTTCGATATCGGGCATTACGTCACATGACACAAAGGATGTCTGGCGTTTTGCCTGAGCATTGAAGGGAGAAATGCGGACAAGCCTGTGCACGCCGTGCTCGGATTTCAAATGTCCGTAAGCATTTATCCCGTTTATCTGAAGTGTTACCGACTTATATCCGGCTTCATCTCCCTCAAGAAAATCCAGAAGCTCTATCGAATAGTCCTTTGACTGTGCCCACATCGTATACATACGGTAAAGCATGCTTGCCCAGTCACACGCCTCTGTTCCGCCGGCTCCCGCATGCAATGTCACGATTGCATTGCACTTGTCAAACTCACCGTCAAGAAGCGTTGAAAGCCTTACTTCCTCGAAATTGTTCGTAAATTTCTCAAACTCAGCCTTAACCTCATCAACCATGGACTCGTCATTTTCTTCATTTACCATCTCGATAAGATCGTAAAGGTCCCGGTACTGAGCCTCAAGATCCTTGTACTCCTGAACGGTATCCTTAAGGTTCTTCAGTTCCTTCATATAGTTCTGAGCTTTGGCGGCATCATTCCAGAAGCCTTCTTCCTCCATGATGCCTTCGATCTCCTCTATGCGGAAGCCCTTCTTTTCAAGGTCGAGCGAATCCCCGACCTCCTTTAACGGCTCCGCATATTGGTTTAATTCATATTTTACCTGGTCAAGAGCTACCATAACATTCCTCTCCTGCGATATTACACCTTAACGAAATTAAAAAATACACCTCATCCGGCTGCTTCGCAGCCACCTTCTCCTCGAAGGAGAAGGCTTAAAAGAAAAACATATCCGTTAACGAGTACGAATCCCATATCATACACATTAATTCGTATTAGTTCTCATACTTGCCCGATGCCTTGCAGCAGAATTTATACTTCTTGCCGCTTCCGCAAGGACAGGGATCGTTCGGAAGAATCTTCTTTGATACACGGCGCTTGGGAGCATTTGCAACGGAATCATCCTTGTTTGTCCCGGACTCCTTAGCAACCTGTTCACGCTCGAGCTTTCTCTCCACATGAACTCTTAAAAGCATCCTTATCGTATCCTCTGCGATACCGTCCGTCATCTCCTGGAACATGTCAAAGCCCTGGAGCTTATAAGAATCGATAGGATTACGCTGTGCGAATGACTGAAGGCCTATGCTCTGACGGAGCTGATCCATGTCGTCGATATGGTTCATCCACTTGGTATCAATAGCCTTAAGCAGGATGACACGCTCAACCTCACGGAACTCTTCGGGCTGAGTGAACTCGGTCTCCTTTGCAAGATACAGATCGAGCGCGGTCTTCTGCAGTTTTTCCAAAAGCTCCTTCTTCTTGATATGCTTAAGATCATCATCGCTTAACTCAACGGGATCCATCGGGAAAATGGGAAGCAGCATGTCATTAAGCGCCTTGATATCCCATTCCTCGGCAGCCTGATCGTCACTGATGCAGGCATTTACGCAGCCGTCAACCGTATCGTTAATCATACGGATGATGGTATCCCTCATGCTCTCGCCGTCAAGAACCCTGCGGCGCTCTTTGTAGATGATCTCGCGCTGTTCATTATTTACTTCATCATACTCCAGTATGTTCTTTCTGATACCAAAGTTGTTGTTCTCTATCTTTTTCTGGGCACGCTCAATGGCGTTCGTAAGCATCTTGTGGTGGATTTCCTGTCCGTGCTGAACTCCCAATGCCGTGAATACCTTCATCATCCTCTCGGAACCAAACAGTCTCATCAGGTCATCCTCAAGTGAAATGAAGAACTTCGACTCGCCGGGATCGCCCTGACGTCCGGAACGTCCGCGCAGCTGATTGTCGATACGTCTTGCTTCGTGTCTTTCGGTACCGATGATCCTCAGTCCGCCAACAGCCTTTACTTTCTCAGCCTCTGCAAGCCTTGTGGCCTCATCCATGCTGTCTTCGCTTCCGCCGAGCTTGATATCCGTACCACGGCCGGCCATGTTCGTTGCGATGGTAACAGCACCGTAACGGCCTGCCTGTGCAACGATCTCCGCTTCCATCTCATGGAACTTCGCATTCAGGACATTATGCTGAATATTGCGCTTTTTAAGGTAAGAGCTGATCTCCTCGGAAGACTCGATCGTGATCGTACCTACAAGCACGGGCTGTCCCTTCTTATGCGCCTCAACTATGGCGTCGATGATAGCCTCAACCTTTTCCTGATGCGTACAGTAAACCGCATCCTCATAGTCTACACGGATAACCGGCTTGTTCGGAGGGATCGTAACAACGTCCATACCGTAGATCTCACGGAATTCCTTGTCCTCTGTGATAGCTGTACCGGTCATACCGCACTTCTTCTTATATTTATTGAAATAATTCTGAAGAGTGATGGTCGCAAGGGTCTTAGACTCCCTGTTAACCTTCACATGCTCTTTTGCTTCGATAGCCTGATGCAGACCGTCGGAATAACGTCTTCCGGGAAGGATACGTCCGGTAAAGTCATCTACTATCAGGACTTCGTTATCCTTTACGACATAATCCTTATCTCTGAACATAAGGTTATGAGCCTTTAACGCAAGGATAATGTTATGCTGGATCTCCAGGTTCTCAACATCCGCAAAGTTTTCGAGATGGAAGAACTGCTCAACCTTCGCAACACCCTGTGCGGTAAGGTTTACGGTCTTTTCCTTTTCATTTACAACGAAATCTCCCGTCTCCTCAGCCTGCTCGCCGCCGAATTTCGCGGCCATAACGGTCTCGAGCTTTGTAAGCTCTTTTTCGGTACCCTTCTGCATCTGATTTGCAAGGATATCGCACATTTCATAAAGTTTTGTTGACTTTCCGGAAGGACCCGAAATAATAAGAGGTGTACGCGCCTCATCGATCAAACAGGAGTCGACCTCGTCGATTACCGCGAAATGAAGCTCACGCTGAACCATCTGCTCCTTGTAAACAACCCTGTTGTCACGAAGGTAGTCAAAACCGAACTCGTTGTTAGTTCCGTACGTTATATCACAGTTATATGCCTCACGCCTGTCGTCATTATCCATCGTATTAAGGATATAACCGCAGGTAAGTCCCATGAACGTATATATACGTCCCATGTCCTCGGCGTCACGCTTTGCAAGGTAATCGTTAACGGTAACTACGTGCACGCCTTCGCCTTCAAGCGCGTTCAGATATATGGTAAGAGCCGATGTAAGAGTCTTTCCTTCACCGGTGAACATTTCGGAGATACGACCCTGATGAAGAATGATCGCACCTAAGAGCTGTACATGGAACGCTCTCTTGTGCAGAGCTCTTACTCCCGCCTCACGGGCTGCTGCAAATGCTTCGGGAAGCAGATCGTCAAGTGTTTCTCCTTTAGCAAGACGCTCCTTGAACACACGGGTCAGATCTCTTAATTCCTCATCCGACTTTGCCTGCATCTCAGGCTCCAGGCTCTCTATCTTCTGAGCGATGGGTTCTATCCTCTTTATCTCACGCTCGCTTCTTGTCTTAAAAATTTTGCGCCATAGGCTTTTCTTCGCCATTTCTTAGTCCTCATTCCATATTTACTTTTAAAATCTGCCTTGCCTGCGATTCAGGCCTAAAGGACAGTCTTCGGGTCCAAAAACCATCATAAAATTATAACACAAACCCGTTCTTCTGTCAAACTTATTATACCGGAGAGCAAACACCCACCCTTTTTATCCTGTTACCCCGGCTCAAAAACAAAGCTGCTTCCGCATTTATGCCGAAAACTGGCTGTTGTAAAGATTCGAATAGAAACCGCCCTTTTCAAGAAGCGTTGCATGATCGCCCTGCTCTATCACATGTCCGTCCTTCATGACCAGGATGACGTCCGCATTCTTGATCGTCGAAAGCCTGTGGGCTACAACAAAGCTCGTGCGTCCTTCCATCATGGTATCAAACGCCTTCCTTATCTTTATCTCGGTTCGGGTATCGATCGAGGATGTAGCTTCGTCAAGTATGAGCATCGGAGGAAGCGCAAGCATCAGACGTGTGATACAAAGAAGCTGTTTCTGTCCTCCCGAAAGCGAGCCTCCGTCCTCCTCGATCACGGTATCGTATCCGTTATGAAGCCTTCTGATGAAGCTGTGGGCGTGGGATTTCTTTGCCGCAGCTATGATCTCCTCATCGGTTGCATCCGGCTTCCCGACTATGATATTGTCCCTTATGGTTCCCTTCTTAAGCCATGTCTCCTGAAGCACCATGCCGTAGTTTTTCCTCAGGGACCTTCTCGTCATGTTCTTTATCGGGATACCGTCAACACTTATCTTTCCGGAATTGACATCATAAAATCTCATGATAAGGTTGATCAAAGTCGTCTTACCGCAGCCGGTAGGTCCGACTATCGCTATCTTCTGTCCGGGACTCACCTTAAGGTTCAGGTTTTCAATAAGCTTCTTCTCGGGAACATAGGAAAAGCTTACATTGTCGAGTTCTACTTCTCCCCTGGCATCCTTAAGCTCCACAGCATCATCCGCATCCGGAACCTGAGCCTCGGCTTCTATGATGGAGAATACGCGGTCCGCGCACGCAAGTGCGTTCTGCAGTTCCGTAACAACGCCCGAAATCTCGTTAAATGGCTTTGTATACTGGTTTGCATACGACAAAAATATGGTAAGCTGTCCGACGGTAAGCCCGCCCGAAATAACGGAAAAACCGCCTGTCAGCGCAACGCCCGCATAAACTATGTTGTTTACTACTCTTGTAGAAGGATTGACAAGTGAGGAAAAGAAAATAGCCTTTAAGGAACATTTCTTAAGCCTCTCATTTATACCGTCAAAACGCTCGATAACCGCATCCTCGCGGTTAAACGACTGTACCACTCTGCGGTTCGTTATCATCTCGTTTATCAGCGAAGTCTGCTCTCCGCGGGTTGCACTCTGCAGCTTAAACATGCCGTAGGTCTTCCTGGCGATGAACGAAGCGACAAACAGCGAAAGCGGCGTTACGAAAACTACAACTATCGCGATCATGACATTTACATAGAACATGAAAAACAGCGTGCCTACGATCGTAATGACTCCGGTAAAGAGCTGTGTAAAGCCTAAGAGCAGACCGTCCGCAAACTGGTCCACGTCCGCTATCATACGGCTTACCATGTCGCCCGACGAGGTTGTGTCAAGATAGCTTAAGGGGAGCTTCTGTATCTTCTTAAAAGCCATGCGCCTTACATCCTGTGTAACGGAGAAAACTATCCTGTTATTGCACAGGCTCATGGTCCACTGCGCGATCGCGCCGACAGCCACAACGATCCCCATCTTCATCAGGATCAGGGCAAAATCGTCCCAGAACATCTTGGAGGTATATATCACAAATACCTCTTCGACGTATTTTCCGCCATCCGCAAGCTTCTTTACAAGGTCAACCGCGTCACCCGTTAGAATCGGAAGATACAGAGCCGAGATCACCGACAGCAGCGCCAGCAGTATCGTCAGGGCAAAGTATCCCCTGTAGGGTTTTATATACGGCAGTACTTTTTTGATTATCGCTCTTTGAGACGTACCCGTCTCAGTCTTTTTCTTACTCATTGTTACAGTCTTCCCGTAAATCCGTTATTTAAACTTCCCACATAGTTATGAATATCATACTTCTGCTGTCATCCTGAGCGACAGCGAAGGATCTTATTCAATGTCTCTCGTCCGCGTTTGTAAAGCATTCGCAGAACCTTCCGGAAAACGACGCCGGCTCGTTACCTGCCTTTAAGTGTGCAGTCTCTCCGAACGACTGTATGCGGAAATATGCCTTTCCCTCACGTCTTTCCTCGGTTGTTATGGTCGTTATCGCGGTCGGTGCAGCTATGAAGCCATGCCAGAGTATCATGGGTGATACATGCAAAAGATAACTCATAAGCACCGTTTCGAGCCCGAAATGACAGAAGAACACGATCGTGTCGTTATTGGGCTTTTCCGCAAGGAACAGCCTTCCCTGCTTACGATATCCCAATGAATTCAGAAGTTTTTCAAAATTGTCGTAAACCCAGTCAACCTCAGCCCTCACATTTGCCTCTTTAAAAACCGGATGATCGGTCCATCTGTCAAAATCGTAGAACAAAGGCTCAGTAGTCCAGTCCTCCGGCATCCAGTCCCAACATATGGATAACCCCTCCGGACGGTCGGGACGGTGAATCCTTGGTGCAAACTCCCTAAGCCATTCAAGGGTCTCCGCCTTAACATCCATGTACTTAAGGCACGCTGCCGCAGTCTCCTGCGCTCTCCCCAAAGGCGATACAAAACACTTGTCCGCCTTTACGTTACGCATGTATTCTGCAAGAAGCTCCGCTTCCTTCTTCCCTTTTTCGGTCAGTCCGTCCTTTACATAATCGGGATCACCGTGACGTACTATTATCAGTTTCATGTCTCTTTCCTTTAAAACAGACTTCCGGGATAGCCCGGAAGCCCGTAATGGTTTTAAATTTATTCTATTAGTCTGTAGGCTGCTTTGATTTCTCAAACATATCGAGGATGTCCTTACCGGGTTCCTTATCGATCAATGTGAAAATAACAGCTGCGATCATACCGCATATGAAGCCGGGGATGATCTCATAAAGACCGGTCTTGTCCGAAAGGAATGCATACCACAGTGCATCTACAAGGAATCCGACCGAAATACCTGCGATAGCGCCCTTATAGGTAAAGCGTTTCCAGTAGAGTGCAAGAATGATTACAGGTCCGAATGCGGCACCGAAAGCACCCCATGCACACTCAACCAGTTCCATGATGCCCGCACATCCCGGGCTTAATGCAATGATAACAGCAACAACAGAAACAGCAGCAACCACTATTCTGCCTACGAGAAGCATCTCTTTGTCGTCTGCTTTCTTTCTGATCATCTTCTTGTAAACATCCGATGCAAATGCAGAGGATGAGGCAAGGAGCTGTGAATCGGCAGTACTCATTGATGCAGCAAGTATAGCCGAGAGCAGAAGTCCGCCTATGAACGGAGGGAAGAGATCCCTTACCATGGTAATGAATACCTTGTTCTGTTCGCCGTCCTTCAAGAACGAGCCTAAATACTCATGGCCAACAAGTGCAACTATGGTAGCCATGGCAAGGATTATCGCAGTCCAGGCGATACCTGTGATCCTTGACTTCTTCATTTCCTTTTCCGAACGGATAGCCATGTATCTTACAAGGATATGGGGCATTCCGAAATATCCGAGACCCCATCCGAGACCGCTTAGGATATCCGCTATACTTGTCCAGTCAAATTTTCCGCTCGACAGGAGGTTGTAGTAATTTTCTCCTGTAACAACAACTTCCTTGGGAGTAAAGTCTGCTTTTCCCATTGCGATAACGGCTATGATGGGTGCTGCCATAAGGGCTACGAGCATCATCATGCCCTGGATGAAGTCGGTCCAGCAAACTGCGTTGAAGCCGCCGAGGAATGTATATATAAGGATGATCAATGCTGCGCCTATCATTACCCAGTGCTTCTTGTCATCATCAAATCCGAATACCGTCTGGAACAGAGTTCCGCAGGCAACGATGCTTGATGCTGCATAAACACAGTAAGCAACAATGAAAACGATCGCGCTGATAACCAGCAGTGCAGGGTTCTTGGTCTTGAACCTGTTTGTCAAAAACTGCGGGATGGTTATGGCATCATCTGCAAGGATTGAAAAACGTCTGAGCCTCGGTGCAACAAACAGCCAGGCAAGAACAGTTCCTATAAGAAGACCTACCGATATCCAGATCTTACCCATACCGTTAAGATAAATGGATCCGGGAAGTCCAAGGAGTACCCATGCACTCATGTCGGATGCTCCCGCGGACAACGCCGCAACAAAACCGTTCATGTTCCTGTTACCTAAAAAGTAAGACTTGTCTCCGCCCTTCTCTTTCTTACTCTTGAGAAAGAAGAAAATACCTACAGCCAGTACAGCCACCAGGTAAAGCGCAAACGCTATGACCTCCTGTGCACTTCTTCCCATACCTTTCAAATCCTCCTAATCTTTTGTCCTCTGATTTACGGTAAAAAAACCCGTATCTTTAGAATAAATGAACAGCATGAAAATGTCAAATGTTTATTTAAAATATGCACAAAAAAATCAATCGGAAAACCATCCCTCCGATTGATTTCTTGTGAGTCATTTTATTTTGAGCGAACCAAGTATCGCAGTTGTCACCGCATCGTCATACGCAAAGCCGGCGAATCTGACATTTATGGATTTTTCACCGATCACAGTATACATCTGGGAAACATCGGTAGTCCCGCCGTATTTGTAGGTAACGCCCTTCCACTCATAGTCTCTGGTCTTTAACGTTACTTCCTTTGGATCGTAGTCCTTGTTGTACGTCAATGTCGCCTCTACGTCCTTTTTACACTGCTCCTCAGTCGAAGCATTGAAAAAGTAATATGTCAGCGGATTATCGGTCTTCTGGACCCAGACGTAGTTCTCGTCTTCCTTGTCTATCTGCGAACCGGGAGTAAGCTTCATCCCGTCGGGTACAAGGATTTCGATATAGATGCCCCATGAACCTGTGGTCCCTTTTATTTCCGCATCCTTGGGCTCATCCTCTTTGGGTGCTTCTGTCGGTTCATCTTTCTCCGGTATCTTATCTTCGCTTTTTTCGGTAGTCTTATCATTTTTCGAAGACGTATCGTCTTTAGCTGCATCTTCTTTTTTGTCCCCGCAGGCGGTAAGGGATAAAACCAGCACCAGCAGGCACATTAACACTCTGATTTTCTTTTTCATGGTTGCCCTTTCTTTTATATCCTTTTTATCATCAGCTATGTTTGTCATCCTGAGCGACAGCGAAGGATCTTATACCGTAAGTTTCCAAGATTCTTCGCTTCGCTCAGACAATATGTAATGACCTCCAGTTGTAGGTTCGTGGATTTACCTGTATACTGGAAAGTGCCAAACAAACCAGGTAACAGGGGTTACCGCATACAAAAGGAGGTCACATTATGGATTATACCACAGTTTTTGTCGGAATGGACGTTCACAAAGAAATTTTTTCACTTTGTTGCTACACTAATGAAAAAGAAACCGTTGAACATAATTGGAAAGTTACCGGTCATTACAGCAAAATCCTCAATTACATTGAAGCCATGCGAAATTACTATGGTGATGATACCATATTTGTATGCGGTTATGAGGCTGGATGCCTCGGTTTTACGTTATACCATCAGCTTACAACACACGGAGTAAAATGTATCGTTGTTGCACCTACATCTATTCCCGTGCCGGCCGGTCAAAAGAAAATGAAAACCGATAAGCGTGATGCCGGGCTGATCGCCCAATGCCTTGCCCATCACAGTTACCGGGAGGTTCATGTCCCCACAGATGAAGATGAGCAGGTTAAAGAATACATTCGTATGCGGGATGACCATAAGCTTATGTTGAAAAAAACCAAGCAACAGATCCTCGCGTTTTGTTTACGTCACAACCTCCGATATGATACAACCAAGAGCTACTGGACCCAGGCACATTTGAAATGGCTGCGTTCCTTGAACCCGGAGGATGTCTACAAGGAAATCTTAGATGAGTACCTTGTTACACTTTCATACCTGACAGAAAAAATCAGCAGGTTTGATCAGCGAATTGAAGATTTCGCTTCCCAGGATGAATATCGTGAAAAAGTTTCTAAACTTAGTTGTTTTCTCGGTATCAAGACAGTGACAGCTTTATCTACAATCGTTGAAACAGGTGATTTTCACCGGTTTGGCTGTGCTGAAAAATATGCATCCTATCTTGGCTTAGTTCCCGGAGAATATACAAGCAGTGAAGACAGAACGAATCTAGGTATTACCAAAGCCGGAAATAGCCATCTGCGCAGGTTACTTGTGGAAGCTGCCCAGTCTTATGGACATGGGCAAGCCGGACACAAATCCAAGCTTCTGGCGGATCGTCAGAAGGGAAACCCGTCAACAGTCATAGCGTACGCTGATCGAGCGAATGAACGGTTGCGCCGAAAATACTACAGGATGGTATTAAACAGAAACAAGCGTTCAAATGTCGCAAAAACAGCAGTGGCCCGTGAGCTTGCATGTTTCATCTGGGGCATGATGACGGATAACATCGCATGAGGTACTGTATCGTTCTGACTTGGTCAAGGCCAAGCCGCTTCGCGGTGCCTCTCTTTGGTCGGCAGTCTTGACAAAGCCATGCCGATCCAGTAACACGCAGTCAAGGCTTTGAAGATCAGCTGCGCTGACTTCTCAGCCCATAAACAATTCGGAAAGGTATCTTGAAAGGGCTATGAAACCCTCAAGGTTCCGAACTATCTACGTTCATTCTATGTTGGCACACTTCGGTGTGATCCACGCGCTCAGACAGTAGAGTTCACGGCGGACCATTGACCTGTAGGTAAGGAGCAATCCGAATCCACGTATATCAGAGTGGCCAAGGCCGGGAGCTGACTGCATAGCCCTTTTTAGGTGCCTTTCCAAAAAACTGGGTAGGTTGAAAAATTTACCCCTTGACAAATGTCATTACATATCAGAATGACACTTTTACAAATTGTCATCCTGAGGAGTGAAACGACGAAGGATCTTAAATCAATTACTTATATAATTCAACCAGCTTCATAAG